>JACCDX011122225.1_pt1 | contig 16771 bp, 8 predicted proteins | sample 7449681 | NCBI WGS metagenome assembly JACCDX01 (sample SAMN15323450, study PRJNA562643) | freshwater metagenome | isolation source: river surface water | place: USA:Blue River Watershed | collected 2017-08-18 | reverse complement strand
ATGTGTTCGGCGCTATTAATTTGGCAAAGCCAATATAAATTATCTGCGAAAACGGTTTATATTGGCTTTGCCAAATGTGAGCATCGCTATTTGAAAACGGTAAGACCTTGAAAAAGGCTTAGCCTTTTTCACAGCATTTTTAAATAACATTTAAAAATGACCGTTTTCAAATATACGGGCACTCTTCTGGTTCGCGAATATTCGAAAACCGTTTTCGAATAGCGCCGAACACAAATAATATTCGCGAACCAGTTCACCGAAGGTGCGAGAGCCCGTATATTTATTAATTTTGAGTTCTTATCAACTTTTCAGTAACGGTATAATAAGTTCATTCTAATCTGCCAGGCAATATTTTTAATTATAAAATGTGAATTCCAAATTTCCATTCTTAACCTCCATTATATTGTATTTTGTATAAATTATTTTAAATTCAATCCCTAATTTATTAGGATTATTTTTACTATTGTAATATAAATTATTAAGAATTTGATTTAATATAACAGCAATATTTTGACCTTTAATATGATTCATATTAGCAAATCCACTTGGTTGGACATCATCTGTATGTAGGGAAAATGTCTTAAACCAAACCCCATCTGGTAAGGGCGCTTTTAATAAATAAGTTATAACATTGGCATAAGTATCTATTCCAATATTATAATGTTCAAATAAATTATATTCATTAGATACCTTTAATTCTATATTCTCAATAATATTTGTATCAAAATTAGTATATTGTGATTTCCCATAAAGTGATATCCCATTTAAATCTGTTTTTCTTCTCCCAAATAGATAAATATCTTTTATTAATCCACTCATATCATTTAATGAATCATATAAAGATGTATCATTAATATCGAGAATAATTTCGTGATGTGTCTCAACTACATATTCCAATTTATTTGTTGCCATTATTTGTTTCTCATAATTATCAATAAATCCATATTCCATTAGTAGGTTTATTTTTGGTTTTGTTATAAGATTCAAAAGATAATTATAATCTAAAAAGTAATGATACCCAGCCAGTGCAATCTTCGTTCCTTCACTTAATTTGGTATCAGTTTTTATATTATTCATAAGAAAAATAAAATCATCTTCTGTTAATATAGGTTCATTATTATCATCATAAGACCCATAATATAATAAAATACTGGTACTATCAATACCTGGATATTTTGCATTTAAAACACGTGCATCAACAATATTGCAATGATAGGTATAAATATAAGCTGGTAGCATAACCTCTATATTATTATAGGGTAAATCATATGGAACAATACTATTTGTTTCATCAGTTGTATGTTGGTCTCTTCTTAATTTAACAGTTAATAATTCATTGTACATATATTTCCAATCTTGAAGATAAACAATATTTTTCAAGTCATTCACACGGCTATTTATTTTAATACTACTATTCATCATACTAACAAGTGGTAATGATTGAGTAGAAGTATTATTAAAACTAAAAATAAGGGGCGTATAGATAACATTCGGCGTCCCTTTATTAGTATATATATCTTCTGTATTCCCAATCATCTTTTCATAATTAATTTTATATTCTTGTAATATATTTTTCGTTTGATATAAATGCAACATGTCATTTGAATAATTATCAACAGTTAACCCATTAACAACCAATTCAAAATAATTAAAATAATAATGCCCTAAATGATCTATCCATCTACATAACAATTGTCCTGTATTAATAATATCATATTGAGTGGTATAATATGATACATTCCCATAATAATAAGTTAAATAATTAATATTATTATTGTACATAGTAGTGATAGTATTCTGTATTACTGGTATATTTAATGTTGTAAGACCAACTATATACGCAGCAATATCAGTATTTTTTAATATACTGGGCTGGATTAATAATCGATATTTATAAATAGTTTCACCATAACTATTGAGTATAGTTAAAACTCTACTTTGAAGAAAACTAAGCGTAACATTTTGTAATTTTAATATTTTATTTGCCTCAACATAAACCTCAATCATAATATTAGAAAAATTCTTCATATTTGTATATAAATTAGTCCATTTACTTAATTCTTGTTTAATATTACTAAGTTTATTGTTTTTATATTCTGTATATTTGCTATTATTAATAATATTATCATAAAAATTTAAGCTTGGTAATTCAATTTCAAAAAAACCACGATATAATATATTACCAACAACCGGAATTTCTACTGCAAAATTTTGCCCGTAATTAAATATTTGCGATGATATAATTTTTTTAAATTCTGTTCCAAATGGTGTATAATTTTGTCGTTTCATATTATCAATAAACATACTTGCTGTTTCAATTGGTGTATTTTTATCTTCCAATATAATAATATTTCCAGATGGTTCTATATCAGTCATTATCTTATTAATTTTACTTTAGGTTTAAATTATTTATATTAGTTTGCTATAAACAAGAATATATATTTATAATAATGAGTAAAATTTTTGACTACAAGTTCCTTATCATACTTGGGTTAAGTTTAGTTGTTTACTTTCTTTATCGCGAAGTTGAATTTTTAAATAAAAGAGTTGCTAAATTAGAAACAAATGCAATTGAAGGTCCTGCACAGGGTCCTAAACCACAAATGATAGACTTGCCGCCTCCTCCCTCTGATGAAGATGAATCTATATCATCAATTACTGAAGAAATAAATACAAATGAAACATTTCAGGATAATAAAGTATCTTCCAAAAGCTCTTCCAAAAGCTCTTCCAAAAGCTCCACAAAAAGTGCAACAAAATCTCCCACTTCTCCCAAAAGCCCAATCAAAACTACTATTGATAATATCATCGACAGAACTATCGCGGAAACCCTTCATCAGTCCAATGATATTACACTTAATACTGCAATTCTTAGGTCTACAGTTAATAATAATGATGAAAATGAAGAACTTAATCCAACTGCGGAAGAACTTAATGGGACTGTAGAAGAGTATAGTAATGAGAACCTTAATGTAGAACATATTTATAGCCACGATGGTCTTGATAGTAATACACTTGATAATGATAGTATGATGGTCGATAGTATAGTTAATATGGTAAAAGATAATGAGATTTGTGAAATTCCAACAAAAAAACACACTGTTGAAAGTTTAACTAAAATGAAATTAGATGAATTACAAGAGATGGCTACTAAATTAAATATTAATATAAATACAGAAAATGGTAAAAAAAAGAAAAAAGCGGATCTTGCGAGTGAAATTTTATCACAATCATAAGTTAAACCGGGAATAAAACATTATAAAAAATCTAAATTATAGTATATGAATTTGGATAACGCCTATTTATCATGCCCTGGGCTTATGTCTGATGGTCGCGCCCAACCAACTGATTATCGTAGCCACAATCGAGTTCTTAAAGAAATGAAAGGAACTACTGAAACATCTTATGATTTTAGAGAAAAATTACAAGGTACTGGTTTACGTGATTTAATTGCCGGAGTTCGCTTTAATATGTGCGGAGAAGTTCCAGCTGGTGATGTTTCGTTTGATCCTACAATTAAATTAGATGTTGTAACTGACGGCTCATGGCTCGATAGTTTCAAGCCATTTAAGGGGACTATGAAAGTTCAAACCGTTTTACCTATTGGTAATCTTGAAAACATAGCATTACAAGCAAATGAATCTGCCAATATTGTTAATAATGTTCAAGAACAAGCAGTTTCTGCGCAATAAATTATTCCCGGTTCCACTTATTAAGAGCCTTAATATTAAATAAAAATAATTAATTTAATTATTTTTATAAATTAATTTTATGCCGATTATTAAATAATAATAATTTAATTCTATCCTTTGTATTATCATCATCACCCCTATTCTCTATTAATTCCTCTATTTTCTCCCGTACAGGTGCATCAAGTTCTTTTTTATATTGCATGTAATAATCTTCAATATCACATACTCTATAATCAATTAATTCTTCAACAAGTTCATTTTTATCAACTAATTTAAATATTTTACTTTCTGTATCATATACATGTGCATATGTATTCCTATTATTTGTTATGGCTATATTTTTAAATTGTGGGAATTTATCGTTAAAATGCACCAATTCAATCATATATGGTAAAGCATTTTCTTTTTTATTTAATATAGTTAATTTATCAGTTTTTGTTAATACAGCATCTATATTCTCACGTCCCAATGCCATTATATTTATTGTATTGTTAATTACACCATTATTCTGGTCTCGTCCCGCTGAATTATTTATTTTATTCAGCGTTTTATAATGCATTTTACAGTTTTTATTTAATAAATCATTTACCATTTTCTTAATCTCATCCATATCTTTCTTTAACATTTTATTTTCTTCTTTTAAGTCATCCATATTCTTTTTATACGTATTATTACAACTCTTTTCATGTCGCCATTTATTTTGGTTGTATTTAAAGCCCTTGCCACAATATTTACATTTATATTTGTCGGCTGATTCAGCATAATCCTGAATGATTATATTTGGATTATCTACATCATCATACATGATTATATTTTGATTATCAGGATGATTATCTTGGGTTATTTTTGGAGAGTGAAACTTCTTTTTATGGTTGCATAAACTTGATTGGCTTTTATAGTATTTATTACACGGGATACATTTTAACTTTTCGTCCATATATAATATCGTATAATATTTATATTCTTAAATGATTTTATAAAAGTGAAAATTCATTCACTTTCACTTCACTTTTATTGAAAGTGAGGGGGGGGAGTCGGGCAAAGTTTCCATAGGAAAATGGATTTCTATAAAAATCTTTTTAAAATTCAAAATATTTGTAAAAAATTTATATATTTTTGAAAATATAAATTTAAACGAATTTTTAAAATATTTCTATTTATATAAAAAGAAAATAACGGTTAAATAAATATTTATTATGTATTATAATATAATTATGTTTCAAAGAGATAGATTTGATAAACCATATATTCCCCATGTAACAATAGATAACAAACTTATTATAGATGCATTTTTAATTGCGGGTAGTATGAATGTATCTGAATTAAGTCAATTTATGATGATAAATATGATACCATATAGTATTGTGGACAATGCTGGAAATACGCTTATTCATAAAGTTATAAGTGAAACTGATGTAACTAAAACAGAATATCAACGATTAATTATGATAAAATTTTTATATAACCAGAATGTTAACCCAGATGCACCTAATAATATAAATCACACACCTCTTCATTTAGCTTGTATCAAACAATATAAAGATATTATTGATTATTTACTTGAACTTGGGGTTGATGTAAATTACAAAGATAATTTTGGGAATACCCCATTACATAGATTAATGACAGGTAATATTATCCCGGAAGAAAAAACGACACAGGGTAATCTTATTCCAGCCTCCAAAAAAGTAGATAATAAGATGTTAGAATTATGGAAACAAGAACGTTCTAAAATTTGGGAACAAATAAAAGATTCACCATTTATTAATGCAATTGATAGCACTTTACGAGCAAGTATTGGGAGTGAGGACGAAGAAAAGAATGTGGTAAGAGATTTTCAAGAGCGTTATCTTGCTATGAATTTAGATTTGACAAAGCAGGATGACATTAAAATGGCGAAAGATTTAAAAGGGGCAAGTATGAATCGGTTTAAGGAAATTATCGAAGCAAAATGGAATAAATTTCCAAATAATCCAAATATAGCTATTCATAATGAGGAACCAGAATCATATCCACATGATCTTCCTTTTAAATTATCAATTATTAAAAATGCAAATGTACAAAAAAATATTAAATCAAATATTAAAACATCAATAGAAAATATAATAAAAACATCAAATGTAACTGTTAATAATATAGATACAAAGGCAATTAATGATACTATATTGCGAGATTTTTTAACTGATAATTATGATTATATTCATAATACTCCAGCACCGAATGCTGATATATTAGCACTAAATAATTTTAATGAGATAAAAGATAATTATGACAGAAAAAATGAGATATTTAAATTAAAAAATGCAATTTTATATGATGATGATATTATTGATGTTGAAAACAAAACATTTGTAGGTGGCACATCATATATGACTATTGGATATGTTAATAATACAATATTATTAACAATTATGCAGTCGAATAATTATGTTGTTGAAAAATTATTATATTGTTTAATAACTGATATTGCAACTGCCAATCGATTTAACGGTCAATTTAATTTAGTTACGAATATATTAGATAGTTTAATTCAATTTTTATCAAAATATATTAATGATACATTAACTACAGTTGAATATAATGCATTTAAAACTAATTTTATAACATCTCAATGGACATCATATACTAATTTATTATATCATATTGAACATTTATATGATTATGATAAAGTTACTTGGTTATATTCTTTTATAAATAAATTTTTATATATTCAGAACCAACTTAAATATACAACTGATTTTATAAGTAAACTTAGGCATGGAAAAACAATTGCAGATTATATTCCACATGAGTTAAATCCAGAGTTATCTGAAGCGATATTATTTTTATTAAGCGGAATGATCCATAGTAAAGGAGATTTAGTTAAATCCATTTCTTATGCAATGCGTACAAAATATATTATGAACTTTTGTAATCCATCAAATGTTCATAATGAAAATAAATTAACTGGGTTTTCAAATGGAGATAACCCAAATTTATTAGCACCGTCTATTATAAGTGCATTAGTTTATTTAATATTATCACCTCAAAGATTAGATATTATCGTTACAAATATTCCAGCAAATAGGCGATCCCGAGATGAAATAATTTTTTATATAGATAACTTACAAATAAAAGAAGATTTAAAAAGAATTATATTAGATACGTTTTATTTAATTAATAATGAAGATATACCTATAATTAATAACAATAGTATGGTAGAATCATTAATTATAAGAATTAAACAATATTGTGACTCACTTGAAACTGCACCTAGAGTACAAGATGTATTAAATTTAATTGATATTATACGTAAAATTGATATTATACGTAAATATGTAATTAACAAAAATCCTGATATATATTATCAAATTCGTGGTATGTATAAAGATTTTAATTTTGGAAATTTTAGAAATCTTACTAATTTACATCATCATTTACCTGGATTTAAACATATATTTATAGACAAAGATAGAATATTAACAACACTACCTAAAGAAAATATGATCTTTCAAAATGAAGCATTTAATTATTGGTTAATATCAGATTATTGTTTATCAAGTGAGATGAGTTTTTTTATATACAATTCTTATACTCGTTTCGAAGATCCAGCTGGACTTGCATTCACTTCCTATACAAATAGATTAATAATAAACAAATATATAACAAGTCATCTCCTTGGCTTGGAGTTTATGGGTATAATGAGTGAAAATAATAATACTACAAATATGACTATAAATGGAACCAACATAACAACCACGTTACAAATGTACAATAATATAAATATTAGTTTAGCATTTGATCTAGCTGATTATAATATACCAAAATTCGCTGGAGGATTACAATACATTGTACCTGATTTATTACGTTTTAATATTATAGATAATGCAGCAGCTCTTACAAATAATCATCATACATCTTATTTTCCAACAACAATTGTTAATTATATTGGTTGTATGTTGACAAATATTAATAATGTTCAAAAAATGATAAATCATATAATGTCACGAATTAAAAATATGTTTCGAATATTTAATTCGAATGAAAAGTCATCAACTTATGCAACGGTTATTGCATATTCATATCCTTATCTTGCAACACTTTCTAAATATTTACAAAAAATGAGTAATTATATGAAGACATTAGGACCCCAATATAATGAAGCCTTTAATCATATTCAGCGTATAATGAATAATTTTCATCGTAATAATCCAGATCTACATTATAATCTTACCAATATACTAAATAATATTAGTACATTTAATTTACCTGTTTTTGAGGGAAATGTAAACAATATTAATGCTAATTTATTTTTACATTATTATATGTTAGCGACAACAGACAATATGAAAATACCCAAATTTATTTACCATCAATTAGGCAACGAACCATTATTGGTTTTTGATAAAAATGGTGTTGATATTGATATGAACAATGGTAATATGAATAATACTTTACCACCACAATATATACTAGATAGTAAAAGAGGTAGTGATAATAAATTAATCGGATTATATAATGATATGTATAATAATGGTATTTATCTTAAAAAAGAAATATATGATATGGAATATCAAGCTAGTAAAAAGAGTAAATTACCACCATCATTAAAAAGTGTATTATCTTTATTCTATCGCTATCACATAATTGAAACTATAAAATCATTAACTAATGTTACAATAGCAGATGAAATAGTAGAAGCTGATGTGAGTAATGACATGAAAAAAATTCAAAAAGAATATATTAAAGCTAAAATAGTTGAAGAATTATTCCAATTATATTTTAAAAATAAAATAGAAGAATATGGTAATAATATTTATAATAAATTAATTGGTAGTACTATTAGAGTATCTAGTATAGAAGTAGAAAAAACACTTGGTTCGGTTGATTTTAATATTATATTAAATAAACCAGTTTCTGAATCAAGATTAAATGATATAGATTTAAATACCAATATACAATTATTAACAAACCTATTTCAATTTACGGAAATGAAACCATTAAAAGAGCAACGATATATATATCCTGAAAAATATTTTGATACGACATTACTAAAGAGTAAATATAAAATAAATATTAATAATGATATAATTAAAAAAATAATAGAAAATGGTGCAAATATATTTAATCATAACGAAGATAATAATAGTGCATTAGTAATGATGATTAAAAATAAATATCATCCAGGATTGAAAATTATAAAAGATTATGTGACTAATGATGATTATAGAAATAAAGATCATGCATCACCATATAATTATATGGTAGAACAATATGATTTACATACAGCCTTATACAATGAAAAATTTATTGACGCTCAATATAAAGAGATTGTTACAATCATCCAAGCAAATGATACATATCGACACAATATATTAAAATATTTAGATACATCATTTCAGACTATCATGTATATGACTGAACATTATTTATTTGAATTATTATTGCGTTTAAGTGATAGTTTTACTCAAGAAAATTTAATAAATGTATTAAGTTTACTTAATTATAGCATTGATGATATACCATCATTAGATTCAACAAATTATAACAATAATTTATTTACTAATATAATAATACCACGAACAGAATATATGATTATTGTACTCAATTTAATAGAAGAAATTAAGATACAAATAAAAGAATTAGATGAAAAGTTAGGAAAATATCAGAAAGAGGAGACTGAATTAAAATCAAGTAATTTATTTAACAAAAATGGAATTGGTAGTAATATAAAAGATAAAATATCAAATTTAACCACATTAAAAATAAATAAAGAAGCGATTATGAAAAAATTAATAAAATTTGCAGAAAGTACAACAAATATATGGAGAACCCCGTTACAATCCAGTCCAAAGATAATTAATAGATATAATGAGATGTTAGATAGTATTGGTGGAAATGGATATATGGATGGGTGGAGACAATACATTAGTTATGAAAAGAATACGCCTTCAATTGAAAGATTTATACAAAGAGTTATACACTTTGAACTTAATAATAAACAGATTGATAATATTAGCAAGCTTGAACCATATTATAATCACATAACATCAATTATAAAGGAATATTTTGAAAAGCCTCGTTATTTAGATGATAATAAGCCTTTAAATTTTGTATATGAGTTGTTGATCCATAATACAAAAGCATTCATATGTACCAACATAAATAATATCATTAAGAGAATTTTATTTGAATATATAATAGAAACAAATAAAACCGGTGTTACCAATGCAATGGAAATGATTGATTATATGGTAGAGCCAATAAAGGATTATTTATATAATATCATCCCAGATATTTTTGTAAGAAATAGTGTTGGGATATTTAAAAATTATAATGATGAAATGGAGAATATAAGTATGACAGTTGCAGAAGTGTTAAATAATTTATTAGATTTACTCGTAACATCTAGCCCCATTAAGATTGATTCATATGTTCTCAATATAATGAAAAATAATGTAAACCAATATTTTGATACTATTGTTTATAAAATTATAAATAATTGGAATGTTGTTGTGGAGAATATATTTATTTTTAATATAAATCAACATAGGAATATATTATGTTTATTGGCTTTACACTAAGCCAATTAAGTTTATTGGCTTTACACTAAGCCAATTAAGTTTATTAGCATTAAGCGAAGCTTAGCTTATAAGTAATTAAAAATATTTAAATAAATATTTTTTTATTAAATAATGTTCTATAATTTATACCAACACACAAAATATGATTCACAATTTGAAGAAATTTGTTGTGAAAATAAAGATTCAGATATTGGATATATAAATTTAATAATAGATAAAATATCATTACAAGGATTAAATGATGGTTTCCTATATGCTTGTCAAGTTAATAATATGAAAGTTATTCTACACTTACTAGAAAAATATAGTGAACATTTATATTCAATAAATAAAGGATTTGTTATAGCTTGTAATCATAATCATTTAAATTTAGCTAAATTTTTTTTAGATAATTACAATATTGATATACATTATGACCGCGATTGTGCACTAGAAAATGCAAAGTTAAATAATCACACTGATATTATTGATTTACTGCAAAATCAAATGCTCGCTCCTTCAAGCCATCCAAATAATTAGTCTTCATACTATTTAGACCGGTTCGAACCGGTCTAGTTAATCTTTCTGTTATCCTAAGGGTGAAACTATGATTTAAATTTCTAAAATCAGGTAAAGTTCCATCTGGATATAAAAATTTTATTTTCAACTCACTAAGAGATTTTATAGGTATATCAAAATCTAATGGTGAATCAACATACGTATTAAACATAACATCGCCTGGGTTCCCACACATTAATATTTTTGTAAAGGCATTATCAAAACTATTCACATTATAAATATTTTCATAATCATTCAAATATAATAACATATAATAATTTTGTCCACCGAAGTTTAAATAATTTGGAGACATATTACTATTACCAACACTATTAAATGGAGTCGGTACAATATAATTATTCATATTTGATGTAACATGACTAAAAGGTGTAATGGACGTTGGTTGACCCACATATTTAAAACCAAGTAAATCGCCCATGGTATCACTATAATTAAAAAGAAAAGAAACCAAAGATGGGCTTTTAATGGTTGTTTTTGCACCACCATCCCCATCTATATTAATATCACTACTTGCAACAGTTGATACTAACAAAATAGAATAAGTTTGTGCTTCCTTGTTAACACTATAGACAGTATGAGTCGTATTGAGGAGAGTTGCGGATATATCCCCAATATCAACCGCATTTGATATAGTCACACTATCTCCAACTTGAACATAATTATTTGGATGTTTAACGGTTAACATAATAATCTCATTACCAAGAGATAAATCTTGCTCTAGATGGAGACTATATGATAATATTTTACTAGTATACGCTGTAAATTTAAATTCTTGGGTGTTGTTATTATAACTAACATCAAAATCATTAAATACGATATCAGTATTAGTTGCTCTTAATCTAACTATACTATTCATTTGTTTTTTTAATTGTTCGGATAACATATCCATATAATAGAATCCTTCTTTCACATCCACGTTATAAATATAATCCCCATCCTCATAATATTTCCAATATAATTTATTATTATTAATTGTTATATTTGCTTTCATATTATAATCAATATAGGGTATTTCACTCGATATTAATTCCATTCTAACTACATCATTAAATGTTTTCTTTAATGATATCGAATAATTATTCGCATCAGGATATCCTTCAATTATGGATAATACTTTGCCTATCATTATATTTATTCCACCATTAGTATCATTATAAATTGCTCGAGATGGTGAATTAAATTCAATATAATTATAGGTAACATTTGTTATTTCGTGATAGGCTTGATACTGGTAAGTATTAATTGGATAATTCGCATTAAGATAGGGCAAAAGTATCCCGCCTATATTATTTGATTGGAAGGTAAATATTTTTTTAATATTCTCAAATGGGGCAAATACAATGGTGGAGTTTGGTTGTTTAATATTAACATAATTAAAAGGTAGTTGTATAAGAAAATAATTTTTTATTAATTCTTCTTCGGTTATATTAAGAGTAGTAATAACAACATTTTTAATATCATCCGGCATAATAGTATTATTGTAAATATAAACACTGTGAATACCAATTATACTATTCATGGGAATATTACCAATCAGATAATAATCAGATGTAATTGGTTCGTATAAACTAACATTCATCTTATAATTTCCATCAATTGTATAACTAGCATTAATATTGTGATTATTCATATTTACTAAATAATAATTATAATTTTCAATCAAATAAATACAATTATTTAATATAATTTTATCTGTAGTAATATTTTGTAATACTATTTTATCGCCCACACTATAATTTGATACCATATTAATTCGTACCCTATATTCCCCAGCAAAAGTTTGTATACTATTAGCGCTCAAAAAAGCCGAATTATAATCAATAACATTAGCCGGGAGAATATTCCTATTACGGGAATCAATATTAACCATTGATACTTTATAATATACATTATTCATATTATCCTGTATATCATCGTAATTATGCTCAGCTTTTGTAATATTTAATTTATCGGTAAAATCTTTATCAATAGATAAGTTTAATCGATAATCTTGCAAAGATTTTTGTAATTTATTGTTCATTATTATAAGAAGTTGTAATATTTTTATAATAAAAAAAATTGATTGGGAGATAGGGAAAAATGTATTTTTCCTATCAACCCCCAATTAACATTTTTAAAATGACTATAAAAGTTGTTTTAAAAAAATTGATAAAATCATTTAAAAACATATAGTGCGATATCATAGTAATGTCCAAAGCAACCGATTATGAGAAGATGACCCCTATTGAGCATATTCTGGCTCGTCCTGATACCTATATTGGTAGTGTTAAAGCAACTACTACTACTATGGATGTGGTAAATAGCGAAGGCAAGATTATCAATAAGGTTATTCGTTATGTACCTGGTTTTCTTAAATGTTTTGATGAATTGCTGGTGAATGCCCGTGATGCATCAGAAGAAGATAAGACTTGCGATACCATTAAAGTGGATTGTAATGTGGAAGAGGGTTATATAAGAATTTATAATAATGGTGATAAGGGTATCCCAGTTGAGGAACATCCTAAATACAAAAAAATGGTACCGAGTATGATTTTCGGCGAGCTCCTTACCTCATCCAACTATGATGACAGCAAAGAAAGAACAGCAGGAGGTCGCAATGGATATGGTGCTAAATTGGCATCTGTTTATGCTACCAAATTTGAGGTCGAAGTAGGCGACGCCAGTCGCGGAAAAAAATTTTTGGAAACTTGGAGTGAGAATATGGGCAAGACATCAGGAGCCAAGATTACCAAATATTCTCAAAAGAAATCTTATGTCCAAGTTACTTTTTATCCTGACTTTAAACGGTTTGGATTAGAAAAAATGGAGGATGATATTGTATCTTTGTTCCATCGTCGTACCATTGATATTGCCGGTGTTAGTAGTGAAAAGATAAAGGTATATTTTAATGATACTAAAATCAATATTGCTAATTTCAAACAATATATCTCTCTCTATTATCCAGACAATGATATCCTATATGATGATAGCAATGATAGATGGAAGGTGGGATGTCTTTATATTCCAGATAGTGGGAATAAGATAGTATCATTCGTCAATGGTATTGCTACTTACAAAGGTGGTTCACATGTTAATCACGTAGTGGATAAAGTGGTACGAACTATTACCGAAGACCATATTAAAAAGAAAAATAAAGATATTAAGATTTCACCAGCGCTCCTTAAAGAAAATTTGGTATTTTTTATCACTAGTACAATTGTTAATCCGGCATTTGAAAGTCAAACCAAAGAAACTCTTTCAACTGAAATAAAAGATTTTGGTTCTAAATATGAACCGAGTGATGCTTTTATCAAGAAGATTGCCAAATCTGGATTGGTTGAACAAATTATTGAATTTGCCAAATTCAAGGAGAATACAATGGGTAAAAAGACCGATGGCAAGAAAACAAAATCACTTCACGGTATTGCCAAACTGGATGATGCCAATGAAGCTGGTGGAAGAAACTCACACAAATGTTCTCTGATTCTGACAGAGGGGGATTCCGCTAAAACTTTTGCAGTAGCGGGGTTGTCTATTGTCGGACGCGATTATTATGGTGTTTTCCCACTAAAGGGTAAGATGATGAATGTTCGTGATGCATCAGTCAAGGATATTAATGAGAATGAGGAAATTACAAATCTCAAAAAAATTCTTGGCTTGCGCCAAGGTGCAAAATATGATGATGACGCGGAATTTAAAACTTTGCGTTATGGTAGGATTGTTGCACTGACTGATGCTGATCAAGATGGTAGTCATATTAAGGGTCTTCTTATGAATATGTTTCACTGTATGTGGCCTGAATTATTGAAACGTGAAAATTTTATTACCTCTTTGGCGACACCAATTGTCAAGGCATTTAAGGGGGATAAAGTAAAAGTATTATATAATATGACCGATTATAAGGATTGGTTGGAGGAAAAGGAAAATGGATGGACTATCAAGTACTACAAAGGTCTTGGTACGTCCGACCCAACCGAGGCGAAAGAGTATTTCGTGGATATTGAGGATAAACTGATTAGATATTTTTGGGAAAATGGTCTGGAAGAAGAAGATGAAGATGGAAATAAAAGAAATGTGGAAACTAGTATCTCAGAAGATGCAATGACATTGGCTTTCCTCAAAACTCGTGCTGATGATAGAAAAGAGTGGTTGGCAAATTATGACCGCAATGATATTCTTACTTATGAGGATAAAGAAGTTGGATATAGTGAATTCATCCATCGAGACTTGAAACATTTCTCGAGTTACGATAACGTTCGTTCTCTTCCTCATATTATGGACGGTTTTAAGCCATCTCAGAGAAAGGTTCTATTTGGTTCTTTTCTAGGTAGATTGGATAAGGCAGAGAAAAAAGTATTCCAACTTGGTGGTATTGTATCGGATAAGGCATCCTATCACCACGGTGATGCTTCTATTAATGCAACCATTGTTGGTATGGCACAGGATTATGTTGGTTCAAATAACATTAATGTACTTGACCCAATTGGTATGTTTGGTAGTCGACTCCAAGGTGGTAAGGATGCTGCATCACCTCGTTATATCTCAACTCGACTTTCAAAACACTGCAATCTTATTTTTAAAAAAACTGACAATATGATTCTTAATAAACAATTCGAAGACGGTGTCCCGATTGAGCCAGAATTTTATGCACCCATTATTCCAATGGTCTTGGTGAATGGGGCAAGTGGTATTGGTACTGGTTTCTCAACTGAAATTCCACCTCACAATCCAATTAATATTATTGACAATCTTATTAATATGATGGATACAATTAAATATTCTGAAATGACACCTTATTGGCGTGGTTTTACTGGATCGGTTGATAAATTGAAAGATGGGCAGTATAAAATTACAGGTAAATATCATATTGAAGGTGATATTATCCATATTACTGAATTACCCGTTGAATCATGGACACAAAATTATAAGGAATTTTTGGAGAGAGAAATGGAGGCGGTAAAAGCTCCTAAAACTCCAGTAAAGGGTAAACCCAAGAAAGTTGAACAGTTTATCGTTGACTATAAAGAATATCATACCGATACAACTGTTCATTTTGCAATTGAATGCACTCCTGGATTCCTATCCAAGTGTAAAGATATTGAAAAGCAATTCAAACTCTCAACTACGGTATCTATTAATAATATGCATATGTTTGGTGTGAATGGTAAGATTCAACGATATAATACGGTTGAAATGATTATGCGAGAATTTTATACCAAGCGCCTTTGTATGTATGATGATAGAAAGAAATATCTTTTGGATGAACTCCAACATCATATTAATCTTATTAGTAATAAGGTACGATTCATTCTTATGGTTGTAAACGATGAATTGATTGTTAATAAGAGAAAACGAGCTGATATCGAAAAGGATTTGGAGAAACATAAATTTCCTCGTTTGGCAGCGAAGTTTAATGATGAAGGTGATGAAGATGGTGAGGATAAAGGAACATCTAATGATACATCTTATAACTATCTCCTTACTATGCCTATCTACCATCTCACCTTTGAGAAGATTGAAGAATTGAAAAAACAAAAACAAGAAAAAGAGGAAAATTATGATGCCTTTAGTATCATTCGCCCTGAGGATATTTGGAAGGAGGAATTAATTGAACTTAAACAAGTATTGGAAAAAGAAGAAATTAAGGAAGAGAGTAAACCGGTGAAGAAAGTAAATAAAAAGAAGAAATAATATTATTTTATAAAAATTGATTGGGAGATAGAAAATTAATTAATTTACAATCAACCCCAATAGTGCCGGACACACATTCTCGATTAACGTTATTTTCTCTATTTGTGTTCGGCGCTATTAATTTGGCAAAGCCAATATAAATTATCTGTGAAATTATCTGTGAAATTATCTGCGAAAACGGTTTATATTGGCTTTGCCAAATAATATTCGCGAACCAGTTCACCGAAGGTATATCTTTTGGCGAAGCCAATATAAACGGTAAGACCTTGAAAAAGGCTAAGCCTTTTT
>JACCDX010976052.1_pt1 | contig 16779 bp, 10 predicted proteins | sample 7449681 | NCBI WGS metagenome assembly JACCDX01 (sample SAMN15323450, study PRJNA562643) | freshwater metagenome | isolation source: river surface water | place: USA:Blue River Watershed | collected 2017-08-18 | reverse complement strand
CTGTTAACCCTAGTGGTTCAGCGGCTTCTGGAATTTTGCGCCCTGAGCAGGCACGTCGTTTTATCGACTATGTTTGGGATGCAACAGTATTAGCAAAGGATGGCCGTCGTGTAACAATGAAGGCTAATTCTATGGAACTTGAGAAGGTAAATGTCGGTGAGCGTGTAATTCGTGCAGCAGCGCAAGCAGTTGGTACATACACAAACACAGGTGCAACTTTCTCTAAGGTTGAACTTACTACCAAGAAGATTCGTCTTGATTGGGAAGTAACTGCAGAATCATTGGAAGATGGCATCGAAGGTGACGCTCTTGAAGATCACCTAGTACGCTTGATGACAAATGCATTCGCAAATGACATTGAAGATCTTGCTATCAATGGTGATGGAACAACAGGTTCATTCCTTTCCATCATGGATGGTTTTATCAACAAGGCAAAGACAAATGGCGATGCTCATGAGTCAGTTGTAACTGTAGCAGATAATGCTTGGACACCTGATGTAATGCAGTCAATCGTTACAGCAATGCCACGTAAGTACCGTGCACTTAAGAACAATCTTAAGTTCTACGCAGGTACAGATGTATTCGGCGGAATCGTTAAGAATAACGGTACACTCGCTGATGCAGTAGCCGAAGCACTTGCAGGTCAAACTGTAGGCAGCACACAGGCAAATCGTCAGTCATACCTTGATGGTATGGGACAGACATTCGGTGGAGCACGTACAACACGTGTTCTCGGAATTGACGTTCAGGAAGTTCCTTACTACCCAGCAGGATATGTCGACTTGACATTCCCAGCAAACCGTGTATGGGGATTCCAGCGTGACATCACTGTAAACCGTGAGTACGTAGCAAAGAAGGACACAATTGAATACACAGTATTCGTCCGCTTTGGTATTCAGTGGGAAGAAGAGGATGCAATTGCATTCGCTGACGCTGCTTCAGATGAATAATCTGTAAACAGTACCTTTAATGGGGGGCGGGAGTTCACTCTCCTGTCCCCCTTAATACTTTAATGATATAATACAAACAAGGAGGATACAATGGAAAATAACAATCATGAGTTTTCAGAAGAAAACAATAGCCCAGTAAGCGTTGAGTCCGTAGAGCCAGCACATGTTGAAGAGCCAGTAGTAGAGGCACCAGCAGAGCCAGTAGTTGAGCCAGTAGTTGAGGCTCCAGTAGTTGAAGAGACACCAGTTGTCGAAACTCCCGCTGCAGAAGAACCAGAGCAGGCACTAGGGTTTACACAAACAGGCGCAATCGGATCAATGGCTGCAGACGGCCCAAAGAAGAAGATCAAGCCAGCAGCAGACCTTGGAGACAAGGTTGCATTGCACTCAACAAGCAATGTTAGATGGCCAGAGGTTGGAAGCCTATACAAGGGATACAACATCGTAACCAAGGAGCAATCAGAGAAGTGGCTAACACGTTCACATGTTCGTCTTGCTACTCCTGAAGAAGTTAAGAAGGCTATAGGCTAATTAATTATGGAGATATTGAGAGTTTCGCCATATGCAGAGATACCTGTTAATTTTACAATTCCTTCGGGGATTCTTGAATCAGATATAACTGTTACTATAACAGATATGGCGGACCTTTCAGTATCAACATCAACATTTACAGACTCATCATCGTCAGAGGTGATCGAAATATCTTTGCCAGGAAAATATGACTCATCATACAGAGTCGAAATTGTTTCAGATTTGGGAACATCGGATGAGTTAATTCTTCAAGATGAGACATACGAAATAGTTAGACCATATGTTGATCCATCAACTAAAGCAACAACAGCGTCAGATATAGCAGCATACTCTGTTAACGAAGAAATTGCAAGAGCAATTATCGACTCAATAATTCCAGAGGGATTTTATTATAAGAAAAAAGTTTTGCACTTTGAAGGAAGTGGATCAGACTTTTTGCCAATTTGGGATGATGTAAAAAAGATTTTATCAGTTTATGAAAACAACATGCTGGTTGAAGATAGACAGTATGAAGTAACAGGAGACAAAACAGCAATTGTTGAAAAGTCAGTAGACAATATAAATCGTGCCGAATCTGCACCTCTTGTTCTTCCTGCAGCATCTTCAGACTACTTAGATCCTCAGTTTATTTATAGAGGTTTTGGAAGAGGGTGGGACTACCTAATTACAGTTGAGTATGGCTACACAGTTGTTCCATCTGATATTGTTAGAGCAACAGAAATGCTTGTTCATGATATAGAATGTGGAAAGTTAGATTATTACAAGAGGTTTATTTCTTCTTACAATACAGATCAATACAGAATTCAGTTTGATAAGGGTCTTTTCGAAGGAACAGGAAATATAATTGTAGACAAGATACTTTCGAAGTATGCTAAGTCTATTACAAAACTTGGGGTCCTATAATGACTGTTTGTGAGACCCCAGACTTTATGTACCCCCTTCAGGGATCTGTTTATCATCCAATTGTTGAGCAAGGCGACTTTGGAGCAATTAAAAAGAAATGGGTTCTAGATAGAGTATTTGCTTGTACATTCTCTTCTGGCGGATCAGCGTTTAAAGAAGAGGTTAAGCCAAATGTCAATATCGTACAGAACTCTGTACTAATCGGCAGAACAAAGTCAGACTTGAGAATTTCATCTCGTGAGAACAAAAATGCATTAACAAATATTTTGATAACGGACATAATGGACCAAGAAGGAAACCTAGTCTACATGGAGACATCTGGACCAAGATCTGGAAAGGGAACACTCTTTGAGATAGCCACGTACGAGCCTTTTGTGGGGCCATTCGGAGTAGTTGAGTCATACAAGGTAGTAATTAGAAGGTCAGAAAACCAAACAGGTGACGTATGAGAGCAACATTTAATTCTAAGCAATTTAAAAAAGATATGAACAACATAGTGAACTACTCTGTTGGTTTTCTTGAAGGTGTTCAGCAAGGGAAGACTGTATTCCTAAAAACACTCGGAATGGAAACGATAGAGATAATGAAAGAGTTCATAGACTCAAATGCACGAGTTAATCCAGACATGTTGCATCACGTATATGAGTGGCAGCAGACTGGAAGCCCAAGCGCAAGACTGTTTGACATATCTTATACAACTAGCAATCTTGGCCTTTCCTTTAGGTCATCATTTAGTCAATCAACATCTGTAAAGAATGGATCAAGAACTCCATTTTATGATAAGGCAAGAATTATGGAAGAGGGTATTCCTGTAACAATTAGACCAAGAGTTGCACAGGCTTTGGTTTTTGAACAAGATGGAGAGAGAGTGTTTACAAAAAATGAAGTAAGGGTCGAAAATCCTGGAGGAGATGCCGTACAGGGTGGTTTTGAAAAGACCTTCGACTTATTCTTTAATAGATATTTTTCTCAGGCATTCCTGAGAGTAAGCGGAGTTGCAAGATATTTAGAAAATCCAGAGGTTTACAGAAAAGACATGGCAGCAGGTAAGAGATTAGGAAAGTCTAAGGGTCTTTCAACAGGATATCGTTGGATTGCAAATGCAGGAGTAGGTGCATAATGGCTCTTATTCATCATCCACCAACAATTATTAATGCGTACTTAGCAGCAAAGATTGATCCTGCATTTGAGTTAGATACACAAAATCGAACAGTAACAAATGAGTCTGGACAACAAGTCTTTATTCCTGGCACAATAGGAACAACATACTTCTTCCCAACACTTCCAACAGATATTGAAAATCTAACTACTATGTTTCCACAAAGCAATGAGGTTTTTGCTGTTTATGATCGCATGTTTAAGATGAGAAGGCTTCCATTTCCATACATAAAGTGTGAGCAGTTACTTTATTATTTTTATGCTGTAGGAGAGGATGCTACAACAAAGATGGTCGTTACTCAACAGCAGATAAGTGATCTTTTAGACAATGGGGATGACTCAGCCAAAGACCTTAATGACTGGGCAGCAAAAAATATAGACTATGAAACAGCAGAGTCTAAGCCAGTATTCTTTCATAATTTCAAAATATATCAGTTAGAAGAAACCAGAGATATCGTAGACTTTGGTACAGCCCGTACTTATGCGGGGAATAAGATAATAATAGACTACGACTGGCACCCACTAGAATTGCCATCTCAATAAAAAGCCTGTATAATTGAAACGAGGAAACAACCCCCTTTTAATAAAATGAAAGAGGTGAGAAATATGGCATACAGCCGTGGTTCAAGTAGTAACATTATCGTGGGTGCAGCAGCACTTTTTACACATAATGCAGGCCCAATCGGATACGACGAAGACGGAAAGATCACTGACGCACAAGCAGCAATCGATCTTCCAGCATTGACAGCATCCACAACTTCCTATAAGGACACATTGTCAGACCCTACAACAGGTGCTGGCTATACTAATATAGGTTACACATCAAATGGTTTGGAACTCGCATTCCAGCCAGATTTTGGTGAAGTTGCAGTAGATCAACTTCTCGACGTTGCTCGTTTGTTCAAGCAAGGTATGACAGTTAATCTAAATACATCTTTTGCAGAGGCAACACTAGAAAACCTTCTAGTAGCAATTGCAGGAAAAGAAGATGACCTAACAGGTCCAACATCAGGCCTTGAGACATTAAACATGTCTGCAGGAGATATTGGCGACGTTCCACTAGAGCGTGGTCTAGTAGCAGTAGGACCAGGTTCTGGTTCTTCACTAGATCCAAAGGAAAGAATCTATGTTGCATACCGTGCACTCTCAATTGAGAATGTTACAGTATCAGCAAAGCGTGATGAGGCTTCAATGTTTGAAGTGTCATTCCGTCTACTTCCAAACGACAACGCATCATACGGTAAGATCGTAGACCGTTCACTAGCATAATACAACTTAATAATGCAGTAGGCCCAGCCCTCTAAAGGCTGGGTCTTTCTGTTTGGTATACTTATATAATGGCAACAAAGGTATACGAAACAAAGGCTTTCTCTTTAGTAGATGGTGTTACAGTCATGGCAGGACCATTAAAAATAAAATATCTAAGAGAGTTTTTGGAGATATTTGACACAATCAAGAAAGCCAAAAATGACGATGAGTCTGTAGATGTGTTAGTTAAATGTGCTCTTGTTGCCATGAAACAATATTATCCAGACATAAAGACTATAGAAGACCTTGAGGATAGTCTAGACCTTCCAACAATCTACGAGGTGTTAGATATTGCAGCGGGAATTAAGATTAATCAGACATCAGAAGAAGCAGTAAAGGATCAAGCAGTTGATAGCGGATCTTCCTGGGATACACTCGACTTGGCTAAACTAGAATCAGAAGCCTTTTTGATCGGTATATGGAAAGACTATGAAGAGTTAGAGACATCACTTTCTATGCCAGAGTTGACAGCAACAATTAAAATAAAGAGAGAATTAGATTATAGCGATAAGAAGTTTGCTGCAGCAATGCAAGGGGTAGACTTAGATAAAAACTCTGGTAGTGGTAATGAATGGGAAGACATGAAAGCAAGAGTCTTCAGTAAAGGAACTGCCAATGGTGGCAATGATATTCTAGCCTTACAAGGCATAAATGCTGAGAGGGCTGGTTTTGGAATAGGCATGGGGCTTGATTATGAGGTTTACGATTAGTAAAAAATAAGCCTGCGCTATGGTATAATTAACTAACCCTTATAAGGAGGAAATAAATGGCAACTGCCACGGAAGAAAAAACAGTAACACTCATTGATGGCACAAAGATTAAGGTGCGTCCACTAAAGATATCTCTACTTCGTCCATTTATGAAGAAGTTCGAAGATATTGCAAAGGTAGCAGAAGATAACGAGAAGTCTATGGATCTACTCATGGACTGTGTTCAAATTGCAATGCAACAGTACAAGCCAGAATTGGCAGAAAACAGGGAGTCTCTAGAAGAAAATCTAGATCTTCCAACAGTATACAAAATTGTCGAAGAGGCTTCGGGTATCAAACTTACCGATGCTTCAATCATGGGCAATCTTGTAAATAACTAAATAAGAGGTGTAATGGGTGGCTGATGTCGAATCCAATATTAATGTAAATATTGATACGTCGCATGCTTTAGAAAGTTTAAAGATACTGCAGCGTCAGATATCAGCCTTCCACACACAAATGGCTAAGTCTGGTGCACAAGCATCAGCGGTTTCAGCAAATCAAGCACAAAATTTGATGAACAGCATCAATGCTGCTGGTAAATTCCAGGCATCGATGAAGTCAGTAAAAACAAGTACAGAGTCGTTTACAGACTCACTAGAAAAAAATAAACTAACAACCAGAGAGTATTTTAGATACACTGGCGCTGCTACAAAAACATTCGGAAGACTATTTCAGTCCGAATGGGATACAATCAACAAGGTTGCACGTGAGCGTGTAAAAGATATTCAGACCCAGTATATTAAGATGGGTAGAGGCGCCAATGGCGCAATGCAGGCTATTGCTGTAAGACCGCTTACCCTAGATATGAAAAGCCTTGGCACACAAACTGCTATGGCAGCACAGAAGCAGCAACTTCTAAATCAACTACTTAAGCAGGGCTCCACCAACATGCTTAACTTTGGTAAGAATACCCAGTGGGCTGGTCGCCAATTGATGGTTGGTTTTACAGTTCCACTAGTAATGCTTGGATCACAAGCAGCAAAGACCTTCATGGCAATGGAAGAGCAGGCAATTAGATTTAAGCGTGTATACGGTGAAATGTTTACAACGCAAGAAGAAACAGATCAAATGGTTAAGCAGATTCAGTTGCTTGCAAAAGAATATACTAAGTATGGTGTCGCAGTAGAAGAAACAATGAAGATGGCTGCTGATGCTGCAGCAATGGGTAAGATGGGGACAGATCTTACTGCTCAAGTAGCACAGGCCACACGTCTTGCAGTTCTTGGCGGTGTAGAACAAGCACAAGCGCTAGAAACAACTATCTCAGTAACAAATGCATTTGGCGTTGCAACAGAAGATTTAACAAAGAAGATTGACTTCCTTAACGCAGTTGAAAACCAAACTGTTGTATCTATCGAAGACTTGACTATCGCAATTCCAAAGGCTGGACCAGTTGTTCAGCAACTTGGTGGAGACGTAGAGGATTTAGCATTCTTCCTTACAGCAATGAAGGAAGGTGGAATCAATGCATCAGAAGGTGCTAACGCCCTCAAGTCTGGTCTTGCATCATTAATCAATCCATCTGAAAAAGCAAGCAAGATGCTCGGTGGACTTGGAATTAATATTAAGGGTATTGTTGAAGCAAACAAAGGAGACATTAAGTCAACTGTTATTGGTTTTGCACAAGCACTTGATACACTTGATCCCTTAAACCGTGCACGTGCTATTGAGCAATTATTTGGTAAGTTCCAGTTCTCCAGACTATCAACTTTATTCCAGAACGTAACTGCCCAGGGCACACAGGCATCACGAGTTCTTGAACTAACAAAAGCAACAACAGAAGAACTAGCAATATTGTCTGAGCGAGAATTGAATAGAATTGAAGATACAACAACATATAAGTTTAAGAAGTCTATCGAAGATTTAAAGGTTACACTTGCCCCAGTAGGAGAGCAGTTCCTTAAAGCATTAACACCAATTGTTGAATTTGTCAGCAAGATACTAGACAAGTTTAATAATCTTGGAGATGGAAGCAAAAAGTTCTTGACAATTTTTGCTGTTGCGGTTGGAGGTATTGGACCAGTTCTTCTGATGACATTTGGTTTGATTGCAAACGCAGTTGCAAATATAATTAAACTGTTTGCAAACATGAAGTCCATGTACAATAGAGCAGGATCTTCAAGTAAGAATTTGGGAGATCAGACATCGTATTTGACTCAAGAACAACTTGAGGCTTCAGCAGTTGCAGCATCTTTAGACCAGGTTCACCAAAAACTTAAGCAGACATTTACATCTGAAGCATCAGCACTTAGTTCATTAGCAACTGCATACCAAAGAGCCATCGCAGCACAAAGAGCATTTGGAATGCCTGGACCAGCAAGAGGACCTTCTAGACCAGTACCAAAGTTTGCAGAGGGCGGAATTATATCTGGACCTGGTGGTCCAAAGTCTGACTCTATTCCAGTCATGGCATCTAATGGAGAAGCAATCCTATCTGCTGAAATTGTAAAGAAGTATCCAGGACTAGTTCAAGGACTAATTGCAGGGAAGATCCCTGGATTTAAAAACTCTGGAATTGCAACTAAGCCAGGGGCATCTGTAGATTTTAAGGGTCAATCTTTTATATCAACACAGGCAACAGCACCAAAGATAACTGCTCTTATTTCAGAAGCACAAAAACTTTCTGGAGTCGTTGACAATATCGATGATGTTATTTTCCAAGCACTGACTCGTGTTGCTAAGACTGGAAAGATTACTTTAGGAAAGTTCAATTCAGAGATGAAGGCTCTTACTGACGGAGCAGTGGCATTTAGGGGTGGAAAACTTTCTGGAATGGCATCTAGAACTGGTGACATTCAAGGAGGATATTCTGGAAATGCAGGAATTGTTGCAGCACATGGATCAGCCCCAGTCCCATTAACTGCAGATCAAGCAAAGTCTATCGGAGAACAGATTTTAGCAAGAGTTCCAGGAAATGCAACTGGTACAGCGATGCTTGATGCAAAAAGTGCAGGCCTAAGATCAAACCTAACATTCCCAATGCCAGCATCCTTTAATAAGGGAGAGATGACTGGATCTGAAGGTGCTCAGTTTGTAGGACAGAATAGATCAAGATTTACATCAATGATTGCTGAACAACATGGAATGGATCCAAATGATCCAGGTCTACTTGACTTTGGTAAAAGAGTTGGTATGGCATTGAAGAAGGTCGGAAAGACTGCAGTAGATGATAGCAAATTCTATGAAATAATTAAGGCAGAAGTAGCGGCTAGCCTGGACGAATCAGCATCAGAAAGTACTAGAAACGCTGGAGCCAAGTTAAAGAAGTCTGCAAATAGTTACGGTACAGCGCAGATAATCACTCCTACAGGTCGTGCTAAGGGCGACAGAATGAATATGCCAAAGGCTGCTGCTGGGATATCAATTCCAGGATATGAAGATAAGTCTCTAGCAGGAGAGTCATACAGATCACAAGATATTAGTAAAGATAATAAGTCTGCAGATAAGTTTATAATTAAAGCAGTTAAAAAGAGAGTACGAAGAATATTTCTAGGGCTAGAGTCTGGAATAAAAGAAGAATTGCAAATAGCATCTCCATCAAAAAAGATGAAGAAGGTTGGAAAAGATGCAGGCGCTGGATTAGTTCAGGGAGCAAGAGAATATGTTGATGATGCAAGAACTGTAGGTCAGCAAATAGGTGCTGCAAGCACACAGGCCATGGCTGCAGCAAATAAAACTGCTTTGTATGGATCGGGGCCAGTAGATTCTGGATCAAAGTCTTTAAGACGTCAACTGGAAAAGCAGGAGAGAGCAAAGGCTAGAACTCAGGCAAAGGCTGCTGCTTCAAGAACTGCCCTCTATGGCACGGGACCAATTGACGCAGAGGCAAAATCTGTAAGACGTCAACTTGAAAAGCAACAAAAGATGAGTTCTATTGGACAAAATGTAGCATATCCAGCATCAGTCATTAGTTCACAGACAGCACAGTCAAGCAGAAGACAGATGGTTTCTTCAAGAATGCGTAGTGTTGGTGGAAACATTAAGGGTCGTGTTGCTGGACGCATGGGTGGTCGTATGGGTGGCGGAGGAGCAATGATGGCTGCATCTGGTGTTGCAATGGCAGGCTCAATGCTTCCAGGTAAGGTTGGAGAAGGATTCCAGAAGTTAACTGGTCCACTGATGGCACTGACAATGATTGCACCACTTCTACAGAGTAAGTTTGGAGCATTAGTAGTTGGTGTTGGAGCAGTAGTCGCAGCATATGCATATATGAGAATGCAGTTTGATAAGGCACAGGATGCAGCCTTTGATCTTACAACCTCTATGGGTGTTGGTAAAGACGCAATGGTTGAAATGTCTAAGGCTGCAGGCAAGGTGTCTGCTGGCGAAGTAATGGATAAGAGAAGGTCTAGCAAGTTTAATATCATACCAATTCAAACAGGAAAGAGCACTTTCGGTCAATCATTTGTTAAGCAAGACATTGGAAAGGAAATGCTTTCTAATATTGCAAAAAATGGAGGAACATCAGCAAGCGTAGACTCAACATCTGCACAACTACAAAATGCAGTTATGTCAGGGGCTATGAGTATTGATCAGGCTAAGTCTGTTGCACAAAACCTTGGAGCAGAACTTGGAGATCAATCATTTGGAATAAATGTTATAGCAAAGATGACATCCATTCTTGGTGCAGATGGAGAAGATCTAGAAAAGAATCCTCTTGAAGTAAGAATTAAGATGATTGAAGAAACAAGACAAAGACTTAACTATGCAACAGAAGCAACCGATAAGGCAGCAGATTGGAACAAGGGACGAAAAGAAAATCTTCTTGGGACTTCTGATGCAGTTCAGACTGCTGGCGGTATAGCAGCAGGTGCAGGAGCAGGTGCAGGAATAGGTGCAGCAGCAGGAGCAATGATTGGTGGACCAATCGGTGCAGCAGTAGGTGCAGTTGCTGGAACAGTTATTGGTGCCGTCGCTGGTGGCATCATGGGCAAGATCAACAGAGCAAAAAGAATTGGTGCAATGACTGGAGCAAGTGTTGCACAAGACAAGATGGCACTTGAGCAAGGTCAAGAAATGCTTGATTCATTTGATCTACAATATCAAAGAAAGATTGAACTCCTTAGAACACAAGGCAAGATTAATGAAGCAGTAGAACTAGAAAACAAGTACTACGCAGATAGAGATAAACTGTTAGCAGCAAACAAAAAGACAAAGGATATAATTCTTTCAAACTTTAGCGGTAGTGATAGCGATGTCCAAAAAGCATATATGAGTGGAGCAGATAAAGCAGTTACAAAGAAATATAAGGACACAGTGTTTGAGGATATGGTTCCTTTGGCACAGTCGGGAATTGACGACTCTTCGCTTACAGATGAGCAAAAACTTGCATACAAGGTTGAGATGTATTCTGGAAATATTGATCCAAACCAGATGATTAACATATTTAAGGCTTTTGATAGCAAAGAAGATCAAGAGTTGGTGCTAGATGTAATCGGAAAGTTTGGTGGAAAGTTTGCTGGAGAGATGGCAAATGTTGTAAACGCATTTGGAGACGACAAAAAAGCAAAGAATGATTATCTCATTCAGGTAAAAGCAAAGAGTGGAAAAGACGCACAAGAGTTCCAAGACTTCTTTGGGAGACTTACAACGTATGGCGAGGTCATTCCAACAAGCATAAGCGTTGCATACTTTACAAAAAATCCAGAAGCGCAAGCAGCACTGGAAGGTACTATTGAAAAAATAAATGCAAACAAGGGCAAGATGTCTATCGATTTTGCTGCAAAAACTATTGGTGGAGATGCATTGGCAGCACTTACCAAAGATGCTGCTTATTTTGATGCTTTAGGTGAGCCAGATCAAAAGGTATATGCTACAGCACTTGCTACACAGTTATCTTTACAGGGAGACCCTGAACAGCAAAAGGCATTCAAGGCCTGGCAAGCAGCAAACCCAGGAAGTTCTCCAGGAGATTACTTAGGATTTGCTACAGCAAACGCACAACAAATTACAAAGGCTAACCAAGATAACACTCTTCCGATTGTTCCAGGTTCAGAATCTGAAGGCACCAAAAAGCAGGTTGAGTCATCTCCACTTGACGAGTTAGTTAAGCGACTAAGAGATGTAAGAATGAACCAGATCAAGGTTACAGAGGGCTGGGGTGCATCACAGAAGGCGCTTAATAAACTCTTTGCTGGAGATAAAACAATCAAGGTTTTCAGCGGTATAGAAAATGATTTAAGAAAAATTGGTGCTGGAGAAGATTTCATCGAGATGATCGTTGGAATGGATCCAAAACTTTACGAATCGAAAAAGAACTCCTTATTTAGGTTTGATAACAAGAAGAATATTATTGGTCTAAAAGAAGATGCCAAGAACATTCAGGATGCTATTCAATCTATCAGTCTTGGTGCATTTGTTAGCACACAGGAAAAGGTTGTTAAGGAAATTAATAATCAAAACGTAGCACTAAAGAGACTTCGTGCTGCTGGAGTAGAAGGCTCAGTTGCTCTAGAAGCAGTTGCAGATGCAACCTTTGCAGCATCTATTGCTAACAAAAAATTAGATGATAAAGAAATTAAAAAGATTGTCACTGCATGGAATAAGGCAACAAAGGCTAAAAAGGCATATGCTGCAAATGATGCACTTATATCAGAAGAGGCAGAACTAGAAAATAGAGCAAAACTACTCCAAAAACTAGTTGCTGATTCAACAAAGTTCACTATGGATGAACTAGAAGCCATAATGCAAAGTCCAGCATTGCAAAATGCTTTGATTACTCCAGGTGTTGATCAAGAACAGTTCAAAAAAACTTTACAGGATGCGCTCAATAAAGCAGACGTAGAACTAAAAATTAACAAGATGACCATAACTGGCATGGAAGAGATATTTGATAAAGGCTTTAATAATGCCATGGAGGAGATTGATGTAAAGGAAAAGGCTCTAGATCTCAAGTTTAATGTTGATACAAGAGCATTCAATGCAGCAATTCAAGATGCAGAAGACAAAATCGCATTAGCACAATACAAAATAGATGATAAAGAAGCACTGCTTAAGGAAATAGCAGACAGAGAGCAAGAGATTAATGAAAAGTATGATGAGCGTGTCAAGGCTCTAGATGAAGTTGAAAAAGCAAATGCTGCAATATCTCAGCAACAGAAGAGCCAACTAACCTTAGCAGATGCTCTGACATCTGGAGACATATCTGCAGCAGCAAAGGCTGTTCAAGATATGCGAGCACAAGAAGCAGCAAACGCAGCAGCAAAGCAAAGAGAATTACTTGACAAGTCTAGAGAAGCAGAACTTTCACGTGTTAAGACAAAGAGTGGTCAGACAAGACAAGAACTTGAAAAGGAAATTAAAGACCTTCAGGATGAAATCTTTAAACTTGAAGAAGAAAAGATTGAGCCAGCAAGAGAAGCAATAAGACAGTTAGACATGGCATTAAGAGAGGCAAAAAAGCCACTCGATGATACAAGAGATATGTGGGATGCAATTAGAAATAAGATTGATCTTGCAAAGGTTGCTACAGCAGAGTTCCAAGCAGCAATTACAAGTGCCCTCAATGTTGCAAATGGCTTAAAGGCTGCATATGAAGTTAAGGCTGCACCAACACCTGCTCCTACCCCTGCAGCAACAGCAGCAATTGTTGGAGCAACGGTTCCAGTTGATCCAAAACCTGAAATTACTCCAACGCAAGAAGCAGCAGATGCTGCAGCAGCCCTAGAAGATGCACTAAATGCTGAGTTTGATGCAACTGCAGCAGAGTTAGCAGCACTTGCAGCAGCAGAACTTGCAGAGTGGAACGTTTCACTTCTAACTGAGCAAACAGATGCACTGTTAGCAGAACTTGATGCAATGGCTGAGATATACGGTCCAAAGGCAGACGCCATCGCAGCAGAAATTGCAAAAACAAAGACAGAGACACCACCAAAAACAAAGACAGAGACTCCACCAAAAACAAAGACAGAGACTCCACCAGTAAAAACTCCTGTTGTTAAAAAAACAGCAGACGAAGCAAGATCTGAAGCAGCAGCAGCAGAGGCTATTAGGGCAGCCAATGCAAAGTCCATAGCAGACAAGGCAGCAGCAGAAAAACTACTTGCAGAGGCAGAAGCACGAAAGAATGGAACACTTGTTCCATATAAGCCACTTAGTGAGTTTGAACAAGCAGAACTAGATAGAAAGGTTGCAGCCGCTAAAAAAACCTTAAACCCTCCTAAGCCTCCTGTAATAAATCTATTCGATAAGGACGGCGACGGTGTTGAGAATCTGAAAGATAAGTTCCCAAACGATGCAAGCAGATTTGCAATGGGCGGAATTGTTCCTAAGTACTTTGCACTTGGTGGTTTTGCCAAGGGCACTGATACAGTTCCAGCAATGCTAACTCCTGGAGAGTTTATAATGAGCAAGTATGCTGTAGACTCGTACGGGGTAGATAATATGAGAAAGATCAATAAGGGCGATGCTCTTGGCGGTTCAGTGTATAATAATACATATACATTAACTGTTAACGCTAAGACAAATGCTAATCCAAATGAAATTGCACAGGCAGTAATGTCGACAATCAAGCAGGTAGATGACAGAAGAATTCGGGGAGTAAATATAAATGGTCGATGATCCAAGATTCACCTATATGCAAAGCCGTAAGAAGTATAACAGACCAAGTGGAATGCTATGGTCTGAGAACTCTGGTACCCTGATTAATGGTTTATATATCCCATACGGCCTAGAAGTTGGAGCAGATCCTGCAGATGTTACAGATCCAGAACTTCTAGACCAGTTCCTAATGCTAACAGATGACAATAGAGGGCCTTTAGATTTTTCTGATGAGCGTATTGAAAAGCGTGAAAGAATGATCAATGGAAGAATGAGGTCTTACCACATCGCAGATAAAATGAAGATTAACACCGCATGGTCAATGATACCATCACGATCTCATGAGAATATTCCAAGTTTTAATCAAGAGACAGGCCTATCTCCATATAAGTCATATACTACAGATGGTGGCGCAGGTGGTGCTGATATGCTTGAGTGGTATGAGTCACATAAGGGACCATTCTGGGTATTTCTTGCTTATGATCGAAAGGGAATCTTTGAGGGAACAGAAGCACCCTATGACCACCTAAGACAATACAATCAACTTGTGGAGATGTACATTTCTGAGTTTTCTTATTCTGTAGAAAAAAGAGGCTCTAATTTTGATTATTGGAATGTCTCGGTTTCTCTGGAAGAGGTATAATGTTTGAGGATAAGGACTTACAAAATTTCTTAGAGACATCTGCGACTGTAAGAAATAAGTCAATAATCACTGCTGAGTGGAACATGAACATTCCAACAAATATCAGCCATATCGGTAACTACAGATATAGACCAACACAGCAAGGATCCATATATTCATCTTTGCCAACAAGTTTTGATATTAATGATGCAGGTAATTTTTATACAGGAGCAACGGATGCAGATGTTGTTGTTGATGGAACATTTGATAATGAAGATATTCCAACATCTTTTTTAACTAAAAAAGAAAAACTTAAAACCCTATACTCTTTAGAAGATTGTTTTGGTCAGTTTAGACCAAGATCTGGAATTAATAAGGCTACCTTTTTTGAAAATGGAAAATTACACCATCCAAATCTTGTAATGGCAGATCGACCAAGGTACTATATGCCAGACAAAAATGATTCATTCAAGTATTGGACTTCATATAGAGGAGAGGGAACTTACAAGTATACATATAATGACAACACAGTTTCTTATGGACCATCACAAATATTTATAGACAAAGACGGAAAAGAAAAATTAGGAACTGTAGAAACTTGGTCTGAGTACGGAATTGCTTCGAAGGTAAGAGGGTCTCAGTATTCAATAGAAGATGCATGTCCATTTGTTGTTTACAAAGAAAAAATTCCAGTAAACAGAGTTGTGGTAAAGATGCAAACACATACTGGAACAGAAAATTTAGGTCCATTCTCATCTGCTACAGGAGCATTTGCAGACCCCTTCTATGGAGAACTAAATCAAAAAACTCCAAGTAAGTGGAAGATTCAGTTTTTAAAAAATGGCAACTGGGAGAATATAATATCTTTTGACCCAGCAGTTAGAAGAAGGGATGGCTCTTCTATAATTCAGAGTGACGGATATGTTGAGATTGCCTATGGATTAATAGTTCCAGAAGAATGGAGAGCAAACTTTGTTGTTGCTGAAACATACACCAGCGCAGAACTTCTCCCAGAAAAATCTGTAACAGGATATGCATATTTAATCAAAGAAAATGATAGTGACATAGGGTCCTATCATATATGGGATGGCTATGACTATGCAGTTATAACGCCTAAATATGGTTGGTATGTACAGGATGAAACGGTTGATAGGCTAACCAACTTTGTAACAGATGCCACATCGCCAAGCGTATTCCTTCGATCTCTAGACGGAAAACCACAGTTCAGAGAATTTGAGTATATTAATGGTATAAGAATTGTTGTTGAAACAATGAATGTAAAGGGTGCAACTTTTGATCTTATAGAGTTGTCACCAAGATTGGTCCTAAATGTTTCTGACAAGACACTAGATTATTCGGTAAATAAGAGCGCATCAGACCTGGGGGTCTCTGGATTGCCAGTCGGTCAGTTGCTGGCGTCAAATGGTCAGATCACATTGTTTGATCATGACAATGCATTCAATACAAATAATACAGATAGCATTATATGCAAGTACATTGCACGACATGTTCAGTTTAAGTTCTACGAGGTTATTATAGATGTCAATGGCTGGGATTACTATGTTCCAATTAAGACTCTTTATTCTGATGCATTTCCAAAACAGGACCTGATGACAAAGCGGGTTTCAATATCTTTGCGCGATATGTACTGGTACCTAGAGTCTTTGACTGCACCAGAGTTATTGTTGACTGAAGTATCACTAAGTTCTGCTGTATCAATATTGCTTGATAGCATTGGGTTTTCTAACTATACATTTAAAAGAGTTTCTGATGAAAAAGAATTAATAATTCCATACTTCTTTGTTTCGCCAGATAAAAGTGTTGCACAAATATTGCAAGACTTGGCAGTCTCAACTCAGACTGCAATGTTTTTTGATGAATACAACAACTTTGTCATGATGAGCAAAAATTATATAATGCCGACAGCAGAACAAAGACCTACTACATTTTCTTTGCAAGGAACAAAGGATTTTGTTACAGATGCAGAAATTAGGAATAAGACAAGCAAGCCAAAACT
>JACCDX010808162.1_pt1 | contig 16779 bp, 19 predicted proteins | sample 7449681 | NCBI WGS metagenome assembly JACCDX01 (sample SAMN15323450, study PRJNA562643) | freshwater metagenome | isolation source: river surface water | place: USA:Blue River Watershed | collected 2017-08-18 | reverse complement strand
TTTATGAATGTGATTACATGACGACGATGATCGCGTCACTTCTGATCGGCGCAGTCGTCGGCGCCGTCCTTGTGGAACAGAATCGGCGCGTCTTTGGCGAATCCAGTCTCAATCTGATGGGTGTTCCCCTACTGAAGAAACGGACAGCCACGGGAGAGAAACTCTACGTCTGCGCCAAGTAATCCGACGCCTTAAGCAGGAGGGCCGACAATGGCGGTATCAGAGAGCCCGTTTCAAACATTACGAAGACTCATTCTTATATTTTTCCTTGGATTCCCGATTATCATTTCCAATCTGATGGGATTTCTCGCGATCGGCCTCGGAAATCTGGGCCTTCTCGTGCTGTTCCTAGGGCACGCGGTCATCATTCCATTTCTCTTGCCCGTAGTCCACCTCTTTACAGCACCGCTTCCGTCTGTGGTCGGCAGTGATGTTGGTATGCTCGTGCCGAGCGACCTCCATCCACCGGCATTCAATGTGACGCCGTCGTATTGGATTACACATGTCACCTTCTTCTTTTCGTATCTATTTACGAATGCACTCGATGTCTATCGCCAAGAGCCGGTGTCCGACACACCTCTAGAGGAGTGGCGTGTAGAGAATCGTCGCAGTCGCGCCTCCATTATTATGAGCATGTGCGTGTTCCTTTGTTTGTTTATGGTCGCCGCGCGATACATGATCACCAAGACGGAGACTATGATTGGAACCCTGGTCGGTCTCGGTGGCGCCGCTGCCCTCGGCTGGGCCTGGTATTCCGTAGCGAGTCTGATGGGATCGCGCAAGAGCGACGTGTTTGGCATCGTTCAGCAGATGATTCCCATACAGGAGGATGACACGAATGCGACGATGTGTATCAAGAAAACAGCCTAGACAAACCTACCAAGGCTGGTCGCAGCCGCTTTGAATGCCTGTACCGCCGTGGGCGGCACTTGGAGCCCCTGTGCCGCCGTTTGGAAGATGGCCTTCACGGCCGCCAGATCGGCCTGCTGCGCTTCTGTAGAGCGTGTTCCGTATATGACGGCTAAATCCTCTAGAGCGAGGCCGGCGACCCCTTTTTCAGTATTGACTTCCTGGTGGAGAGACCAGAGCCATTCGCGCGCCTCGGAGCGAATGTCATAAGCGGTCAAGAAACGTTCATATGGATGCTTCAAGCGCCACGCTTTAAAATGAAGGCGGCACTTGGCGCATGGCATGGCCACCTCAATGGTCCGAAGTAAATTCACCCACGCTCGCCGCTCATCCGCGGCCATTATAGGAATACTCTGACGCCCGAGACGTTCGGCCCACGTATGAAGAACACGCCAAAGGGGTGGACCCCACTCTTGTGTATTGACCATTCGGGAACACTTTCTGTCTTTTGGACCCAAGCGGTAAATTCCTGTGTGAACGCGCTTGGCCGGCGCCCAGCAAAAATTGGAAGCAGGCGGAGGATGAGACTTCCATTGCCGATGAAATGGAACATATTCCCGTTCGCCGCCTCTTTTGGGATGCTCTAGAAGTCGCCCTAGAGGCGCAGACACATCGTCTCGCAAAGGATATTGCGACGGCGCTAGGACAGCCCGAGGGACCCCTCCTGAAGGCACTCCGTGCCGAAAAGGTGAAGGCATATCTCTTGGATACGACGACCGACCAAGAGGTGGAAGATATTTCCGCGTTTCGCTGTAATCATGTTGTCCGCGAGGGACCCTTTCTGCGCCCCTGTGGCGCCCCCGTCGTCTGGTCTGATACGGATGGTCCGCGAGAGACGTGTCTACATCACAGCCTGTATCCGAATCCGCGACCACCGGATATGGCAGTGTTGACGCCTATTACTCTAGAGATAGAAGGGACAGAAGGAACAGAAATGCGATACTTAATCAATGAGATTACAGGCGAGGTCTTCACAGAGGGCGGTGATTTGTGTGGTAGGTTCTCTAGTGGAAAACTGACCCTCTTTGAGATTGAAAAATAAAGCCGCTGGCCGCTGGCAGCCGGCCGCTGGCAGCCGGCAAAAATTGATTTTTGCTGCGACGGCACGAAATCCAGCAGCAAAAGATAGGCATCATGGATACCTTTACAGACGTCCCAGGGCCTCGTTTCGCCCTCGGTGTCGGTGAATACAGCGGATCTTCGCTGCGCCACCTCTTGCGTCGGCGTCCAAATCATAGACGTCGAACTCGCCCTGCCACCACCTCTGAGTCAAGCCCCTTTACATTCAGTTTTACACTTAATCCATCCAGATGGCTACTCTTTCCAAAGGACTTTGTAGATCCATTTCTCTGGTCGCAGTTCTACGCAATCCCTGCTGATTCATGTGCACTCAGTGCCGTGAATACGCGTGTTGACACGATGTATGTAAAATCTCCATTCAAGACGAAGGAAGCGTTCAAGTTCCCGATTCAACATACGAACCCCTTCTTTGTAAATGTCTCTTCCGAAATGGTCACAAAGGCGAGGGAGTTGATTATCAAGAACCAGCGCCTCCGTTGGCAGATGAAACGGCTTATTCATAGTTGGCGCCTGGCTCGCCTGAAGCAGATTAATCAAGAGGACCCTATTACAATGGAGACACCTAGAACTCCAGTCTATATTTACGACTGGACAAATAAGGCTAAATACGTCTTTGAGGCCCGATCCCTTTTCCGCGATTTCCGGACGAAACTCGGTCATCATGATGAACTCTTCGTAGAGCCGAAAGAGCCCCGCAACCCTTTTACGAATCAGGTGCTTAGTATGGGGCAAACTCATTTCATACTGAAGGCTCTCCGAGACAAGGGCCAAACAGACTGGCTCCTGGAATCCTATCGCTCTGTTCAATACAATCTCGACGCATTCAAAAAGAAGTTCAAGCACCCCCTTGGTCTCCACGCTCTAAAGTGTGTCTTCTCCAATCCGACTACCGACGAGTGTGTAGATCTTCTCTATGACTACATCTATTCGGAGCACGAGCAGCACGATGCTACGTTGCGCCGTCAGGATGTGTGGATATGGTTTCTACGCAATCGCCCTCAGCACCCCCGTATTGTGGCGTGGCGGGGCTGGTGCTACGCCTACTACAGAGCATGGCTCACAGAGACGCAGGATAGATTTACGGATATTGTAGAGGGGATTCGCACAGAGACCGCGGCTCTTGTAGACCAGACTATGTCAGAGATGATTGCGATTTGGCGTATCTATGGGGCTCCTAAGTTCAGCGAACAGAACATGACACAGATGATTTCTGAACTCTAAGTAAAGGGTCCCGCGATGCCACCGGCGAAGAAAAAGACCCTTCGCAGGCGCAAGCGTCTTACGAAGACGAAGCGCCGTCGTATTCTTCGCATTTTAAATCGATACCCTTTTCAGGCCGGTGGCGCTCAAGAGTCCGCTCCAAAGGCCACAAATCCTGCCATGGTCATCGTGGAGCCGCGCGCCCATCCAAAGTTGGCCCCCGTCATTCTGAATTTCCACGAACGAATGCCGATGAATTGGAAAATGTATATTTTTCACGGAAAATCGCATGAGCAGTTTGCTAAAGATGCCGCGGCCCCTATAACGGGAAAAGGACGCCAAATTATTCTGCTCCCGCTGGATACGGATAATTTGAACACGAATGAATATAATGCGATGTTTAATAAGAAATCCTTCTGGGACCGCGTAGACGCCGAGGAAATTCTCGTGTTTCAGACGGACACTGCGCTCTGCGGCAACCCTCTCAAGCGCCCTATAGACGAATTCCTAAAATATGACTACATTGGCTGCGCCTACAATAATACCCAAGTCGGCTTGACGAATACCCCTTGGCCAAATGAAACATTCTATGGCGTGGGCGGTCTCAGTTTCCGTAAAAAGAGTTTCATGATGAAATGTATTAATGAATACAGGGACCGGCTGACTGCGAGTGACAGCATGGGTACGCCTTACACTGAAGATCTGCGTAGTAGGCCTTACCCTGAGGATGTGCTCTGGAGTAAATGTGTCCATGAATCTCCAAACAAGCCCGAGTCGGGCCAGCGCATCGCCGACTTTTGCGGACAAAATACAATAGGCAGCGATCGCGTCTTTGGGATTCACAAGACGAATTTTGAATATCGCGGGGATCGGGCGAAACTCTACGAAGTCTGCCCTGAGGCGAAGATTATTGAATAGCGGCGGCAACAAGAAACTCGCGGCGCACAGGCCTTAGAATTTGCGGATCTGGATCCGCATACTCTAGTGCTTCATATGCCGCCGCTAAGCAGGCCACGAGATCGCCTGGGCGCCTCGTGCCAGGGTCAAGTGGAATCGCCCTCTTTAAAGGGCATACCGCATCATCAAATCCAGACCAGAACGCACATGGTAGAGTCCCGAACCAACGGGCCAGGGCCGTATCAAAGAGCATCGCATAGTCTGGATTCGGGACGGCGGGAACGGCCCCGCACCCGTGGGAGATGAGGCGAGAGGCACTGGCCCACTCATCTGGGATGTCATCCAGGAAATACTGGTCGTAGAAGATCTCTCGGGCGTCGTCGGACCAGAGGGGTGATGTCAAGAGTAGCGGTCCCCAATAGGTGGAGGCACGTAGGGCGGGCTCAATATTGCCTACGAGTTCGTCCTCTGTTGTCTTGTTCACGGGGATAGAGCCGCGTGCCGTGAACCAATAGAGTGCCTGTTGCGGAGGGACCAGAATACGGCGGTAGCGCATGGTGAGATGCTGCCACTGGTATTTGTAGGCGACCCATTCCGTGGGGGCGACCCAGTCGTCTTTCGAGGTCACTCCGCCAAACGTCGCAATCGCGACGGCGGCGGCACGACAGGGCCAGGTCCATCGCGCTGCCGAAAACGGGAGCCAGAGGTGCGCTGTCTCAAGAAGGTGAATCGTCTCGGGCGTCTTGGAGGACTCTGCGAGGACGGCCCAAAGGGCCGGTGAATCCCATGCTGTTCTGGAGACAATTCCCAGAGCCCAGGCGAATGCTGCCTTTCGCTGTGCGACGGCACGGGCGATCGCCTCCAGAGTCGGCGTGAGAGGGGCCGAAAACGCAGGTGTCTTGGGCTGTCCCACGCGATCGTGAAGGGACTGGTTTGGATTGAGTCCAGCGCCAAGAAGAGCCAGAGGTGTAATGTCCCGAGTGCCGCGCATGAGTCGCATGAGACAATATTGGATTTCATCGTCCGTGGCTGTAGAACCCTTTTGACAAAGTTCACGAAATTCGCCCAGCCATCCAGGATTCGGCAGGGCCGCACAGAGGACCCAGACCCAGAAGAGGCTCTCGTAAACGGCCGTGCGCATACCGCTATCCAGCGCCTCTTGTGCCCAGAAGATGGCCTCCTTGCCGCGGGCACCGCCTTTGAGGGCGCACCAGCGAAGAGACGCAATCACCTCATCTTCCCTATAGAGGTTTCGTGTCAGAGCCGCCATTTGTTTGTCGGCGGCCGAGAGCGTTTAATAGCGTATCAATTTTACCGGCACAGCAATTCAGATGGACTACACACCAGCCCATGAAATTCTTCCGGGCCTCTGGCTGGGAAATCGAGGCGCGGCTCTGGACCCGGAATTCTTGCGCGAGCGAAAAATTCAAGCCGTTTTCAATTGTACGAAAGAGATCCCTTTCGTGGAGTCCACTCCCCTGAAAGTGCGAATTCCTGTGGACGATAATTTACAACCCGCAGAAATTCGGAATCTGGAATTATGGTCTACCCAATTCGTCCCGAAGATAAAGGCAGCCCTTTTGAAAGGACCCGTGCTCGTCCACTGCCATGCGGGTATGCAGCGCTCCGCCGCCGTCGTGGCGATGCTTTTAATCAATATGCTCCATATTGATACTGAGACCGCTATCAAGTATATCCAATTCCGCAGACCTGTCGCCTTTCGGCCCGCCGTGAATTTTCTGGAGGCTATTAAAGGGTATGAACAGGTGATTCATGAGGCTAGATATAAAGACGCCATGCGTGAACTAGGTTAGAGAATAGGCAATGGAAGAGCCAAAATCAGAGTCCTTTTCAAGGGCGGAACGCGACGCATTCCATTACGGAATGAACCTGGCCGAGTATCTGGCCACGATTCAGCAGGAGTGGATTGCCGCGAAACGGAAAGGGTTGGGTGAAATTCACACAATCCTTCACCGCGAATTCGTGGGCGACATCAAGGTGTATCTAGAGAGGGAAATTAACGCCAAGGTCTCTTGGGAGGCCGTGCCTGTAGGCGCGGGTCTGGATTCGCCTGAGGACTATCGTGTCGTTCATATTGTGGGCTAAAGCATAGTGGCTCATACCCTATAAGGGAATGGGAAATACGTATCCAAAGGCATATCTAGATGCGAAAAAACTCTCTGAGAAGGAACTCATGGTGATTCTAAATAAGGAGATTAACGAAGCATACAATAAAAGGGTCAGTACCGAAAAATGGGGTGAATATATGTATATCAAAAGTTGGAACGTTCAAGTGTATGTTGATCGTTATTCAAAAAGAGATGATAGTCATCTATGGTTATCAAAGGAGTCAATATCTCGTCTTTTCGATAATTTGAATAGGCCATATTTCACACAACTACAAGCGGATAGTGGTCCTTGGGGGATTAAAGTCTATTTTGTAGATTGTCCAAGGTGTGCTGCTCAGAGCGCTGTGTCCTCATAATAAATACGCGGATCCACACGGAGCACCGCATCACGCCTGTAGCCCCGCATAAATGCGCGACGCGACCCCCACGCATCCCCCTTCCCCAGACCATTACAGACCAGCGTAATTTCGCGCGTCTCTCCTGTCGGAGTGTTCCAGAGTTTGAAACTCTGGACGAGGCCGTGGTGATGACCGAATGCCCAGGCGACAATCGGCTTACGTAGCAGCAGTTCTATCTCGGGCACGGACGGCACATCGGCGGGCTCATAGAGTACATCCTCGTCCTGGACCCATGGCACTGGTCCGAAATGCGACAAAATACAGAAAGGGTTCGGAAAGCGCCGTACCATGCGTTTGACCCAGTCCAAATCCGTGCGATGAAGATCACGCATCACTTTGGACTGGTTTGCGAGACAACCCCAGAAGGAGCAGCCGAGCAGAATAACGCCGTCCTCGGAAAAAAAGGCATCGCGATACAGAACCTGAATATTCTGATAGGTGGCGCAAATATCACGGAGCCGCTTCACATTCGCCTCTATGGCCACTGGGCTCGGCTCCGCAATACCCTCTGGGGTGAATCCTGTGAGAATCTCTGTCACACCTGGCACGTAGAATACCACTTCCCAACGCTCGGAGCACCACTCTAAAAAGGGGCGTAGATTGGGATGATCCAGTGGCGCAATATCGCCGAGAAGGGCGAGGGCGGGTACAACGTTCTCGCTGTCTAGAAGAATGTCAAAGGTCTCTTTGGGTCGCGTTTCCAGGTGGAGATCACTGACAAATTGCAGGCGCATACTTGTGGCGGTTACGCCTCTGTAGTAGGTCCATCCATTTCTCATAGGCGACTAAACCTCTACCGCTGTCCTCGTCATCATACCAGGCGTATTCATAGACGAGGTCTGGCTTATAGTTTGGATTCGGGACCTCTTGCGTAGGGTGCGATTTCCAACCATTCACACCATGGAATCGTCCTCCAATGATACGAGAGCCCGTGATTCCGTGAGCGCCGCCGAGGCAGGCACGGACGAGTGGAGTGGATCCGCCAAACATGGCTCCGTAGGGATAGAAGGTCATGAGATCGGGTTGTGCGGTAGAGGCGACGGCTGCGTCCACGTTCTTATGGAGAAGGAGAGAGCAAGAGAGGCCATGACTCAGCAGAATCGTCGGGGTGCACGGCTTCGCCGTCAGTTCGGTCCCCAGCCACTCCATCTCTTCAGCGCTAAACTGATGGGCATCCGTCGCCGCCGCGAGACGGGATGAGCCCTCTGGGCTATAGGTGTAGAGGTCGGGCATACCGCTCTGAGGACAGGGGCGTGCCTGTCGCGCCCAGGCAGACCAGCCTGTGAGACCGAGGACGCGGACGCCCTCGTAACGAAACGACACCTCTTTCATTTCGAGGAGTTCCACCTTTCCAGGGCCCTCTGCGGAAGCATCTGCGGCGAGGGCGGTCAGTTCATCCAAGAGATCTGTGAAGAGGGCGGGCTCCGTATTGCCGCCAGACCACGACCCCATTTCAGTGGCAGCGGGAACAATGAGAGTCCGTTTCCAATTGTTAACACAATAGGAAAGGAACTCTCGCGTATTGTAGCGTTTTGCGGTATTGTGTGTGCTGAAGACATTCCCAAGAAGAGCGAGATAGGGGGCAGCAGGGGCCAAGATGCGCTCCGCTTGGCGCACATCCCTGTAGGCGAAGAGGTTAGACGCGTATTGGATACGAAAGCGGCGCGGAATAGGAAGCATTTTGGAGGTCTGGTTCGATCGTGAGAGGGCGGACGGGCATCAATTTTAGCCCCCCGCTGTCAAATCAGGGAAGAAAAAATCCAGGAATGCTTTCACCACCTGTAGATGGGGTCGGAGATGAGGGCGCAAGTGGTGAATCGTGAAGGAGTTGGATAGGTCGTTCCGCCGGATAGGGCGTGGGAGGTCGTTCGTGAACTCCCATGGTAACAGGTCCCCAGTAACATCCGCCCTCTATTGTGCCCGCACCAGAGGGAATCTCGCTGGCCTTCGGCCAGACCCAGGCCTCGTTCCAGAATCCGCTAATTACGGAATGCTCTTCCCAGCGCCGCCCTTTGATGCCAAAAAGGACTTGTGTCGCACCGCCGAGCACAAAGGCCGAGATGCCATGCGCCTTTAGACGCGCGGCGATAATCATACCGAGACCGCCGCAGCCGATGATAGCGACCTGGGCCCCTGTCGCACGGACGCGATTGGTTGTCCATTCTACGGCATCGCGCCAATTTGCGACAGAGTCACTTGGCCATGCGCATGTGCTACCAGGACTACCTGCGATCGGCGGGGAGTAATAGGTGCGCACAGGGAACCAGGATGCACTCGGTGGAAGAATAGTCTCGGGTTCACTCACACTAGACCAAATACGTTCCACGTGCTGCCTGCCTACCTGTCGCTCAATAGTCTCGGCGAAACTGGAGACGACGGCCACGCGTTTCCCCGTAAGATGACGTGTCCAGCGGCGATTCGGCTCTACATAATAGGGCTCCAGGCTTCTGAGAGGGGCCGTGAACGCCTGGGGTGCGAGGACCTGGAGCAGCGTCTCTTCCGTATTTCTATAGGGCGCATACCAGCCTGCTGCGAGGCCTGTGACGGCACCGAGCGCGTCTGCGTAGGCGGCAGCCCAGGCGTCGGCGGCGGCCTCAGTGGCCGGCCAGACACCCGCATTTTTGGAGAGGGTGTCCAGAATACGCGGGGGGTAAGGTTTCCGCGGCTCCGATTTGCGATGTGTAAACCAATAGAAGAGCGCCTCTAATTCAATTGTGCCATTGCGCCCGATAAAAAAGGGGGCTGACCCTGTTACCGCTTCACATATTGCATCTGCGCCCCAGTCTATCTCTTCGGGGGTCGCGCGGGGGAGCGACGACATGATTCCTATTCTTTAGGGCGATCATCCTTTTAGCCATTAGCGCCTATAGGGATTCCACGCACGCCCGTCAGGGAGACGGGGACGCACTTGGCCCCCGAGAATATGTCCTTGTGGCTCCTGGGGAGTCGGTTCAGAGGGGGGTGCGGGGACCATAGGGGCAGCGGGTTCCATCGGCTCGAAAGGTAGTGGTCTAGGTAGTGGTCTAGGTGGAGCAGCGGCAGCGGTGGCAACAGCGTCCGTCGCCTCCTCAAATTCAATCGCCACTTCGTCCCCCTCCATAATAACCAGGTCGGCCGGCTCCGTCTGAATCACATCACAGAGGACCACATAGCCACCGAGTTCCTCCAACGGCACAGGAATCGTGACCCCCTTTCGAAGAATTCCGTATTGTGTGAGGACAGGCTCCAACTGCTCGCGCGCATCTCCATGGAAGAAGGCCGAGTCATGGGGCCGAAGCACAATCCGCGTCGCCTCTGGCGCATACTCTTCCGTAATCCACTCTACGCGCACAGACTCTCCAATACCCTCTAGGCGGAGCATCTGAAGAAGCCAAGGTGGAAGGAATAGGGGCGCCGCCGTTTCATTCTCACTGAGAATTCCAGTTGCCACAACGGGATGCCCGAGCGCACAACAATAGGAGTCGCCCGCCGCTGTGAGAATATTCGCAAAGATGCGCCTGGCCGTCCCCTCGAATTCGTCATGAACTTTGCGCCATGTTGTTTCATCTACAAACGCAGTATAGAGGTCGGGCTGCTCTTGGATTAGCGTCTGACTCCAGACGCGAAAGGGGCGTAAAAGGCGGGAATTATTTGGCGCCACGGAATTAGACATGGTTTTCTGTTTAGGGCCCAGGCCTCCAGAGAATTCGCTGACATATCCATATGAGCAAGTGCTGGCCTCAATTTCTCTCTCTGCGGAAAGGCGCCTTATCATAGAGGAGCGATATTTACGCCTTCTTCGTCTATCACATCGGCGTTGTCGCAACATTGCCTGTGCGTTTCACACGAATCGGCTCATTATCACAATCGGCTCTATTATCGTGCCGGCACTCCTTTCTATCCAATATACGGACGCATTTCCTGCCGCACCCTTCACACAGGCGGTTCACTGGACCGCCTGGATTCTCTCGCTCTGTGTGACAATTTCAAATGGCATTATGACAATGTTCAAATTGGACAAGAAATACTATCTTTTTCACGCGAGTTTTGAGCAACTCAAGACGGAGGGATGGCAGTATCTTGCCCTCGCTGGGCATTATAGGGCGAGCGGTGAGAATTCCGCCCCCGAGAATTCCCACGAAGTCCAATTCATTCCCTTTTGCCAGACAATTGAACGTATTCGGATGCGCCAGATGGAAGAGGAGTATATCAAATTACAGGAAATTCGTGGCCAGGATGCCGGTCGCCGTGAACAATTCTCCCAGGGAATTCCGGACATTTTCGAGTACCAGCGCACCCCGCGGAAAAACGACCTTCTCCACCAATTCTTTACATTCCTAAAGGCCCAGTATGAGGCAGTTCCACAAACAGAAAACTCTATAGTGGAGATAGGGGTGTCACATGGCGCCAGTACGAAAGAGAACAGCGAAACTGAGAGCCTATCAAAAACGACACAAAAAGGGCCAACTCTACCATGAGACTGCTGGACCGAACCAGTGTCAATGTGATATTTCGTGCGGCAGGCCCGCTGTGAAAGGCTCCCCCTTTTGCGCGACTCATAAAGACTCCTGTCAGAATGGCTCTCCGCTCTCGGGCTGGGAACCCGATTTTCACCCCGAACTCTGGAACGCACGCCAAGGATTCCGGGAAACGCATAATTGTTTCTCCTATGCCATGAATGTTTATGACCCACGACAGGTTGCCAAATGTAAATCAAAGGACGATTGTAATGCGCCGTTTCATCAGCCTGGGAGTGCGGCAGGGTATCCTGGATTCTCGAATTCGGTGCCGAAAACGTGCCCCAATATGTTGGCGCGCATCTTTGGCGATAATCCGACGATTCAGATGGCCGATTTCGGCTCGAAATGTCCTGCAGGGTATTCCAAGATCGCGCTCATCATAGACGAGAGCGACGACTATCACTTTTTGCGGCAGGATTCGAACGGATATTGGTCGCATAAGCCTGGTGCGAGGAGTGTGACGAATGTGGATGCACGTAATCATCTCATTTGGAATCCGCGCCTTGCCAACTATGACTATAAAGCGGCAGGCGACGGCGATCTGAATTATGACATTTTCTGTAGTTTTATGTGCGTGCCGCGGAATCGGCCGTTGTACCTGCGCGTCGGCGGGGCAGGGTCGAGCCAGATAGCAGAATCGCTAGTGCTCTAACGCGGCAGCCAGTGCCTTTCTCTGCCGGTCCCGCTGCTGAAGCCACGCCTCTCCTTTGGCATCCGTGATAATCGCATTGTCCGGATTCCAGAGCGCCAGCGCCTCTACGCAGTCCAGGCGATCCCTTGGATTCATGCGCACAAGTCCCCGAATGACCTCTTTGAGACGCCTGGTCGTGGTTCCGTAACCCTCTTGGGCCTGAATGGAGGGTAATTCGGAGGAAATTCTAAAAAGGTGGAGAAATACCCCCCCAATTCCCCACGCATCAAACTTCGACCAATAGGTCTTGAAGAGTTCCACGTAGTCTCCCTCTTTCGCGGCCTTGGATGAATTCCAGAACGCTAAGAATTCCCGCGCCTGGTCCATACGCCGCTGGCCCACGAGAATTTCTGCGTCTCGTAGGGGCCTCTTGAATTGCGCGACCTCTGCGAATGCGCGTTTTATAGAGAGTCCCTTTCGAATTCCGGTGAAAAGAGTAATTTCAGGAGGCTCTACTGGATGCTCGGCATCATACTCTTTCCAGCGTGTATTAAAAAAGGGCCGATTGATATCACTCACCTGGAATGCGAATCCGAAGTCGATGAGGCGAGGTAAGAGGGTCTTTTCATCAAAGAGAATGTTGGAGGCGTGAATGTCATAATGAATAAGAGAATTCAGACAAAGGATTGCGCCAGCCTCTAGAATTCTCTCAATCACTGCACGTAACTGGAAAGGGGCTCGCTGCTCCTCTCTAGACAACTTGAACACTTTCTGAATTGTGATGCCACCCCAGGGCATCTGATAATGGAGAAGACCGCGGTATCCCTTCTTTTGGAAGACTTCGCACTTCTGAATTCCCTCGGCCTCTTTTTGTTTCGCGGGTGGGGCCATAGAGCAAATGGAATTCGGATAGACGAGTACAAAATAGTCCTTCGCATTCGGAATATTCTTCAGTATAAGAGCCGCCTTTTGCTCGGCGCGAGTGTCTTCGGGCTCACTGATTTTGCCAATTCGGTGACCACGGACTCCTCTGGTCGCACGCCGGTTTTCGGCGGCGGACTCGCATATGAGAGGAGGGTCAAAGATACACCCATATCCTCCCGCATCAATCATCCGACCCCCGTCCTGAGCCTCTGGATCTTGTCCAGTGCCTTCCATCTACTTGATTCTCTTTGTTTGCCGGCGAGCGCGGATGCGCAGAACCTGACTTTCCGTTACTAGAACAGAGCGATGTCCGGAGGTCTATGGTTAGGCCTCGGCCTATTAGTAGGAGTCTTATGGCTCGAATTGATAGCACCTATAAAAATAAATGAAGGATTCGCGAACATCGTCCAGGCAACGCTCGGCCGCCCTGAGCCCGTGCCGGCCCTAGACAAGCCAGCGACCATCTTGACGAGAGGATTTGCTCGCCGCGGCGACGTCGGCCCCTATAAAGAGCAGGCAGGCTACAGGGCGGATGGGCGCTATTTTGGCGGCTATGCCGATGTTCAGCGCATCGGTGTTCGGAACGACTACTGCCGCGTGGTATTTCCGACGGGCGGAAAAGAGGGCGATTCGTTTTTTGCCTGCGCTCTTGCCGGCTCGGGCGGCCTGACGACCCTGTCCTATCGCACACGCACGATTACGGAAGGTCTCCGTCTGGGCCGCGATGATTATATGGGGCGTATTCGCGGCGATGGGCGTGACGCATATTGTCGTATCCTAAAAGACAAGGATGGCACCTATCAGCCGCTCTGTCTAGAGGCGAATGACACGAAATTCGGCGATGTCGACGTGCGTGATCCGGAGCCGCCCGAAGAGATCAAGACAATGCTGAATTTCTACAGGGGCTGTCGCACATGGTTCCGTTTCCGCGACGATATGATTGACTATATGGGAAATGCGCGCGCGCAGACGGCAGGGGGCGCCGGTGTCCTAGAGGCGCCACCGAGACCGCCTGTGACACGCGCACTCACTCTGAACGGCGTGGACCAGTTTCTCCGTATTGGCGATGGGGACGACCTGACGCTCGGACTGAAAGGGTCGCTCCGCTCCGTGCGGGCCTTCAGTGTCTGGGCGAAATTCGACGAATTCACGAACAATGCGCACATCTTTGATTTCGGGGATGGGCCTGGTATGAACAATGTCTTTCTCGGCATTCTCGGAAAAGGGGACCCGAACTTGGGCGCCGACCAGAATGAGATCCGCCCTGGACCGATCTGCCAAGAGACGACGATACCGACGGGGCCCTCCGGTGCGCAATGCGTACCCGAGGTGCGCCCACAGACCTTTATGACGACGACGAGGGCGAACGTGGACGAATATGCGTGTTTGGGCCCCGAGGTTCTACCGGACCCGAACAAGGCGCGACCAATTCTGCCACGCGACTCGCCGACTGGCGCAGGGTCACCCCAGCGTGCCACGCTTCTCTATGAAGTCTGGGACTCGCGCCTGCGCAAACTTCAGATCAAGATGAACCGCGTTGTGCCCTTAGGCAAATGGGTGCATATTGTGATTACGGCCAAGAATATGGACGCACTGCGGCCGGATATTCATGTGTATATCAATGGAAATCTCTGGTTTACAAAAGAGTCTGGCTATCTGCCGCAGGCGGCGACGACGGAAAAAAACTATATTGGAAAGTCCAACTGGACTGACGTAGCCGACGAATATGAGTTGCGCGACGAACTCATGTCGGGCAGCGTTTTTGATTTTCGTATGTATAATAGGCCCCTGTCAGAGCCTGAGGTGAAGCGGATTCTCAAGTGGGGTATGGATTGCCTCGGGCTCGGCCAGCGGGATACCGCTGTGACAACCTAAATTTGAATAAGTTGTCTATTCTATCTTACCAGAAAAAGCCTGAGATGGACTGCCCATCCACGTTTGCCGATTTCAAGGCCGCCGAGTCAAAACTCCAGGCTGAATTCCTGGCGTTAGAGGAACAGGACCACGAGCCAGGTCACAAGAATTATATGCCTTACGTGAAGCCTGTTGAAGCGCTCGATGTCTTCTATACCGACGGCGACGCGGCGAGATGTGTGGGAAAAATCGTCTTCGAGCACATTTCAGGGCTCGCTCGTGGATACTATTTCTTTGATGCTGAGGGCCCACGTCTAGGCTCATTCCCAGCGAAGTATGACGCTATGTTTCGGGCTTGGATTGCGGATGTTGTTGCGGCTGTAAAAGCGGCTACGAAATAGGCGCTCCCCACCCCTCTTCATTCGCATCAAACGCAGCGAGTATCTCTGCGGGCTCGGTCGTTCCAGTAGGACCAGTCGTTCCTGTACCAAACGGCAGAACTTCGCCCTCTGCCGGTACCCTCTCTCCCTCTAGCGTCCAATCATCATCGCGGCTCGAGCGCAACGTTGCGCCCACAAACACCATCCCGCGTGAGCGCCGTGTCATCGCGAGTCCATTCTCTTTCATAAGGCGTGTAAATTCCGCCTGGGGGAATTGCGCAAGAAATTCAGAAATAGAGTGGGAGGAATATCTGTTATAGATTCCAAGAAAATGACCTGACCTGACCCATGTCAGAAAATCACTATACGTCTCTTGGCTTCCTGCGACCGCTTTCTCCTTCGTTTCCATTCGCTCTCTTACGAATTTGGCAACCCATGCCTTTTTGTGTTTATCCGTGAGCCCAGCGGGGTTCGTGAGTGCCAAAATAATAGGGTTGGGGTCAATCGCAGGGAATGCGTGCCAATCTATGTTATCATTCACAACAATCTTCGTATCATAAAAGTCTAGGAGTGTCTGTAGAAATCCGCGATTGTAAAAGGTATAAAGAATACAGCCCTCGAATTTCTCGTCCTTCGCATAGAAATACTCGGTGAGAATTTCTGGCGTTATGACTTTGGTCCAATTCTTCGGCAGGTCCTTTTTGCGAAGAATGGAATTCTCGTATTTCGGATTTCCATAAAGAAGCGCCGACTTGGGCTGGAGTGCGAGAATTTTCCAGACCGCAAGCAAAATCGAATTCGGAATTCTCACATGGTCTAGACCACCCGCGCGTTTCGGCCGCTGAACATATTCGCGTGTGAAGACCTCCCAGAGAACATCGAGGTCCTCTTGGTGTGGAAATTGCGCCGCAGCCGCAGAGTTTGAAATCTTGTTCTCATCTTTCACGGCGCTTGGTGTCATAGGTATAGTTGGAACGGCCTTTGGGACAGCCTTTAGAGCGCCCATCAAAGCCGCGAGTGTAGGCTCATCCAGGGACCCTACATCTGGCGCCCATTCCACCGCCTTCACCACTTCGAACTCGGGCAACAGGTCTGTGCCGAACCAAGGTGTCATATCGCACGGCATAAGACCCTTTTGAATCACTTCGCTAGACCCCTTTTGTTTGAGAACGAGAATGCGGTCGCTCTTTCGCTTCTCGTCCAAATCCTGATGCTTCTTTCGGTTAGCACTAAAGAATGCAGCGTGTTCTTCAAAGGCCTCCGTGGGACAAGCATAGCCAAATTCAGATTCTTTGCCTACGATGTTATCTTCAGAGCATATTTCACCACGCCAAGCAGCCTTTTTCTTTTCCATCGCAGTCAAAGATTCGACATAGTCAGAAAAGCGACCAACGTCCTCTAGAGTGCGGAACTCTTTTGGTGGAACGATATAGGGGAGTTGTATAGGGTCGCTAGGAGTTGAACCTGGGCCATAATTAGGTTTCAAAGAATAATTCGCACCAGACGCATCCCAGAAATGTAGAAGTTCATTCATCGCGTTTGCCCTCATTTCATCGGAAAGTGTAATGCGAGTTGCGCAAAAATAAAATTCGGACGTTTTCTGAATTTCAAATCTTCTTCCACATATAGGCCGCCGCTCTAGAGTATCTACATCAGGGGCCTCTAATTGTGCAAAGTTGCCGAATCCAAATGAATAAGCATCCTTTAGAATTTTTTCCAGAGTGGCCTGGCCTATAAACTCTTTTGAGTACCAGAGGCGCACGGCGAGCGTTTTAGTTTCGTTCTGCGATGATTCGGTGCCCTGCCTTAGTGGTAAAAATCCACGAGGGTCCTGAGACGATATTGCCTTCAAGTATTCAGATTCCCCAAAGTCTATAT
>JACCDX010382127.1_pt1 | contig 16780 bp, 26 predicted proteins | sample 7449681 | NCBI WGS metagenome assembly JACCDX01 (sample SAMN15323450, study PRJNA562643) | freshwater metagenome | isolation source: river surface water | place: USA:Blue River Watershed | collected 2017-08-18 | reverse complement strand
TTGGGCTGAGTAAAGATTCCAGCAGGAATGACTTCAAGAGCAAGCAGAACCGACTGCACTTCTTCGTGGCTTGGAACCCACTCATCTTCATCGGGTGGAATTGAATGACGCACTCGTGCAATAAAAGATGGGTCAACAGTCCAACCGGACTTTGTATCTGTTTCTCGTGGAAATTTAACTTTGACTGTTCCTTGATTTTCCATTTCATTTTCCTTTGATACCATGGGCGTTTTCGCAATCACGATATATTTCAATGTATCGCGGGGACTTGTCACCACGCATTGCTTTGTAGCGGATATGAATCTGCTCATCCGTCAGCCCAACCCATTCACGCTTTGGTTGTGGGCGGGTGTAGAACTTTGTTCCATCAGGAAACGAGTGGCTACTGTCGTAATTAACTGGACACCACATCCCAAACGACTGGTCATCATCAGTGGACTTGTAGGAAATCTCACCATTGACGACCATTAACGCCACAGGCTCTTGCTTCTCTGCCTCTGCGATGGCTTGGCGTAGGGATTCAAATTCCTTCTCAGGAACAATCCAATAACCGCCCCTGTGATATACGGCTTCTTTAACTATCTGTTTCATTGCTTCAATGCTCATAGCGGCGCATCCTCTTCGTTGTTTGGGTTGTACTTGGGTAACCTGTGATCGTTTGGGATCGGCGTTAGAGGGAATGGCCATGTCATTGCTGTCCCCTTGCGCGGATTGCTGCGGCAATTGATGTGCTCACCATGTCAACAACATGGCTGGCCGCAGGGTCGTGACTCCAAGGGGTTGCGTCATATCTTGCAGACACCTGCGCGCACGCCTCACGCTCGGCCGCCCGCTCATCAGCGATCAGGGCATTCAGTTCAGACTCTGTGAACAGGTACTGTGCTTCATTGGATTCCATACTTGGCCGCCTCTCTGCTAGTTGCGTCGTCAGCATCAGCCTCTTTCACCAATTTGTGCACATCATGCAACATGGCGATCAAATCCTCCAGCGGCACCTCCTTCGAAGACGCCTTCGCCAGCAAGCAAACATTGAACAGGCCGGCCAACAAGCCATGGCCAACAGACTCCGTATTCATCACCGTGAGTTTGAATAACTTATGCCCGATCTTTGCGGAGATGAGCAAATCTTCTCTGATGTCTTCCATGCGATTCCTTTCGTTGTGGTGCAAAGAAGTATACATCATTGCAAGAGGAATGCAATAGGTAGGAAAAGAAAAATATAACTGGTAGATACCCTATGTGCGGTAGTCTATGGTTTGATTGCCTTTTCTTTTATTGCAAGGACCGCATAGAACCTGTAGGTTTGTGATGTCAAGTGCCAGCTCGGGGAAAAACTTGCGTGGCTTGACATGATCGACATTGATTGGGAACTTGCGTGAGTTGTCTCGACCGCAGCACATACAGACCAGACCGTACTTCTCTAGCGCAATCAACCGAAGGTCTTTCCATTCTTTGCTTTCGAGAAATCCATCTGATGACTTGCGTATCGCCAACGCAACCTCGTTGTCAGACATGGTGCTCATCTTCAACTTGAGGGAAAGCTTCTGTGCTTTTCTCTTGAAGCTGTTTGCCTTTATTTTTAATTTCATCTTTACACCCTTGGTGAATGGATGACTCAAAGTGGCAAAGACCTGCCTAGGGGAGAGGCTATCTCCCTTCGGCAAATTTCACACCCTCGGAGCCATGTGGTCATCCGCGTGGGGCAACATCAATCCAGCTTGTGTTACCTATGGGCACTTTCCACTGCTTGGCAATGTCTAGCTCGGCTACCCACACCACCAGGGCTATCGCAGGACTTGAACCCGCGGGCCACAAAGATGGAATCCCCCCGATTGCGCATGCACCTTCTGTGCGCTCTCGCCGCCAGATCAGAACGTTGTGGGGGTGGTGGACTGCGGACTACGCCTTGCGGCTTCCTACGCTTCCCTCATGCCACCCCAAAACCCGATAGACCTCTGGAGCAAAGCTGGACATGGAAACGTTTACACAAACAAAAAACCGTTAAGACAGACCCCGGTGGAATGACATCACCCTTTTGGGATGACGCAACCCCATGAACGGGGTCGGGATCTGACTTAACGGTTTTCACTTGCTTAGCATTCCACTGCCTAGCTGGGGTGGATTATACATACCTGTCAAGTGGTGTCAAATGGTGCCGTCTTTCCGGCTGTCACCGCAGGCTTTTAACCTACCCTTACAAGGGGCTGATCGGGCGCGGTTCCCCATTGGATTTTGTTGGTGGCTCCCATGAAGCAGGGTGGGGGCTGCAATTGAACACACGAAAAACCCCACGGGGCTAATCCGTTTCCACCAACACGGCTGGGGACTTTGAAAGTGCCGCCCGTTGCTCTCAGCGACCCTTCCATCTGTAGCACCAGATAAATCCCCATGCGTGTTAGCCACCCGTAACGTGGGTGATCCGGTCAGCCCTCAAGCGAAAGGGTATTCCTGCGACTGACTGATGGGGTTTATGCAAGAGCAACGAAAAAAATCTTACGCACCAGCCACTCCCACCTTACGCCAGCACGCACCTACAGTATATAAAAAAAGACCGAGGCTGTTAAACCCCGGTCTCAAGATCCCTGTTGGAGAATCGCATGAAGCGCGGCAACTGCTCGCCGCGGCTCTATTGTGCCCCAAATAACTGCCGGCGCCAATATTCGGAAATAAGTAATGCCTCCGCTCGACCGTTGTCCTTCTTTCTGGTAAGCGGCGCATCAGGCCACAACTCCCTAGCCAACTCCAAACTGTCGTTCTTGTCAGCAGTCAGCCCGTAGTAACGCTTCCACGCTTGCGGCCGAACCAGATGCCACGGCGAACGGAACCGCTGCGCCAAAGCAATAGCCCCACCAAAGGCCATGCCAAACTTGAAGGTGCTAGATACCCCCTGCTTGGGCATGCTGTGCACCAGCTCCAACACCACCTCACAGTCCTGACCGTCGCGCGCCAGCAACATCTCAGACCACACCGCCTCAGTGTCCAGATGCTCACCGTTGTGAATCATGTCACCACAAGTGTGGTACTTGCCCGTGTGTGTGACCACACCCCACGCGCCGGAGAAGCCCGGATCAATACCAAAAATCAGCATCAGTGTTTCCCCTCATCATAAAAGTATGATATTGCCTCTTGACCGATGCAATATATGTGGTATATTCTACACCACAACAACCTAATAGGAAATCGCATGACAGATAGAAAAGACGATGGGCTCTTTGAGCTCCTGAATGAGGCACAGCAATTGGCCTCTGATCTTGTTGATTACATACAAGACCATGTAGCAAAGGGCGCACCTGGTGCTACGGATCATCAGACCATGGTGATCAAGGCGGCGCTGGCAATCGGTTACGCCACCCTCAGCAAAGCAACCGGCACATCACTGCACGACACCATTGAATTGGTGATGACCATCTACAAGAATACAGTTGTGGAGAAGGCAGATGAATAAAGAAACAGGTGGGCCAGCGTTTCCAACTGACAACGCACATCAAAACGGGCCAAGCACCTTTCACTTTGAAGGCATGACATTGCGTGACTACTTTGCTGCCAAGGCGATGCAGGCAATCCTCAGCGACCCAAACTATTCCAACCCAGACGACAAACTTGCCGCTTCTGCCTATTACATAGCAGACGCAATGCTGAAAGCGAGGGAACAATGAAAGTAGAACACCACACAAAGTACATCTGCGAGGTTTGTGGCGCAAGCTACAACACCGCGGACGAGGCTAACAAGTGCGAAGCCATTCCAGTCAAGCACGACAGGGGCGTCAAAGTGGGCGACAAGGTTCGCATCATTTCTGGTGATGGTATTGGTCTGCTGTGCACGGTTGAGAATGTCCGTGTGCACTCTCCCGGATGGGGGCCAGCAACCCATGACCATGCGGTTTACCTTGTTGGCAAGGTCGATGGCTCTTGGGGGCACCGCCAGCTCTCACACAACTCATACGAGGTGCTGCCATGACACCAACACCCAAGTTGCGCTTTGTTGAGCGAAGTCAACCTGACCATCCCGGTGCACTTACTGGACGGTATGTCCAAGTTCTTCAGCAATGGTGGACTGTGACAGGAACATTACCAGAATTTCAAGATCAATGGGGCGAATGGCGCGATGTGCCATTGGAGAAAGAAGAATGAACTGTCCAGACTGCGGTAAACCAACAGACGATCTACACACCTGCATCGAGTACGAGCGCAACAGAGCGGATGAACTACAGAAGCAACTGGAGATCATGCACATTGAAACGCAACTGCTACGAAACAGAATAGCAAATCTAGAGAGAGACCAAGTAGCCCAAACCCCATGGAGAAAAGCATGATTGACCCAAACAAACTTCAATACTTCACCATGGCCGCTTGGATGCGCGGCTATGCGGCCGGCTTAGATGAATACGAAGACAAGACCTTGATAGCCAAACTGAACAAAGCAGCAGACATGCTTGACTATGTATGGGGTCAATACACAAAGGAGAAAGAAGATGAAGTTAACCAATAAACACAACCTGCCTGAGACGTTCGTCAACGTCATCAAGCGCCCGACCTACAGCAAGGGCAGAGCCAACCTGTCCATCACCGAGCTGATCGACAGCCCCCGTGTGGTCAACCTGCGCCACAAGCATTGGGATGACATGGAGACCGATGCCAGCGAGATGGTTTGGTCACTGTTCGGCTCGGCGGTGCACGGCATTCTTGAGCACGGCAAGAACGACAACCACATCGTAGAAGAGCGCATGCATGTCGAGTTCGACGGCTGGCACTTATCAGGGGCAATTGATCTTCAAGAGGTAGACAAAGATGGCATCCATATCAAAGACTATAAAGTCACTGGTGCATGGTCTGTACGCAACGAGAAGCAGGCATGGCACGACCAGCTTAATTGCTACGCTTGGTTGGTTGAAGTCGCCAAGAAGAAGACCGTCAAAAGTCTACAGATCGTGGCGATTATTCGTGACTGGTCTGCTCGGGAAGCAAGCCTCAAAGAAGACTACCCACAAGCCCCGATTGTCTCGGTCGATATCCCGCTTTGGGCCTTTGAAAAGCGTCAGGAGTTCATCGCTGACCGCCTTCACAAACACGCAGAGGCTTACTTTGAGTCTGGTGCTGGCGGCGAACTACCAGAGTGCACACCAGAAGATATGTGGGAAAAGCCCACGACCTATGCCGTCAAGAAGGTTGGCGGCGTCAGGGCCAAGTCAGTACACAAATCTGAGGAAGAAGCAAAGGCAGCTCTTCCTGCTAAAGACTACGTCATCGAAGTAAGACACGGTGAGCGTACACGCTGTAAGTCGTATTGTCAGGTAGCCGACTTCTGCGCCCAAAACCAACGCTACTTGGCAACTCAACCAAAGGACGAATCATGAAAAAGTTAATCGTTTCCATCGCTCTCATCGCCGCCACGGCATCAGCATTTGCAGCCTGCCCAGCAGGCACCCGCTACCAGTGCTTCAGCACCTTCGGCGGAAAAATGCAGTGCGGATGTAACTAAAACCAACAAGGGGGAACGCGTGGCAATACCGCCAGATACAGACGCTAGTACCCCACCACAACCATGAAGCACATTGCTCTTTTAACCATAGTCGTGTTTGGCCTCTATTTTGGGTGGCACTACCTCCCAGAAACAACCAAAGAGGAGGCACGAAAGTTCAAAGGAACACACCTGTTTAAGGTGATTTGCTTGGGCTTAATCATCTTGCTGGCTTTCATCCTGCAAGCAACATTTGGATCAGGAAAAATCTTTTAAGGAATCGACATGAAGAAACTCGCACTGCTACCCGTCATCGCCATCCTTGGCGCATGCACACAGATTGACACCGGCAACATCGGCGTGGAATCAACCCTTGGCCAAGTCAAGAAAGAAACCATGCCACCAGGTGTTTACTTCACCATGTTTAAGCGCGTGACAGAAGTCTCCGCCAAAGAGCTGCGCCTAGAGCTCAACGACATGAAGCCACAGACCAAAGACAAGATAACCTTGGCCGATCTGGATGTGGACATCTTCTACCAGATTGATCCCAGCAAAGCTTCAGAGATTATGACCAAGTGGCCCGGTGATGCGGTTGAACTCCGAGGCGAAGAAGGCGTGCGCCTTGGCAACAACTATGTCACCCGTCAGGCTCGTGAGGCCATCTACAACGCCATCTCCATGTACGGAAGCGACACGGTGCACACCGAGCGAGTGAACATCGCCGCTAAGGTGGTGGAGTCTTTGCAAAAGGACTTGGACGATTCGGCCGGTAAGGGCATGTTCTTCGTGCGTAGCGCCAATGTCCGCAACTTGGTGACCGACCCATCTCTCGAGCAGGCCATCAAAGATTCTGCCAACCGCAACTTTGAGATTGCAGCCAAGCTGAAAGAAGTTGAGCTGGCCAAAGCAGAAGCAGACCGCAAGCGCGTTGAAGCCCAAGGTGATGCAGACGCCATCCGACTGCGCGCACAGGCAATCCAAGCCCAAGGCGGCAAAGAGTATGTAGAACTTGAGGCAATCAAGAAGTGGGACGGCAAGTTGCCCACCACGATGCCCGGACAAACCACACCATTCATTCACGTTAAATAAGGAGAATCACATGCAAGTAGAAATCACACCATCAGAATTGGCTTTTTTGCGCGAGGCAGTGGACGAGAAGTACGCTAGCCTAATGAAGATCTTGGAATTCAAGAAGCCCGAACCAGTTTGGGAACCCGTTAAAGCCGCCGATATGCCCGACTTGTTTAAGAACATCGAGCAGATTGATATACCCGCCAAGAAGAAAGGCCGACCAGCCAAACCAAAAGCACCATGGGGTTACAAGAAGGACGGCACACCTAAGAAGCGCCCAGGCCGTGCACCCGGAGCATTCTGATGCTGATGCTCAAGCCTGAGACAGTAGAAAAGCTTGAGGAATCCGATGCCCGCATTGAGCGGGCAATCAAGGAGATCTCAGAATTTATCCGCAGAAAAATGGTAGAGGAATACCAGCGTGGATATGAAGATTGTTTAACAGAGGAAGCTAAGAAATGAGCGTACATAAAAAGCTGATGCAGGCGCGGGTCAAATTGAACTCGATGGACCTGAAGAAATCCGGCCACAACAAGTTTGCTGGCTATTACTACTTTGAGCTGGGCGATTTCTTGCCCGAAATCCAGAGCATCTTTAACGAGCTGGGTTTGTGCGGCGTGGTGTCATTCGAGCCCGATGTGGCAAAGCTTTGCATCACAGACATGGAAGATGGCACGGTCATTGTGATCACCAGCCCCATGTCTACGGCCGCGCTGAAAGGCTGCCACGAGGTGCAAAACTTGGGTGCGGTGCAGACATACTTGCGCCGATACCTGTGGGTTGCCGCCCTTGAGATCGTTGAGCACGACGCCATTGATTCCGCAGAGCCAGCCAAGCCCGTGGCAACGTTGCCAAAGCCTGAGCCCAAAGCAACAGGCAAAGCACCCACCAAGGTGGAAGGCCGTGAAGGACCATGGCAGATCGCCGTAGAAGTCAAGGCAGAGGATGACCTACCCAAGTGGATCAACATCGTCTTGGAGGCCACCCGCCTAGCCCTGCAGAACGCCCAGACACAGAAGGATGTGATGGATATATTCAAGGTCAACCGCAACATCTTTGACAAGCTGAAGGCCGAGGCGCCCGAGGATCACGCATCCTTGATGGCAGATTTCAAAACCAAGAAAGACGAAATGGGAGCACAGTAATGGCAACGCAATACCCTAACAGTGGACGCCTGTCCAACAACCGCTACAAAGACACGCCCAAGAAGCCCGATGTGGTGGGCGAGATCGTCATGCAACGCAGCGCCCTGAAAGAGCTGCTCAACGAGCACGACGGTGACGACATTGTGATCAAGCTGTCCGGCTGGAACATGGAAGGGCAGTACGGTCCATGGACACGCCTGTCGTGGAACAACTACAAACCCAAGACCGATGGCAACGTTGCCAAGGCCGAGCCGGCACCGCAGCAAAGATCCATCCCCGACGACGACTCCGACATTCCGTTCTAAGGGTTAACCATGAAGACAAGTCAATTTGAAGGCTGCAAGGTTGCGCTCAAGCAAGACCGCACGGGCTACATCCTGACTCTGTCCATCCACCCCAATGACGTGCCTGACGAGATCCTGCGCGATTTCGTAGGGGCCCGCTATCAGGTGGTAATGGTTCGCATAGATGGGGACGAGCGCCCCATGAACCGCGAGGCAGAGTTTCCTGATCCGGTCAAGATCGCTGGCATCCTGTGCAGAGACAAGGATTTCCAGCAGTTCTTGGTGGACATGGGGCAGGTCCTTGAGGCAAGCGAGAAAGAAACCATTGAGTGGATGAAGTCAGAGTTTGGAATCTCATCACGAACAGAACTAAGAACCAACGAACTAGCCCGAACAAAACTATTCAAGTACAACGAGGAATTCAAAACATGGCAACGAAACGATTAATCCCATACTCTGTGCACCTGCCAGAGGACATCTACGAGAAGCTGAAGAAGGCCGCCGGTGACCGCAAGGCTTCCGCCCTGGTGCGCGACGCCATCACCCTGATCGTGGACGGCGGAGACCAGTTCTCCAGCGGTTACAACAAGGGTGTGCGCGACTGTCAGAACGCAGTCAAGACAGACAAGGCCGCCTCTGGAATCATCCTCAACGGTAGCAATGTCGGCGCGGCACTAGAGAACAAAATGGAAAAGCTCATCATCAAGGAGAAGGTCAATGGCAAGAAAAAAGGCAGAGGGCATTGAGTTGCTCAGACCGAAGCAGGACCCCGTGTCCATTCAAGAGATCACCTTGATGGACTGGTATGCCGGCTTTGCTTTGCTCGGCGCTTCACCCATGTCAACAGATAAGGAGACCGCCAAGGCGGCCTTCGATCTGGCAGAAGAGATGCTCAAAGAACGCGCAGTGAGGATCGAATGACACATGAAGAATACATTGACCTGTTCCACAAGGCGCAGGTAAATCTGGTGGCGTTCAAGCCTGTGTTTCATTGCAACGAAGAGTTGCGCCACATGGTGGAGATGGCGGTTGAAGCCGAGCGTGAGGCGTTTGCCGCTCATGCCGTTGACATTGCAAGGCGGGCGGTGAAAGCCGAGCGTGAGGCGTGTATTGTGGACATTCAAATGCACATACCAAGGTCAGGCAAAGACACGGCTGAATACAAAATGGCAATGCGAATGATTGAAAGAATCCGAGCAAGAGGTGAAGCATGATGTACCTTGAAACTGATAAGCCTCATTATTTTGTGTGGCCTGCATTAGCACTTAGTCTGTCCGATGAATTTTGGATAGGTATTGGATGGCTCAACTTTGAGTTTGGTTGGCGTGCTGGTGACGATGGATGGAACAATAAAGCAAGAGGTGAAGACAATGGTATTTAATCCAATGCCAGAATTTTTTGGTAACTGGTTGGAACAACTAAACCAAAAAACGACCAGTATTTATGACCAAGAAACAGTCACCAAAATGGTTGCTGAAGCAGTAAAAGCAGAGCGTGAGGCGTGTGCAAAGGCGTGTGAGCCACAAGAGGCGCATGATGACCCATTGACTGCGTGGAAGATTGCTCAAGCAATCCGAGCACGAGGTGAAGCATGACGCCAATCAAACGGCACATGAACAACGTTGCCGAGCTGGGTTGCATCCTGTGCCGGCATCTTGACTATGGCCGAACTCCGCCTGAGTTGCACCATCCCCGTGACGCCGCTGGCGGTGCGCAACGCGCATCAGATTGGCTGGTCATCCCACTCTGCCCCGAGCACCACCGCGGTAACAGCGGCCTTCATGGACTAGGCACCAAAGGTTTCTACACCCGCTATAAGATGGGTGAATGGGATCTTCTTGCCCTGACCATAGAAGCTCTTATGAAGGAGAACGCTTAGATATTAGCCCTCTCGCGCAGTGCCTTCAGGTTCACGCCCTCCAGCAAGCGCCTCTCAGCCTCGCGCAACTGTTTGATCTGACGCTGCTTCTCATCCTCATTCATGCGTTCTTCAGGCGCCTGGCTGATGGATGTCACGGCCTTGCGAATGTTGGTCAGCTGCTGGGCAATCTGGTTCACCGCAGGGGTCAGCGCATAGCGTGCACGCACATCTTCATCAGACAGGTAATCAGCAAGCTCTTGAGGGCTGCGGGTCTTCAGATCTGAGATGGTGGCGCCGACGCGGTCTGTGACCTCTTTCAGCGCATAGAAGTCCTTGCGCAAGGCAACCTCATACTCTTTGGACACAAAGGCGCTGGCGTTTGGAATCGTTGCCAAGGCATCTTGCAGACTCATAGATGGCCGTGGTGTGCCCGCCATATCAGCAAGGATCGGATTGGTAGCGTACAAGAACAAGCCACCGAACGAACCAAACATGCCGCGGATGAAATGGTCAGCCACGATTGGCGACACCATGTTGGTCGATCCAAGCACCTTAGCAAACTCAGATGTGCTGTCTTCAAACTGACGGCGCAACTCTTTCTGCTGCTGGAATGTGCCGACCAAAGGCTTCTGTTGGAAGAAGTCGTAGTTCATGATCGCTTCCGCCAAAGGCTTGACAGCCTGAGGCACCGGCGTTGGGCTGAAGATCGAGTTGGCCAGCAACGATGCCATGGACGCACGGAACTTGGCAGGATCTTCGTAGCCATTGTCAGTCATCAGCAAGTATGTGTGCTCAGCCAACACCTTGGGCAGAGCAAAGATGTCTGCACGCAACGGAACACCAAAGCCACCCATTCCTGGAATCATTAGCAGACGATCACGGGTAGGCGTAGGCTTGTTCAGGTAGTCTTCATCGTCACCATTCATCATGGCGTACAACACAGAAAAAGCCATGACCGCACCGGTGGTGGCTGCCAAGGTTTGGAATGCCGCCTTGCGCTCTGTAGGTGATGTGCCCACGCCGGTAAGGGTGCGGTAAGCCACATGCTGGGCGGCAAGATATGCGTTGAAGAACGGGATAACCTGACCAGCCAAAGCAAGCATCTGACTGTTACCACGGCGACGCACGTTGAAGATCTCAAACGCTTTTTCGATAGCCTCTGCGCGGCTCAGCCCCTGCGCCAGCGCGGCCTCGTAGGTGGCCTGACGCACAGCGTTATCAGCGGCCATAGCCCAGTTGCCAAGACGACGCTTGACACCGGCCCACAAGCCCTTCTCTTCCTTCAAGCCCGCAGCAATCTCGGCGTCAGCACGGATGATGGCGGACGTGAAGTCACGCACACCCACTGCACCAACATTCTTGAGCTCCTCATGCGCCTTGCTTGTGCCACGCAGGGTTTTGTAAAACTCTTTGATCGCACGCACAGGAATGCTCAAGGCATAGGGCGGCTTCAAGCCCGATGTAAACATTGCCGCAAACGAATCCTGAGGGACCTGAGCAATCGAGAACAGGGGATATAGAACCACCGATTGACGCAAGATGTCAGCAAACTTACTGAAGAACTTGACCGTAGGAATGGACACCGATTCAAGCCCGCGGAATGCAGACACGAACATGGGGTCCTGCATGCTGAAGTAGACCTGCTTGCCATCTTCCCAGACGCGCACAACGTTCTCTCCGTCCTTCGGATCTTGCACGCGGTCAGCCAATCCCATCTGCTGAGCCGTGGTGGCCAAGGCCAAGCCCGAACGGTTGCGCACACCGCGGTTGATGGCGTACTGTGTCCAGCGCACCATGTTGTCAAAGATGTCGTTAACAGGTTTGGAAGATCCTTTCAGGCGCCTGTCTGCCTGCACAGCCAATGAGCGCAAGAACTCCTTCGGTCCTTTGCCTTCTTCGATCTGATCCTCACGGAAGAACGGCACATAGTCTGCAACGCTCATCAGCATCTCTGCTTCTTCCGCGGTGTACAGGCCGCTCTCAACCATGCGATCCAGCGCATTCTGACGGATGCCATTCCAAATCTTGGTGACATCCTTCAAGTCTGGGTGCATGTCGTACAGCTTCAAACCCGCCTGCAAAGCCTCGGGCGACATATTGGTTGTCACCTTCTTCTTCTTGAGCAAGTTGTTGGCCTTGTCATTCAGCGCGCTGGCAGCAACAGCACGGCCCGCCGCACGGTCTTGCTTGGCCTGCTCCTTCATCGCTGCGACCTGCATATCAATCTGGTCGTTGAAGCGGTTCAAGTCCTGTGTGCGACGCGCCTCAAAGGCTGTATGCGCCAACAGTTCGACCTCAGGTTTGGTCAGGCCATTCTTCTCAGCAATCTCATCCAGCTTCTTGGACAGGTTGATGATGTTGTTGTCGTCCTTGACGCCGACCCACTTGTGCAGTTCGTTGTCGTAACGGATGTTGCCTTCCATGAGGAACAGGTTGGACACCGCATCAGAGTGCGCGGTCTGGCTCAAGCTGGTGTTAAGCAGCATGCCAATCTTCTGCTCTTGCCCCACCATGGAGTTCATGATCTCGCGACGGATCTGATTGTTCAGACCGGCATCACTGCTGAACGCCCATGTTTCCACTTGGTCGGCAAAGCGACGGAACGAACCATAAGCCTCCTCGCGGGTGGCCTGCGGGTTGTCACGGTAGTTCTTCCAAGACTGGCTCACCTTGTCTGCGTAGCCGGGCTCAGGCTCGGCAACAATACGGCCAATGCCAGCAAGCATCTCCATGGAATCAGCGCCAAGCTGTGTAGGCGTGGGTGCAGAAGCCTTAAACAAACTTTCTTGTATGGCCGCAGCTTTTGGATCTCTTTTAAGAACTTTATCGCTTCCAGCCTTAGCTTGATCAAACCCAAATCTCTTGTAGAAAGACGCAAGATCTGCAGCCTTCATGGTGCCACCCATAATTGGCGTTGGCTCCAAATACAAGGTAGTACCTGTTATGTCTGCGAGATCAACTAAGTCTTGCATTGCATTTTTTGCAAGACCTTTTTTGCGCTGCTTGGGATCAACAATCAAAGCCTGAACAATTGAATCCTCAGTTTCACCGTAACCGGCCTCAACTTGACCGCGTTGGTTTTCATAAAGAATACTGTTTGATCCAAGCGCAATCTTTACACCATCCTTAACATAGGTTACGTATTCATTGCCGTCATTGTCTTTGTGAGTATCTTTGCCGCCCCTCTCTAGGCGCTCATATCCAAGGGCTGGCAACCCTTTGTAAATGCTGGTTGGCTTCTCTGTTAAGTCTGCCACGGAACTCTTACGTACAGCAAGATCGTCCTCAAGCATTTGCTGCACACGCTTGGAGAACAGGCTCTGCTGCTTCAACTGCGTGGTTGGCGGCTTGGCTTTGCCGATGGCGTAGCCCAGCTTCTGCATCTCACCTTTGATGACTTCGACATCCACATCCAAGATGGAATCTGTAGTGCGCACCAACTTTTCCATGGCGGTCTCGAATGGCTTGGCGATGCCGAGCAGTTCACGCACCAATGAAACCAGCTTGTTGAATGCTGTTTGCTTAGGACCAACATTGATCTTTGACAAGTACTCTTGGAAGTCACGATCAGTCAAGCCCCAAGTCATCAGCTCGTCCGCAGACTCCAGTGCATTGTTTCTGCGTTCGTAGTACTTCTGCAAGACAGGCGGCAATGTGCCAGCCTTGGCGTCTTTGTTGTATTGAGCTACAACCTGCTTGTACAAGTCGTTCAGATCTTTGATGGCAGGATGATCCTTTGGCAACCAACGGGTAGCAGTGCGGGTGGCAACGTGCAACAGTTCATGCTGGATCGTGCCGTAGCTCATACCAGATGGATAGCCATTCTGGTTTTGATACACAGGCTCGCCATTCAACTGCACAAAAACATTTGTGCCCTCATCAGAGAACAAGAAGGTTGTGATGCCTTCTGCGTTTCTCATCTTCACATTACGTGAGTTGCCACTTTGCAGGTCAAACTGCATCTCAACGCCCTGAGCTTTCAAGGCTTTGATCATGTCCGCAACCTTCTGCGCCACCAGCTTGTTGAATCTGTTAGGTGCGTTGTTGATCGACCACTGAACCAGCTGATCAAAGTTCTTGCCGGTCAGCTCTTTCTCAATCTTGGCGCCTTCGGCAGTACCAAATGTGCCGCCCTTTTCTTTTTGCTGGCGCAGCTCTTCCATCACCGGTGGCGCGCCGGCAACACGGCCTTCTTGCGCCGCAATCTCAGTGTCAATCTGGTTGCGCACTTCACCCTGATACTGGGCGGGCGTAGCATTAGCAGGCATCTGCATAGCCACGCGCTCCATCACCGCATCAGTGTCAATGCCACGCGATTGAGCATCGGCAATCAAATCACCCAACGCCATGGGCTCAGTGCCACGCTGTTCTGCGGCAGCCTGCTGGGCACGGTAGTTCAACTCGGCACGACGCTCGGGCTCATTGATGATCTGCTGCAGGGTGTTTCGATCTTCTTCCAACATGCGCAAGGCATTTGCTTCATCTTCCGAACGAGTGTCGCCCGATGACAGCTTGTCATATATGTGCTGCACCGCGGCAGCCTCATCCACGCCAGGCGTACCAATCCTCAGCTTCTCTGGTAAAAACTCATTCAAAGAGCCATCAGCCACCAACGATGACAAGCTGCGGGCTTGACCTGTTGGGTCTACCAACTTCTTGTACTTATCAACCTTCTTGGCCGTGTCAGCGTCGCGTGAACGGTACTTGTTGCCAACCTCTGGCGCCACTTCCAAGACATCTTGATAAGACATCGCGCCCTTGAGGCGGTTGAACAGATCGGTGCCGCCCTTCTTGGCTTCTGCAATCTTCTTCTCAATATCAGCCAAATCCTGCTTGGCAGCCTTGACGGTCTCAAAATCTTCAGGAGACATGGGCACCTGCTTAGGTGGCGCCTTGGGCTTGAATGTTGGACCCTCTGGGATCTCGGGCGTCAGTTCTGCCAATGGATCGGCAACCTTTGGCTCAGGCGCTGGCGCAGTTTCTTGCGTGACGCCCATCTGCTGCAACGCACGGTTGCGCATAATCTGATCTTGGAAAGGATCGGTGCTGAACTGGGTGCGCTCAATCTCTTTGATCTGCGCTTTACGCTCAGCCTCAAGACGCTTTTGCTCTTCGGCCCTGTCGGCGCGGGAAGCGGCAATCAGTTCTGCGTTGATGTCGGGTGCACCAGCAAAGCCCGGCATGCCACGCACAGCCTCCTGTGCAGCCTGCTCTTCCGCCATACGGCCTGCTTCAATACCAGCCAAGCGGTCTTGCTCTGCCTGTTCGGCCTCTGCACGCAATCCTGCCGCACGCTCGGCATCAAAGCCAACAGGGGCGCTTGGCAACGTTGCCAATGGTTGTTGCTCCGGCGCAACAGCAGGTTCCCTTGCAGGCGCTTTCGGCTCACCGGTGTCCACGGTTCTGGCGCGACGACCCAGTGTCATATCAACGATCAAGCTGGTCAACGCACCAACGCCCGCACCATACGCACCTTCTTCACCGGCGCCAACCAAGATCTCTTGCTCAGGCTTGTAGATGCCCTTGGCAATCAGGTTTTGAGCGACCTTCTGTGCCGCCTCGGTCAAGCCTTCAACACCGCCGCGCGCGGCAGCAGTGACCAACAGGTTCTTGAATGGAGCAATGTTTGGAGCAAGGATGTCCAGCAGACCAGTAGGTGCACCATACAAGGTGGCAGTGCTACGCTGTTCTTTGGTTGCGCCTTCGGCCTCAGCACCTTGACGTGCTTCACCAGCGCCAGCAGACACACCCAAGGCACCAGCGCCAACGCGACCAGCTAAGCCCATAGGCCCAAGCACAAAGAATGGAGCAGTAGAACCAACACCGGCGGCCAACTTGCTCGAGACCGATTCGCCCACCTCTTCACTAGATGGCGCTAAGTATTCTTTGGCAGGCTTGGCAAGACCGGCAATACCCTTGCGGGCAGACTCTTCGTACTCATCTGGCAGCAGCGCAGACGCACCAATCGCAGAAGTCTCAAGTAGACCGACGGCGCCACGGCCAACAGCCTTGGGCACATCTTTCAGATAGTCCTTGAACTTTGGCTCAGGCTTCTTCTCTTTAAGGATGTCATTCTGAATTGCGCTGACGATGTCTTCCCGAGACATGTCATCTGGGAATCTAACTTGGCCAACGCCAGGCACATTAACAATTGGCATGACAATCCTTATCTTAGGCTTCTTGTCTTGGGATCATAATTTAGAACAGATTGCGTCCCTGCGCTATTGTCATCAAATTCGTAGCCCGGCACAACAAGCTGCATGTGCTTGCGGTACACGGGGTTCATGCGCAACTTACTCAAGGCTTTAGCGCGTTCGTCAGCGTAAATAGCTGAACGTTGCTCATCAGACATTGGGTTGAGCAGATCTTTGCTTGCGGCCTTGATACGAGCTTCAGCAATCATGCGCGAATCGTTTTCGGCTTGCGTTTCATAACGACGGATAGCCTCGGCAGATTTGGTTTCCAAACTGGCAAGAGCTTTAGCTTGAGCAGTGCCACGCTGACCCTGAATCTGAGCGCGACGGATGTCAGCAAGATCTTGGTATTTCTTGAGTGCAATCTCTCCAGAAAGCAAACCACGCTCATCAGCACCACGCAATTGAGCAGCTTGCTGGTAAGTCTTCACTCCTTGCAAAGCACCCTGACCGATATTGGCCGCGGCAAATGGCGATGTGCCACCCATCATGCCAAGACCGGCGGACAACAAAGACATATAGTTGTCAATGTCACGCTGTTTGCCAATGTCGCTACGGAACTTATCCAAGATAGAACGGATGCCGCCTTCTTCTTTTGGCATCTCTTTTTCTTGATCTAGCTCGGGAGGCGTCAGTGTTGCTGGGCTTGAGCCTGGGCCGCCAAGATCAATCCCGCTAAGAAGTTCGGCTTCTTCCATGCCCTGTTTTGTAGGGCCTTGTGTGCGCTTATAAGACTGACCAGCAGTGTTGCTTGCTGTTACAGGCAT
>JACCDX010653081.1_pt1 | contig 16781 bp, 41 predicted proteins | sample 7449681 | NCBI WGS metagenome assembly JACCDX01 (sample SAMN15323450, study PRJNA562643) | freshwater metagenome | isolation source: river surface water | place: USA:Blue River Watershed | collected 2017-08-18 | reverse complement strand
ATACTAGACCACTGACAAATGGAATACTATTTGGGTGTGTTTCACACCACATTTTGTATTCATGTGGTCAAGATCACAAAATTTCAGGGTTTTTTATATTGACCTCGTAAGCAAATTCTGCTACCCTTATTCCTTTGCGGGCAAATAAAAACCCCCAGCTATAAGCTGGGGGGTATGAATATGGCTGCTGATTTCCAACGAAAGAAATAAACCGCTTTACTTAGCACCTGGCCCGTAGACTAATAGATGCACCATTTCATTTCTATATTAAAACCAGGACCAAAGTCCTGCATTAATTATACCATATCAGTTGACTAAGGCTAATGAGTATTTGTTTACGAATGCATCCAGTGTCTGTGAGAACATGGGCTCATCCATCATTCCACGGACCTTGGTATCTTCATCATAGGATGCTTCCTCGTGAAGACTGAAGGTCCCACTCCGCCAATCGATTAGAGGAATCTTGTGCTCATTGTCAGGGATGCTATTAATATAAATTCCCCAACCAGTTGTAGATTCCCAATCTTTGCCAACAAGGTGAGAAATAGCAATACGTGTTGCATATCCCTCATCTGTCCAGCGAGGACGTGCTGCTTCTACAGCGCTTGCCAATTGTGCTAGCATCTCATGGCCAGCCCAGTGCCCGTACAAAACAATTGTGTCGCCATTGCTCTGTCTAAATCCGAAGTTTGCTCTATCTCCCATTTTATTCCGCCGTTTCTAATGTAGGTACTTCTTCTTCTATCTTGTCTAATTCTATCATCTCATATGAGACCTTGGCAAGTTTATCTTCAAACTTGTTTTTGTGGTGACCACAGAAATACAGTTCGCCTTCAACTAGTTTAATTAACCATTTGGCTTGTGCTGAATCGCCGCATTTATCGCAGGCTATCCAACTCATATCTCGTTGCCTTCGATCATATCTGCTAACTTATCGATAAGCCATGAATCGATATCATTGATATCAATCTCTCTAAGCTTTTCAATGATTTCTTCACGGCCAAATTTGTAGCCATCATCAAAGCCATCTCTGTAGTCTGACATGTTTTCTCCTAATATCCTGTTGCTTCTTTATCTGACCAATATGATTCTGTTAAACCATACTTGTCACGAATGCGACTTACTTTCTCAATACTACCAGTTCCGATGTTGAAAGTCAATGGACCGCATTGCTCAGGGTCTAATCCAATCAACTCTGCATCCCAGATAGCCCTCGCAAGGGCTACCTGTGATGGAGCGGTGAGTTCAAAGTACATTAGTATGCACCTTCCTCAACTCGCTCAACCTCAAAGTTATTTACAGACATCTCTGAGCCATATGAATCAACAGTTAGATTATCTTGAATAAACTGCTCGACTGCATCAAAGCCTGCGCCGTCGCCCAATTCAACTTCGACAACTGCATCAACACGGACATATACAGTTACCTCAATCTCCTTAGTTAAAGGAATGTCAAACATCTCTGCAATTTCAGTAAGCGCTTCTTGGTCTTCTGAATTCTCAAAGTTGTCATGAATAAATGTGCGGAGTTGTGATTCCTTGCGGTACCACTCGTTTTGCTTTGTTGTTAAATTTTTATTAACCCAAACCATATGACGAATATCTGATTCAGTATAAGACTTAGTTGTAACGATATCGTTCTCAATCCAGTCAAGTGTCATAACCTGTGGTGTTGTTGTTTCCATTGTTTCCTCTTTCGTTGTTGTTGTAGGTGGTATTGTAGCATCGACCACTGACAAAAGGATGCATGCGGTACCACATCTACATGTGAGGTCCATCACACCATTTGGCCAGCCATAGCCATCTTTAAATGTATATTCAATTAATGCATCACAGTCGCCTGGGCATATCCAGGTATATTTCTGATAGTTGGTCATACGAGGATTGTAGCAGGGACCACTGACATTTTTGATTGCCACAGGCTACAGTTCCTATCTAGACGATCACCAAAAACTCTAATGTAATCTGATATATCCTCAGTCTTATCAGTAAGGCAAGACTTAACTGTGTCTACTGAAATAAATACACGTCCATTCCATAGCCCCATCTGTCCAATGTTAGTCGGAACTTCTAGGCAACCATATGTGTCTTGTTCCCAGCCAACACCCTCAGAGCATACTAGAGCATACTTAGGATCCCCAAATACGTTCTTCTCTTCTAATTCAATTAATAGTAGATTATCTACTGTGCATGCAGAAAAGTCTGAACTGTACTGCAAGTTATAAATACCATTTGCAATTTCGGCAAGCTTTTTGCCATCTACAATTGTTCCAGTATATCCCTTAGTTCTATCTGACATTATTACCTCTTTCGTTGTATAGGAGTATTGTACAGGACCCCACTGACATTTGTCTATAGATTCCAGGGAATTTCTTTGTGATCCGTAACACAAAGATGGGTCCCTTAACATTGGGGGCGCATAATTATGCATGACGCTGCATAATTATTATTTGCGATCCGTATCGGACTTGAACCGACGGCCTCTACCGTGACAGGGTAGCGCTCTAACCAACTGAGCTAACGGACCAGAGAGCAGTTTTACATCATGCTCAGGATTTTATTTATTTAGAAAGCAGAAACCAATTTCTTGATTTTATTTTTTTCTGCGGTGAGAACAGGGTCAAAGCCAGATGCACCAGCCATTAGCGATTCACCATTACCACGAGCAGAACGATAGTAATCAAGGCGCTCAGTAAGTGCATTGAACGCACCCCATTTTGTTCCCTTGATTGTAGCATTGGTTGGTGAGTTATGATAAAGGTCATCAAGCAAGACAACTTTATTTTCCCACTTCTTCAATGCACCCTTAGAATCCTTTTCAGGCTTTGGGTAGATTGTCTGAATCAACTTTGAGAATTCAGCATCAGTGATTGACTGATTGAACATAGCCTGCGCTTCTTTCTCAAATTCATCAAAGTAACCAAGAGCAAGCCCAAGAGTTTCACGAGCAACTTGAATGCGACCCTCAACAGATTGCGTGTGGCGAATCTTGAAAGATTGCTTAGCGCTTTTCATTGCAAGGTTTAGAGTATTTTGGCAGACAACACGAACAGGAGTAACGGCAGCCTGCACCGCAACAGAACCATCGTGTGAAGTCCATACAATTAGATAGAGTTTAGTCTCATCGTTTGCACCTTGTGGGTCAAGCACCATTGTGCGAGGAATATCCACAGTACCGAATACAACTTTGCCCTTTTTGAGTGAGCCAGCAGATTCCCAACGGCAGTCAGCGTTAGCATCATGAATTGCATCAGCGAATGCAAATAGTTCTTCATTCTGCACAGGCTTATAGCGCTTACCAACAGTAGCAAGAACATCAGTCCCGCCATTGAATGGGTTGTCACGAATAACAAGAGATGCAGTAGAAACATCATTCCAAGATTCTGGAATATGCTCAGTGATTGGAGACAAGCGAACATTCCAATTTGCTAACTTTGCTTCTTCAAGCATTGTTGCGGTTGTAACTTCCTCATCTTGTGTGAAGATGCGATTTGCAAGATTGTGCCATGCAGGTGCGCCACGCAATGCGAATGCAACTTCGCCGTTTTCAGTTTCGAGATTGTGAGCCATTTTTTGCCTTTCGTTTGGTTGATAAACTGAGTATAACATAACCCACTGACATTTACTAGTCTTGCTAGTCATTTGTCCTAATTGTCCCATGTGATCATTCTCACATTTTTTCAGGAGTTTTCCACAGGCACCCGTAAGGCTGTGGATAACCCCACAATATTGGGGGCCGAACTTTTGCTATTGCAAAAGCTGGCTTACCGCAACATTATTTATTCTTGCATTTGTTTTATTTACAATGTACTCATCAAGAAAAAGAGCAGTAACTTTCTTTTTCTTTACGTTATCAAAAACATAAGCATTTACTTTGCCGCTAAAGTTTCTGATGTTGCTAAATACTAATTCAGTTAAGTACTCTTTATCAACACCTTGATCTGAATAGATTGTGATGTCGTTCATTTTGTTTGCGTCATAGATTTCAACTCTAAAACGATTTGTCATTGTGTGCCTTTGTTAGTAGTTCCCTTGCGGGGAGCAGTTTGGCGACATACTCAGGTCGTTGGATTAGTTAAAGATAACGAGCAATCTGCTTCATTGTAGAAGCATTTACTGTTTCCTCATCTGTCATCTTTAGAATTGTGAGAGCATTTGTGATGTCCTCTACAATTTCATTGTATGTGTGTTGGTGCATTGTTGTAAAATCACGCTGTGGCTCTGCTGGCATTTCCTTTTCGGATACTGTCAGGTCAAAGTCAATGTTGAGAGTGTTGTTCCAAGAGCGATAGTTAGTACGGAAGTTCTCTGCCTTCTTGATGTTAGCAAGAGCAAAGTCCTGAACTTCTTTCTGCCAAGCCTTGCGAGCCTTCTCATACTTTGCTTCGTTTGCGCCTTGCTCTGCGTATTCCTTCTTGATTGTTGCTAGGCGAGTTTCTAGTGCCTTGATAACCTTTGGTGTTGCCACCTTAACTGTGATTGCTCTGCTCATTTTTTCCTCTTTCGTTGGTTGGTTTGTTTGAGTAGTATAACATAGGGGTCTGACAAATACCCCGTAGGGTGGGAGTTCTTACTTAGGACATTGTGCGAGATACTCCCGAAACTGCACCTGTTTCCATTATTTAGTTTTATGCCAAAGTGCTTGCTGATACCGAAGTCCAGCGAGTTTCCTTGTTTGGCATTTCTAGTAGCACACGCACCGAGCCAGATGCCTGTGGGTGGATTTCTTTAATCACACCTGTCTTCTTTGACTTGAGGGTGGTGAATAAATCTCCAACCTGATACAACTTGTCTTGTATTGTCATTATTGCCTCTTTTCTTTGTTAGGTAGGTAGTATAACATTGGGGTCTGACATTTGTCTAGCCCTATCTCAGTATTTGAGAAGATTATCGTGTGATTAAAATCACAAGTATTCGGTTAGGTCGCCATCCATAATAGAATAAACATCCACGCCTTCGGACTCTGCAATTGCCTCCCATAGATCAGATTCTGTAAAGTCTCCGTTAGGGTGCATCTCAGCTAAAATAGAATAAAGATTACTCATAGGATTCCTCCATTGGTAGCCATGCATCCAAGTGGTGAGCATCTACGATAGCGTGTGCGGGGCATGAAGTCTGCCCACGCCATGAGATACCTTCAGGTAAATCAATTTCACGGGAGTAGTCTTCTTCATAATAAGCATCAATTGCTTCGATGCAAGGTTGCACCATTGATACTGGAACGGGTGGGTAATGATTACCCTGCAAGTGATAGGCAAGTCCTGCCTCTAATGATAGTTCTTCTGAAAGTCCAACTGCTGTTGTGTATCCCATTATTAGTTACCCTTCTTGATAGATAGTTCTGCCCATGAATTGCCTGTGTTAGCAACTGTCAATACATCTGCAATTGCTAATGCGGAGTGTGTTGCTTCTGCACACATCTTTGTAAGTTCTTCATCAGATAAAGATAATAGGGCTGGAAGTAAGCGAGCCTCAATTTTATCTAGGTCAATAGTAGCGATAAACTCTACTGTGTGAGGGATTGTCATTACATTAGTCATTTGTAGCCTTTCGTTGTTGGTATAAGAGTATTATAGCGTAACCCACTGACATTACCTAATCCATTTACGGCGTGTCGCAGCTTTTGTGAGATTAATCACAAAATTTCAGGGTTATCCACAATTAGACCGTAAGCCTGTGGAAAACCCCCCACAAAAGCGGGGGCCAACTTGATCTTGTCAAGTCGACACACCGTCAATGTTTAATAGCTATATAAATTGCAATTGGTAGCGGAAGAATTATAACTGAGATTAAAATAAAACCAATGATGGACCCTACTAAATCTGTCATGAGTAATTCTCATTCTTATGTTTTCTTTTTCGTGAATATTTTTTCTTAGATGGAATCGCAGTAGCCGCATTGCTACGACGCAATTCCTGAACACGTCTAACCTTGTTCAAAATCACAGTCGCATTTTTCAACATGATACTCTTCTCCTTGTCCAAAAAATAAATACCCATAACCATTACACTCATCACATTTAAAATTCATTACAGAGTTAATCATTCTTTAACCACCTTTACTTTGTAATTGCTTGCTTCGTGAAATCGTACAACATCAAAGCGAGGATTATCTTTTGCAAACATCTCAGCAAAATCATTTACCATTTTAGAAAAAACAGCGGGATGAGTTTTTGTGCTCACATAGTTTAGAATTTCTGCAGTTGCTACATAGTCTTTGCGTGTCATCATTAGCGTGTCACAATCCTTCCGTCACGATAAAATACTTTTGTGTAAAGTTTTCCAGTAGGAATAAGTAGATTAACAGTTGAGTATTCATTAGCCCAACCCCAATCTTTAAATGCTAAGAAACCTTCGAACGCTTGTAGAGCGTCTTCATAGTTTTTATTGAAGTGGATGGGATTACCATCATAAGCGACAGTTATTTGATACATAGTTTTCCTATTCGTTAGTTGTTTGTAGAGAGATTATAGCAGGGGGCACTGACAAATTATAGGGCACCCTCTTGAAATAAACCTATCTCAAGAGTTAGCAATTCCTCTGGTGTGGCTTGATCCAAATTGACCCAGCCTGCACCTTCTTCGTCAATGCGAAACATTTCAATGTATCCCATTATTACTCACCTACCTTTACGGCTACTGAGCGGTAAGTATAACCGCCATTTGGCTTACGCACCTCAACACGATAAGCCTCTGCGCCGTCATACCATACGGCTTTTGGGTGAGGTTCTGCAGATACGATTTCGCCCTGCAAAGTATTTGAGCGATAGATTTTTCCCACTAGTAGGGACTGGACAGTGTATAGGTTTGCTGACATGAGCGACCTTCTTTCGTTGTTGTTATAGTAGTATTATAGCCTATGGGACTGACATTTATGACATTACTAGCCAGTAAATCCAAATAATGAGACGCTCAACCTATGTGATAAAGGTCACATCAAAATGTCCGAATTGTCTGTCAAATCGACACGCCGCAAAATTCAGGGCATTTTATAACAAAGCCGTAACGACACGCCCGACCCCGTGCCTTTGTGGGCGCATCAACTTTGTCAAGTCGACACGCCGTATTTTTATTTAATTTTATCTAAAATCTTTTCGAGCTCTTTTAGTTGCTCTAAATTTAGATGATCTAAATTAATTGCATCGGCAAATCCAAATGGATCTTTATCGTTCTGCATATACGGCCTCCTTGAATTTCTTTCGGTCAAATCGTGGGTTATCCATTTCGAAAATATCGCACATATTATTAACTAGGAAACGCTTAGCATCAATGCTAAACATTTCGGCGGGAAATCCGTGATGCATAGAATTAAATAATCCCGCTATTCTTACATAGTCTTTTTTAGTCATTGTATTCCTCACAATCGCATGGCTTGTTATAATCGAATTCGCAAAAGTAGCAACCCATATATTCATCGTGTGCATTGCATACATAGCGGAATTGTACCTCATCACAACAAAAGTGTGATTCGTCCATTACTGTATAAAATTCGGTAACCTCAATAATGTCTAGCATTAGTTAGCCTCCTTAGTGTTAAATAGAGAGCCTATCTTTTCATTAGCCTCTGACATTGTAGCGATAGCCTTTAGAAGGCTTGCCTTGCGTTGCGCCTCTACATGCGCCTTATATTCTTCTAGTGTCATTTGATGACCTTTCGTTGTTGTTATATTGGAATTATAGCCTATGCCACCGACAAAAGGCGGGATTTCAGGGGGTGTGTCGTGTGATATGCATCATATACACTTGATGCATTCACAACCCTTAGAACGGATTAAATAAACAAGGATTTCCTTGCGTGTATAGGCATCTAGCCCATATGATGACTTAACGCCACCATTGTGGTATTCATGTACGATAGTAGAGAATAGAGTTTCATTTAGTGTAGTCATTTGAGACCACCTTTCTTTTTTAACTGTTTATATAATGGAATTATAGCAGGGGGGTCTGACATCTACTAGCGAGTAATCATACCAAAACGGACATTTCGATTTGTGATTAGCATCACATTGATTTATTACGCTCAGATATGCATGTGATATATATCATGTGGATAACTAACGCTCAAAATTCAGGGGTTTTCCACACCTGTGCATAAAGCTGTGGATAACCGCCCCCAAAAGCGTGGGCGCATATGTATGCACCGCAGTGCATACACATACATTAACCGCATGGATATTGTTTAGTAGTTAAGCAATTTTCTTTTACTACTTCTTTTGTTTCTATATCATTAACGCCTAGTACAATTGTGAAAACCATTAACGGAATTAGTATCATTGCTAACACTAAGCCAATTAGTTTTAGTGTGTTATAGATTATCATTTAGTAACTCCTTTATATCGTTACGAAGATCACGCCACATCATGCGCCCCATGTATAGGGCGGGGATAGCGATAGCTAACTGAACTAGTGTAGTAAGTAGTCTATTCATTAGTTATTCTCCTTAGCGTATTGGTTAGCGTGTGTATAGCATATCTCTTCGGTATTACATCCTAGTAGAAACGCATCTACTCCACTATAAACCAATTCGGTAGAGTTGCAATTAGTTACGATACATTCTTTCATTACTTATTCTTCTTTCTCTTATAAATCTTGTAAGCGATTAGGGCTAGGGTAGCAGGGATAAGGACTTGCCATGAGATAGCGATATAGCAGACATAGGTGTCAAACTCTAAGCCGTAGTCATTTAGTTCTAGTGTCATTTAGTTATTCCAATCCAAAGTTAGTAGGTCAGCGTCTGATAGGTCGTCAATAGATAGAGCGTCTAGTGAAGATAGTTCGCTATCTTCTTCCTCTACTACATCTTCTTCTAAGTAAGTGTAAGCGTCTGCTACATCTTCTTGAATTGTGTCCCACTTAGAGACGCTATTAGTTTCGTATGAGTAAGCGTATGACATTTATTTAATTCCTTTTGTAGTAGTTTTAATTTTCTTAATTGTTTTTCTAACTAGCGTACCGAATAAGGCGGTAAGTGTAAAGTTAAGTAGTCCCATTAGAGACACTCTCCACAAGGACACACACTAGGGAACTCTCGCTCTAGTTTAATTCTATTAGCGAGACGCTCTACCTTTAGGTAAGTGTCAGCGGAAGCACCTCGGAAAGATACGACCTTTCCGTCAGCGACAAGGTGAGCAGCCTTGATAATCTTTTGCTCTAATGTTAGTGAAGTCATTTTAACTTCCTTTCTTGTTAATCACCTTGATTAACTCTTATACCTTAAGGTTAGCACGGGGGTCTGACATTTTCAAGGGTGCAATTCGGACATTTAGGACTTTGTGAGGTACATCACACAACTTTTTTAGTGTATAAATCGGACATTAGGGACATTATGTGCGGTCTATGCGTTTTTTTGCTCTTTCTCCAATGTATGTATCATACAAGAAAAAAATATATTAACATTTTTCCAAAATATAAAAAGCAGTTGATCAAAAAAAGCTTGACATCGAAAATAGAAATAGTATACTTTTTGTAGGGGGGTCGGGGGGTCAGTAAATCAATAAATAATAAATATTATATATAGTAAGACCTAAGATCTAAGATCAAGTGATAAGAGTAATGATACAATAAAGTATGGAAAAAGTATACCTTGTAGGAGATTGCCATTCAGCTAGAGTTTCTGAACATTGGAATCCTGAAGATTGCAAAGTGGATTTCAAGGCGTGGGGTAAAGCTGGAACATTTGCATGGAAGTTTGAACCCAAAAAATTATTTTTAGAAAATACAGAGTCTTCAGGGACGGAACAGCCAAATAAATATGTGGGAAGCGACAGACTGATCCTTAACTTTCAGGATGTAAAAGACGATGGTCTAGTTATGCTTTGGGTGGGGTATGTAGATGTTAGACAACTTCTCCCAGTTCACAAGAATGCAAAAGAATGTGCCTATAAATACCTAGATGAAGCTGTCGGATATTTTCCAAATTCAAAAATTCAAATAATAGAGCCGCTACCTCAGTTCACTGAAATGCTATTAAAATACGAGGGCATATCTCCAGAGTACACTTACGAGGAAAGACAAAAGCAGAATTCTGAATTTTGTGAGGCACTAAATGAATATGCAAAAGAACATGGAATGCTAGCTCCTATAACTCAGCAAGAAATTAAAGATGCAGTGGGGCTACAAGAGTTTAAACCAGAGCATACTCCACAAGGAACAGTTGCTCCTCATCCACAAGATGCTTTGCTAAAAGAGTATATGGAAAAGATATATGATCTGTTTATATCTAAAGCTTATAAAGTTCTAAATATTGCAGTTGACTAGAATATATAGTATACTAAAGATATGAAATGTGACTTTTGCGATAACCAGAAATACGTAGAAAGATTAAACTCTAAAGGCGTACTTGAGAATTTCTGCAATGACTGCATTCAAAAATTTTTTAAGAAAAAAAGCGGGAAATGAAAACAATAATCTGGATAGGCGTAGTAGCAATCCTAGTTCATATATGTGGCGTAGCCATTTATATATTCAACTAGGGCCTATAGCTTAATCTGGTGAAAGCAATTGTCTTATATACAATCGACTATCGGTTCAAATCCGATTAGGCCTACTTAAATATACATACAGATATAGAATTAAATACCATATTCATGCCATGTAGTTTTTCTAGATCATATTCTTGAGGAGATACTAAAACTAGGTACGAGCTTGTTCTCTTTATCTGATCAAGATTCTTCTCAATAAACTTGTCATATACTTCACTTAAAAACGGGTGGAATAGAAAAAGCACACATGGCTCATATGGGATAGAATAATCCAATATATCCTGGTTGACTAAGATTACTTCCTTACTCAGTTCTATATTGGTAGACATGAGATTACTTTCAGCCACACAGTGCAATCTAGAATCTATCTCTATGCCCATGTAAGAGCCATAGGGAGCTTTTTGAGCCATGTTGTATAGAATGACCCTTCCCTTACCAGATCCTATGTCTATGAATTTATAGAGCCCTATTCCTGGTTCTTCCCGCAAAAAATTATTTATCTCTTCCAGCTCATGTAATGTAGTATTTTGAAAACCGACTGATTTGTCGTAAATGTCCGAATTGTTTATACTTCCTGGACCAATTCTGCCATCATCTTTTATCTCAACTGGATGTGATGTATCGACACGATACCTGTCATCAAAACTATGATAGCTTAAGGCATCCTTCTGTCTAAATTCTCTGTATATGGATTTATTTGCGTCCACGTTTTTTAAACTTGAATAGGTTGATAATAGATGATAGCTTTCTCTCTATTTTTTGTTCTAATATCCCGCCTGGGGATTCATTCTTATAATGATCTGATTGAAAGTATGGGCTATTCATCATTTTACTAAAATGGTCTCTTGTCATAAATCCTCCAAATGGGGTTCTTCTACCGCCGACGCACTTTTCGCACTATTTGCCATTTTATTTCAAATGGGTCTTAAATTCTTCAAGTGGTATATCTTTAAAAAATTCTGCAGTTAGCTCTTCACCGACAAGTCCAGATTCTTGGTACTTCTTTACGTTATCTGCAGAAAAGTGTGGGTTCTCAATCAGAGGATAAATCCAGCTTTGGGTCAATGTGTGTATGCTCTTGTCTCCAACTTGTTCAATGTACTCTGGAGTACCGTAGTTATGGAATGTTCCAGGGTTATCTTCTGCCTTCATACTGAAATTAGAGAAAGCATATCTTACTCCTGAAGTTACTTCTCTTACTCCATGCTCGTATGGCTTGAAAGCACTGTGAATAACAATATCTCCTCTTTCTGGGCTGTACTCAAAACATGGATCATTTATATCTCCAGGTCTTTCTTTAACAGTTCCGTCAGGATTGATGTTTGGATAGAATATTGCTCCGCCTTCCCATTCTCCAACATATGCAACTACTCCATAGTCTAGTTCGCAGCAGCTGCTCCATATATCTAGCTGTGAAAGCAAGTGGCACATGTTTTTACCAGGTGAGTCTGAATGAGTGAACATTCCTTGATCTCCTGGAAGCACTCGTAGTAAGTTTAATGCTGGGTGGATAACCCATCCTGGTGAAAGTATCTCACTTATCATTTCCCATAGTTCATGGAGTCCTTCAATAGGAGGAGTTACTTTTTCCGAGTACCAGCTTATTAATGTTTTTTCAAAATCAATTGGCTTATCTTTAGCTCTAGCGTCATTTTCAATTTTCTGCATTAGCTCTTCTGGAATTATTTTCTTAAATACAAAAATTCCACTCTTTGTTCCATACTCATCAATATAAGGTGAAACATTTAAGCAATCTTCTCTATCGTAAAAATTCATTTATTCCTCCAGGTATATAATAAATTATACCACGATTGAACATACAAAAACCCAATCGGAGGCGGATCCGATTGGGCCTGTACGTGCAATAAAGCACATTGGGGAACACGAATGCTCAACCCAAAATTAATTATAAAACACTTTAATGCTTAAGTCAAGAGTTTTCTTGCTCTGGAGTAAAAGAGGGAACGGGTCCTAATAAATAACCTTGCTCATGATAAGCAATCATTTTAGCCGTATCTTCTGGACCAACAATTTTATTAGAAATAATAGATAATAGGTCATATATCCTATGTAGCATTATATATGTTACTAAAGGGAGATTATCCTCTAAATTATTAGAGGGTTCGTTATTCAGGTCTTCCTGCATCTTCCCACCAGATCTCTCTACCCATCGCATCAGTTATTATAATTGGTGCGGATTCATTTTCAATTTTACAAATACAATTATCTTTACACATTCATTGCCTTATTTACAGAATCAACTATTTTATCGTAAGTTGATGAGCCAATATTTTTTTTATATTCGCAATCTAAGCAATAAAGGAATATGTTGTCGTCTAAATCCTGATTACAAAAAAGATTGGATTGGTCTACTGGGCATAATAGCTTTTCAACCAATCCATCTTCTGACATGGAGATGTAAGTTGATACGTATTGTATCTTCATCCCATCTCCTTTACTTTGTCGGAAATTTTAATAAAAATTCCTTAGCTCTTGGGGTCATACCCTTCCAAGCTGACCAATCACTGCCGCCATTGGTCATGTAGTACGTTATCTCTGCGTTTGTTACTGGGTCGAATAACTCTTTGTTACTCTTTAGGCTGAATTTCTCAAGTCTTTCAGGACCAAGATCTCCTAGCATGTTTATCTGAAACAGTCCGTAAGAACTATCCCCTGTATTCCTATTCCCGTTATATGCAAGCGGTCTTCCATTAGATTCACGCTTTGCTATTGACCATGCTTTTTTAAGGCCTGATCCTTCGAATCCTACAGTTTCGAGTAGTAGTACTAGCTCTTCGTCTGTAAGCATCTCAGATGGCTTGTAAATCTCTTTACTAAAACTATCTAAGACTTCTTGCTTTAATTGGGCTTCAGTTTTCACTAAAGGTTTTACTGCTGGTAAAGCGTTTGCTGTTGTTCCTGAAAATAAAAACATTGTTGCCACTGCTATTATTGTCCAGTCACGAACCAAATCGCTAAACTGCTGCTTTATATTCTCCATTGGCATTTCCTCCTCTAGAGATAACGAAATATAAGCATACCATTACATATAAACTGATGTCAAGTTAGTCGACTAGAATAATCTCACCCTATGATATTTTAAAAAAATATTTTTAAGCGTAGACTATTAAAAAAAAGTTTGATACACTAGGACTTCATCTAAAAAATTACACCGCAAGGCGGAGAAAAGGTCGTATATAAATGTCTAGAACTATTGAAAATCCTTATGAAAACTTTATTGCTTTATCCAGGTATGCAAAATGGGTAGAAGCAGAAGGACGCAGAGAAACATGGGGAGAGACAGTAGATCGATATTTTGACTTCATGGTAGAGCACCTTAAAGAAAACCATAACTACGTACCAGAAGATTCTTTAGTTGCTGAGTTAAAAGATTTTGTTTTTAATAGAAACGTAATGCCATCAATGCGTTCTGTAATGACTTCAGGAGCAGCACTTGAAAGAGATAACGTTGCTGGATACAATTGTTCATTTGTACCAGTAGATTCACCAAGATCCTTTGATGAAACTATGTATATCTTAATGTGCGGAACTGGCGTTGGATTTTCTGTTGAATATAAGTATGTCAATAAACTTCCTGCCGTGCCTGAATCATTTGAAAAGTCTTCAACAATAATTTCCGTAGAAGATTCAAAGCAGGGTTGGGCAAAAGCTTACCGTGAGTTGTTAGCACTACTTTGGTCTGGACAGATTCCAGCAATTGATGTTTCTAAGGTTAGACCAGCTGGAGCAAGACTTAAGACAATGGGGGGCCGTTCATCTGGACCGCAACCACTTGTTAATCTTTTTGATTTTACAATTGCTAAGTTTAAAAACGCAGCTGGTAGAAATTTAAAGCCAATTGAAGCTCATGACATAATGTGTAAGATTGGCGAAGTTGTAGTTGTTGGCGGTGTTCGTAGATCAGCGATGATTTCTCTTTCAAATATTAATGATATTGAAATGGCACAAGCTAAATCTGGTAATTGGTGGGAAAATAATCCACAAAGAGCATTATCAAATAACTCTGTTGCGTATTCTCGCAAGCCAGAGATGGAGCAATTTATTGCAGAATGGAAATCTTTATATGACTCGAAATCTGGGGAACGTGGAATCTATAACGTCGCAGCAGCGCAGAAGCAAGCAGCTAAATATGGTCTCAGAGACCCTGAAGTCCATTATGGAACTAATCCGTGCTCAGAGATTATTCTACGCCCCTATCAGTTTTGTAATCTTTCAGAAGTCGTATTACGTGAAAAAGATACAGTTGAAGATGTCTCAAATAAAGTACGCCTTGCAACAATTCTTGGAACGTGGCAGTCGACACTAACTGACTTTAAGTATTTGAGAAAGATCTGGAAAGACAACACAGAAGAAGAAAGACTTTTAGGGGTTTCTCTTACTGGCCAATTTGGTCATAAATTCTTTTCTGGCAAAGAAGGTCTTGATAAGTTAGAAAAAGTATTAAATGGTCTACGTGAGTATGCTCGTGTAATAAACTCCGAAGAGGCAGCTAGAATTGGAATCCAGGCTTCAGCAGCAATTACTTGCGTCAAGCCTTCTGGAACGGTATCTCAGCTTGTCGGAGTTTCTTCTGGAATGCATCCATGGCACTCACCATATTACATTAGAACAGTTCGTGGTTCAAAGGGAGATCCAATTTCTGTATTCTTGAAAGAAGTTGGCATCCCAGTAGAAGATGACGTAATGAAGCCAAACGACACGTATGTATTTTCATTTCCAGTAAAGGCTCCAGAAGGTGCAATTGTTAGAAATGATTTAACAGCACTTGATCATTTAAATACATGGCTAGTTTATCAACGTGCATGGTGTGAGCATAAGCCATCGATCACAGTTTCTGTTAGAGAAGAAGAATGGATGGAAGTTGGTGCTTGGGTCTATAAGCATTTTGACGAAGTTTCAGGTATTTCATTTCTACCACATTCAGACCACACTTATAAGCAAGCACCGTATCAGGAAGTATCAAAAGAAGAATATGATGCTCTTGTAGACAAGATGCCAAAGAATATTCGATGGGAAGATCTTTCATTTTATGAGACAGAAGATGGAACATCTACAAACGCCACCCTAGCATGCAGCTCAGATGGTAATTGTGAGCTTGTGGATATCTCTGCTTAGTGGTAAAATTATAGTATTGGGTAAAACCAAAATTCATGGGCACGAGGCCCACGAGGAGACGATAAAATGGCTAAATTCGATAAAGCGGATTTAAACAAAGATGGAAAGGTAACAATGCAGGAACAAATTCTTTCAGCATTATCAAGTTATGGAAGAGCTTTTCTCTCAGCAGCAATTGCTCTATATATGACTGGAAATACAAATCCAAAGGATCTTTTGATGGGCGGAATCGCAGCTATTGCCCCAGTAATTTTGAAGGCCCTTAATCCAAACGACAAGAGCTTTGGTTTTAGTAATAAGGCTTAAATAATAGTCGATTAGAAATACTCCTGTGCTAAAATTAGTACAGGAGTATTCCTATTTAGGAGACTATGGCAAATGGCAGTAAAAAAGAATTTCGAAGTAGATCAAAATGCTACGTTCAATTTTCAGATACAATACACTGAAGATGATGAGCTGACGCCTATTGATCTTACTGGATCAACCGCAAAATTGCAGGTTCGTGATACACAAGGTGGCAGCAAGCTAGCTTTCACACTTACATCACCAGCAGGCGGTATTGTTATAGATGGTCCAACTGGAACTTTGGATATAAAGATGACACCAACACAAACAAACAAACTCTTTTATCCAAAATCTGCATACGACATTATGGTCATTGATACTAACGGGAATAAGATAAAGCTTCTGGAGGGTTTTCTAACTCTTAATAGATCGGTAACAATATAATGTCCGAAAAAGTCATAGTAAAAGAGACGCTTAATAATTTAATCATCTCTTCCCCAGGCCCACAAGGTCCTAGAGGAAGAACTATACTTAATGGTAACGGTAACCCAGCAAACAATCTTGGGCTTACTGGTGATTTTTATTACGACATGACATTAAATAGATTCATCGGTCCTAAAACAAATGATTTATCTTGGGAAGATGCTAAAGTTATAATTTTAACAAACTCCACTCTCACAACATCTTGGGAGCTGGCTCAATTACAGGGTCCAGTAAATGGAATATATTCAGTAGAGATCATGCATAACCTTGGGTACAATCCAAATGTTACTGTAAAGTCTAGCGCTGGAGACATACTCGAAACAGGAATAGATTACAACAGCTTAAATAAAATAACATTGACAATGGCTCAGCCATTTTCAGGGACAGCGCACCTGTCCT
>JACCDX010419025.1_pt1 | contig 16781 bp, 23 predicted proteins | sample 7449681 | NCBI WGS metagenome assembly JACCDX01 (sample SAMN15323450, study PRJNA562643) | freshwater metagenome | isolation source: river surface water | place: USA:Blue River Watershed | collected 2017-08-18 | reverse complement strand
GTCATTCCCTTTAAAACATCTAACTCACAACCCTGAACATCTATTTTAATCATATCAGGTAATGGAAAGTTTCTTTCTTTCACTATTGAATCAATAGTTCTCATTTTACGAGTTACTTGATGTTCTTCATTGTAAATGTCATCTGCAATTTTTGAATACTTTGAATTCTCTTTATAATAAGAATTACCACCTAAATAAATTGGGTGTTCATAGAAAGTAATTTCTTTGTTGTCCTCATCTCCTAATACATCTAAATGATAATCAATTCCGTAATCATCATAAAATTCTTGAACTTCTTTCACTGCTTCGAATGCAATTATTTTTGCATTTGGATATATTTTTTTACCGAATTTTGCCCAATGTAAAACCGCAGCTCCAATATCATAAATGACGGTAGGTTCGAAATTATGAACAGTTTTAATTCCTTCTAAATATTTTTCATTGTGTGGAGGAATTTGGTAGTCGTTGTGAATTGTTTTATAAAAGTGAGTATAATTGTGTTGCATAATTTTCTTTTAATTTTTTATTTATATTAAATATCGACCCCCAAACAAGTTCCATCGTCCAAGCGTCAATACCACCATTTAAGTTATCTAAATTTGCAATTAGACCCTTGTGACCGAATTTAACAACTAACATATGTAAAGTAATGTACAAATCAATCGGTCTATTTAAAATTACGTCTTTTGGTATTACATACTGAACCCCACTTGAATACTTTACCATCGAATCCCCTTCAAATAATAAAGAATTCAATATACCACAAGTCTTCAACCAATATTGATTGATGTCTGTATGACCTTCCCAAGTTAATATTGTTTTTAGACTATTGTCGTGCTCTTTGTTAACTTCATTAATTACCTCGTCGTATGTGTACGTAACGGGGTTCGACCTTGGGTCTCCTTGTAAAAAAATTGTTTTATTCGGTAATGAATTATAGTTTGTGATTATGTAATATAAAAGTGTTTCTGCCTCTCTACCAATATTTGGTCTGTGAATAGATGACTCAACTGGTGTACTCGATTTATCATAAATCAAACACGGATATTTTATTTTTTTAACCCATTCAACATCTTCACTATATTTTGAAACTACTACTAAAGTATCTTGCATTATAATAATTCATTTATAAAATTAACCCACATCTCACCAATCTTATTCACGTTGAACTTATCTAAAATATATTCTTTTCCTTTTGCTCGAATTGATTCTTTTATTTGTGGATTTTCTTCTAAAAATTTTATTTTTTCAACAATATTATGAGTTATTGTGAATTTACCATCCAAATCTTTCGTTAATGCTTCTGATTGTATTTTTTGGACATCTACTCCCTCGGGAAAATCTAACCACACACAATACCCCTCAAAATTTTCAGGCAACGCACCCAATGGATATGTTACAACTATAGCACCTAATGATATTGCTTCGGCAACAACACAAGAAAAAGTATCTTTATGTACATCTTGATATGGGGTGTATAGTGGATAAATAAAATATTCACTTTCCGCTAAATTGGTGAATAAAGTTTTTTTATCGACACCATTATGTAAGTTGAAAAAACTATCTTTATGACTATGTGTTGCCATTAGATAATCAAATGCGTGGAACTCACTATCTTCAAAATTTAATTGTCTAACTGCATCTACGGCAACATTACCACCTCTCGCCCACGCTGCGTGAAATATAAATTTATGAGGTTTTCTAATTGGATTTGATTCCAATACCTCGGTTACCATCTCATCTAATATAGGGTTCGGAATTAATGCCGATTTAATTTTTTTAGGGAGTTCCAACCCAACAAAATTAAACCTTGTCTTCACTGACTCAACAATATTCTTTGTCATTTCTTTTTCCCATTCTGAAATGTGTATAAAACCTAATGACAAATTATTATCTTTTACGTAATTTGTTAATTCTTCGATACCATATATCCATTGCATATGTGACCAATAAATTACACTCTTCGTAACTTTAATTGGTAAGGATTTATAGTCGTGAAACCATAACATACTGATTAGAATATCGAATTCTTTATTTTCAATTCCGTCAAATTCAATATTCGTATATTTTACACCATAATATTCTTTACCTGGAATGTATTCAATCCCTCTACTTTTGTATTGACTCTCAAGTTGTGGTTCTAATTTATCGGTAACAAAAACTACTTCGTGTCCCTGTTTTGCTAGATATTCAGAAACTAAAATTGAACTTCCATCAGTACCAGAACCTCCTGCATTACCATATCTAAAAGTCTGACCATTAAGGTAATTACTCCTTCTACTATTACCAATTACAATAACTGCTATTCTCATTATAATACTTTTTCATATCTATTACTCCATAGTTTATCTTCATCAAATAAAAACATTACAATTTTTTTAGGTTTTTCAATCGAATCTAGCTCAAAAGAGTATTTGTTATTTTCCAAATTAACATATTGTGGTTCCGACTCTATGGTAAAATCTTTTCTATATAATTCTTGGTCTTTGTTATCCATAACACCAAAAGTTAAAAACTTCGGTTTTGTAAATTCGAAATTTTTGAAGAAGTCAATATCCCATTCACAAGTTACTGTATGAGTTTTTTTAATAAATCCTTCTTCCCAAGGAAGTGGATTTGGTGGCTCATTAACTTTTAATGTATAATCTTGGATTACACATTTTTTAAAATCGAATCCTCCGTACTCTTCATAGTCGTGTAATGTTCTCACAGAACCTATATCATAGATACCTAAATCAATTCCATAATCCTGAGTTCCAAACATCTGTCTTGTTTTGTTACGTGCGTGAATGTCTCTTTCACCACTTGTCTTTTTGGTTTCACTTTCTTTTCCGTGGTCATCCCAATGTTTTGGTCGATAACTTCTTGTATATTCGTGCCACATAATCATTTGGTACGGACTAAAGAAATCATATCCGTTAGTAAAAGCTCTAAGACTTAAAGTAGTTTCTTCTGTATATCCACCAAAATAAATTTCAGGGTCATAAGGAACTTCTTTAACAAAATCACCACTTGTAAAATAAAAATGTCCACTGATAGTTCTTGCTTTAATTACTCTTTTCCTTTTTTGGTAATCTTGAATATACCAAGGCATACTCATTAACAATCTATCGCTACTAAATTCATACTGTGACATTAAGCAAGGAACAGGGTTCCAAGTTGATTCATCTTTCGTTGGGTCAAACGGTGTACAATATGTTGTGATAATTGGTTTATCTGAAACCATTAACGCTTGATTGTAATCCCTTAAAACAAGTTCATCCCAATTTTCCACAAACCTGTGGTGAGAATCAATTTGAAGTGTATATTTTTCACCTCCGTAAAGTGTGTTTGTTATATTACGAGCCCAACCTAATCCTTGACTTTCACTATAATGATGTTTACTTACTCTAAATTGTGGACTACCATCATATCTGTCAACATCTTCCGTTTCATCGTATTGCCAACAAATACCAAAGACTAAATTCCAAGGTTCTTTGGCTTTATGAATCATATCCTCAATGGTTGGGATTAGTTGCGGGTCTCTATAAGAGGCAATTTGTACAAAAATTTTATCTGAATTCATTTCTTACTTTTTTTAAAAATATAACAATTTTAACCAAGATTATCAAATGTTAATTGGTCATTTTTTATTTTAATTTTTTTTGTTTATATTTTAAAAAAACGACCATATGGATTCTAAAAAACCAACATATCAACCAGTAGTGTTAGAACATACTGAAAACCTAATTAAAGGTTTAGAAGAGGCTGAATTCTTTAAAGACTACGAAATTGAGGATTTAACATACGCAAAAAGTTATCTAAATGAACTATTCACTGAAAAGTTTATTAAAGGTCAATTAGACATTGGTGAAGATTCTCCCCCATTGTTCGATGAGCCTGAATTTGAAAAAATGTTAAGAGAGATTGCCGCGGGAAGTGTTCTCTACGATTTGAAGAAGATGGGTTACATCGATTCTTATGAGGACAATACTACCGAAGAAATGTTCTTCTTAACTAAAAAAGGGAAAAAATATATAAACAATAACGAATAGTTATTTCTTCTTTTCTTCTATACTTTGGGAATATAAAGATTTCTTATGGCTTTTGATTTTCTCTTTTAATTGAGTTAATATTTTCTGTGCGGAATTTAAATTGGATGATATCCCATTAACCCTACTGTTACAAACGCTCTTTAACCCAGATGGTACACAATCATCAAGTTTTCTTAATTCCTTAAGTGTGTCATTTAATGAGTTTTGTAATTCATCTATTTTGAATTGTACCCTATTAATTTCCTCTCTTCTAACTTTTGAAGATTCTTCATTTAAAATACGACTCAACACATCCTTTACCTGTGCCTCTGTGATGATTAACTTTTCCATATTAATATAAATACTCAGTCAAATTGATTTTTTTATCTCGTCTTTTTTTCTTATATTTTAATCAGAAACAACAATACTATGGAAAATAGAACACTTTACGATTTTGATGATTTACTAATCGAACCAGCAACTATTTCTAAAATTAAGTCGAGAAGTGAAATTAATTCAAGAAACATATATGGTGAGCTTCCACTTATGACTGCTCCGATGGATACCGTAGTGGGAGAGAATAATTTTCATTTATTTAAAAAGAAAGGTATTTTACCCGTTCTACCAAGAATACAAAACCCTAATAGTGATTGGGTGGACACTAACATTTTCTTATCCTATAGTTTACAGGATTTTGAAAAGATTTTTCTACAAAATAAGGTGAATGTGTCAAACGGTAGTCGGATTTTATCTTTAATTGACGTGGCAAATGGACATATGGAAGTTCTATACGAAATGGCAAAAGAGGCTAAAAAAAGGTATGGGTATTCTATGTGTTTAATGGTTGGTAATGTGGCAACCCCCGAAACTTTTCAAAAATACTGTAACATTAATGTTGATATGGTGAGAATCGGTATCGGTAATGGTAATGGTTGTTTAACAACTGTCCAAACAGGTGTGGGATACCCAATGGCGTCATTAATCAAGGAATGTTGTGACATCCAAAGAAAAAGAAATTTTATGGGTATTCAGTCACCATATAAAACTGAAATAATTGCTGATGGTGGATTCAAAAAATACTCTGACATCATTAAAGGTTTAGCATTAGGTGCGGATTATGTTATGTTGGGTTCGATTTTAAATAAATGTTTGGAAAGTGCGGGTGATACGATTAATGATGAGGGAACAAAAATAAATCAATACCACGAAGATGCTAAAACAATGTTCCACGGGGAACTCAATCTATATAAGACATTTAGGGGTATGAGTACGAAAGACGTACAAAAATCTTGGGGTAAGGAGGAATTAACAACGTCAGAAGGAGTTGTTCGTAAACACAAGGTAGAGTACACATTAGATGGTTGGGTAAAGAATTTTGAGGATTACCTCAAATCTGCGATGAGTTATACCGATAAAAAAGAACTCCACCATTTTATTGGTGGAGTGAAATTTAATCTTATAAGTCAGAGTTCCTTTAGGAGATTTGATAAGTGATTAATCTAATCCAAATTCTTTTTCTTCACGGTCACTAAGTTCGCCGTCTCTTTTCATTCCTTCTTTGATATAATTACGTATTAATTTAGATACGGTTGTCTTTTGATTATTAGCAACCTTTTCGATTTCTTCATAATATGCAGGAACAACCCTAAAAGATAACATTTGTATTAACTTCTTGTGTTTTGGTTTCGAGTCGTCGGAATCAATACCGGACGATTTCATTTGTTTGTATGCGTCGGATGCCATATAATAACGGATTTATTAATAAATATTTGGTTTTATGGTTTAAATTTCCTATATTTTAAATATAAAAGAAAAAACTATGTCAGAACAAGTAAACCCAATCAAACTTTGTGAGGAAAAATATCCCGAAACCACCGCAGAATTTAAAAAAATCCTTAAAGAACAATACGAAATTTTCTGTAGGAAGCAATTAAACTACGGTCCAGATAATATCTCTGTTGGAACAAGATTAGAAACCCCTGAAGAGATTAAATTGTCCCAAACAGGATTATGGTTCAGAATGAACGATAAAATCCAAAGACTTAAACAATTAGTTCTATTGGGTAAGGAGGATACGGTAGGAGAAAGTGTACAAGATACATATCAAGATTTATCTGTATATAACATTATCGCCCAAATAGTGATTAGAGGTAAGTGGGCAAAATAATACAACTAAAAAAAATTGGCGGTAATTGGGGGTATTTTTACCCCCTTTTTCATTTTAAAAGGTTACCCAAAACTATTTATTAAAAAAACGAATTATGAAGGTAAACGTTAATCATCCTAACTTTATTTCTTTCTTAGACAACATCACCTCAAACATAGTAAGTCACATTAAACTTGACAACTACTTTGGGATTAGTTCGGATAAGAAATTAGGGGTTCAGTATATGGTCTACAAACTTATGAAGAATTCAGTGGGACTTAAGACAAAACTCACGGATTTGGAAATGAAAAGTTTTTTAGCGGTACTATGGAAGAAAAATGAGGAATCTGAAAATTACGAATTAGCAGCAATTTTAAAGGACATTTTGAACAATTTTGATTCGGTAGAGGAATTAACCAAACCAACTAAAAGACAACCAAGAACAAAACCAGAGAAAAAGGATAATGGATAGACGTAATATTGATACCACCATAAAAAAGAAGTATGTTTTAGAAACCCTAAAATGGTGCAAGTCATACTTCGGTATCAATACAAGAAAACGTACAAAATTAAAGGTAAATTTTAGTGATAAAAGTAGAAAGATAAAAAATTCAATTGTTTTTGGTAACTATTGTTTTTATAGAAATACGATTACCATATACCTTCCTAATTGTAAGTCTGTAGATGAAATCATATCAACAACAATTCACGAATATACACACTACCTTCAGTCAAGAATAAAATACAGAGATTACGAGAAATACTATTATTACTCAACCCACCCCTGTGAAAGGGAAGCAAGAAGAAACGAGGAAAAATATACTAAAGTATGTTTGAAGGAAATTAAATTATTAATTAAGAAACCCTAACTTCGGGTATTTCCTTTAAAAAGAGTAGGTTATCGTCGTTCCTATTCTTTATTACTAAATCACACATCCAATACTCTTTAACGTCATTAGTGTGTCCTTCTTTTATTGATGTTGCTTTTATCCTCCTATAAACCCAATAAAGTTTATCCTGATAATTGATTAATTCCTTATTTAATATTGACATACTACTTTTTATGTTCAAACGGCTCACAGATTTTCTCCAACTGACTCCATTTGAATTTTGGTTTTTCATTTAAGAATACAAAACATCTCCAATTGTTACTTTTTTCAAAATAAATGTGTTTTTCTAAATATGACGGTATTGCGGTGTTAGTAGGTATTCTCTTAACTGGTTTATCAAAATGTAGAGTGATTAGTACAGTTAAATTCTCTTTATCGTCCCAAACCCTTTCTTGTTCTTCTAACAGTCTCCATTCCCCTCTATTAAGGTACTGGTCTTGTAAAATACAATTTAGATAAGAAAATGTTTGTTTTAAGTTTTCCATATTATCGGAAAACGTTGCGGCCGGTGCTCCGTGACCTTTGTCATAAATGTTAGCCTTATAGTCGGATGCGTCAGATGTTTTTATTCCTTTCTCCGTGTAGAAGTCCATTGTTCCTCTATTGACGTTTGTTGGTCGGTTAATTGACCGATATTTCAACCACAAGGGTTGTTCTAAATCTTGAGAATAAAGAACCTCAAATACGTTATTTTTAACTCTTATAGTGTCTTGTGAAAAAGAGGTTGCCGTGATAAATAACCCCGCTAATAGTACTAAAATTTTTTTCATATTGTTTTCTGTGTTATATAGTTAAATATGTCCACAGTAGTATTAATACCAACATTAAATTCAGCGAAAGGTATAGAGTTAACCAATAATGTTTCTCTAATATCATTATCGATTTCGATAGCCTCTTGTAAATCTTGTAATCTCCCATTTGGGTCGTAAGTTTCATTATTTCTCGTTAATAATATGTTTATGTTTTCATACTGTTTAAATAAGTTCCACAAGAACTTACTTAATCCGGACGTTCCATAAATAGATGCGGGATACCCACCCCCATATCTTTGTTCATAAAAACAACCTAATATGATTGGTGAGTCTACAATAATATATTCGACCTTACCATATAATCTACTAATATTTCTATGTTGATTTGCTGTAATAAAAAATTGGTCTTTTAATTGGGATACATTACCCTCCCACGCAACTTCTTTTGGAAATTCGTAAGTATATTCCACACTCATATGATGTTTTTTCATCTCGGTAAACAAACCAGATGCTTGAGTTGATTTTCCTATTCCAGGTCCACCAAACAGGTTAATTATCTTACTGTCCATACCATAATATACATAAAAAAAGGGAGTTTGTGAAATCTCCCGTATAATTGTTTTTTTTGATTTATTTTGTCCCCCGACAACACAAATAAATAAGATTCAAAAACCAAAAAAACATCATTATTAGGTGACTATTTGTCAGTAATAAAAATAATTACGTTATTCGATATTCCACATTAAAAAAGTTCAAAATTTTATTTGTATTACGTAGTATTTATTATGTAATGGAAAACGTATACTCAGTATTAATCGCAGTAGTTTCAGTTTTAGGCTCTGCAGCCGCTTTTAGGTTTTACGAAAAAAGAGCGATGCATAAAGAAAGAGATGATGATTTCATCAGACACGATTGTAAAGACCGTATCTCTAAATTAGAAGCATTATTGGAATCCTCATCGAAAGAAAAAGACGATTTACGTCAGATGGTGTTAGCGTTAACCAAAGAAGTTGCGGCGTTGTCCGTTAAAGTTGAGTTTTTAACAAAGGAAAATGATGACCTTCACAAGAAAGCTAATACGAGAGTAAGAAAACAATCTTAATATTTTTTAACGGAATCGTCAAATATTTTTATAATTTCATTTAAATACAAATAATCAAAACATTCAGAATAACCTGAAAAGGATTCTAAAAGAGGTCTATATTTTTTTATAGACCTTTTCTTTTTAATTTTTTCTTTTATCTCCTCCTCTAACTTTTCTGCATATGGTGTGTCAATACGTCTTAATATTGTATCAATAGTGTATCCCTCATATCCGTGACCCTTACTAAATCTTCTCATTATAAACTTTTTAGAGGTGATACCAACCTTAACAAATAACACACCACTACTCTCTTCTTTCATTAAAATCAAATAAAGAGATTTAGGTAGCGAATCAATCTTTTTTTGTTTGGTTGCTAATCCTTTTTTTAATTTAGTTTGAGCGTATTTTTTTGCTTTGTCAATGGTCGTAAATTCCTTTACATCTCTATATGGGTTAGCAATGTATTTTTTAAATTTAGCAACATATAGAAGCTTACCACTATCCACTTTATATTTTACCTTCATACCAAGTTTAACCTCATATATGGTATAGTAACCAATTTTACCAATTTCTTTTTCCATTATATGGTATAGTTTTCTTTAATATATCTAGTTAATTCCTCAGACCATATTCTATGACCGATTTCGGATGGATGGTCATTGGTCATACAAGTTTTACTATCAATTTTTTTTATATGTGTATTAAATGTTTCAAACGTATCTTTCCCATAAAAAAATTTGGGGTTTAATGAATTCCATAAAGTTTTCAATTCAGGTTCGGTTGTATTATTTATCAAAAAAGAAACATCATAGAACGCATTAAAAAATAAATAGTTGATTTTATTAGCCTTAAAAAAATTCTCTAAGTAAATTAGTTGCCTAACAAATCTATTTCCATATTCTAGTTTATGTGAAAAATGTGTAATGTATGTAACATAAAAATCTTTTATCGATTCATAACAACCTTCATTTTTAAAATTTGACACGTCCCAATTTGGATTTAACATCATTCTTTTAATTTTTCCATTGCACTCATATTCAAACCCAACTCTTTCGGGTGACGTTAATCCAACGATAAAAAATAAATTAGATGTAGATATACTTTTTAAAATATAATTCTCATAAACCCATCTGTATGTCCTATCAAAAATGTAGTCATTACTCTCCCCCACAGCACCAAGATTATAGAAATTATCGAACCCTAAATTTTTACTAACCATACCCGGGTAAGTATTTGACAATCTATACGGACACTCCCCTAATTGAGTATGTAAAAAATCAGTATTTCTATATATCTCATACTTCGGGTCCACAATTTCTGAACCCCAAGTCCAACTGTCCCCAATACAAACCAATGTTTTTTTATCTATCACTATTATACTTTTTTATTTGTATTTTATTTGTATATCCAAATAATAATAACTATCTTTGACGAAACTTTAAATAATATGGAATTAAAGAAATGTACTAAGTGTAAGCAGGATTTGCCGTCAGACAAGTTTTACAAAAACAAATTAACAAAGGATGGTCATAGTATCTATTGTGTCGATTGTACCAAAATCAACTCAAAGAAGTATTTCGAAAAGAAAAAAGTAAAGACCGCTAAGGTTGAAAATGATAACTTAATGAAGATGGCTCTTTTGAGTAAATTCAATGGAAAACTAACTGAAGAGGAGGTAAATCAACTAATGAGGATTATGTTGATTGAAAAGATGGTTTCAAATATAAACGAGGAACTATCCCAATTAAAACAACAATACGTCAGAACGGAAGAACTAATAGAAACGGGATTATAAAAATCCCGTTTTTTTATATCCCTAAAAAGATATTTATTAGATATTTATATTTTATGAAATTCAAGGACATAATTTTAGAGTATCTATTGGAACAACCCGACCCCGTGGCGGACGAAAACCCCCAAGATGATAATCTTCAAGGTGATAATCCACAACAGGACGATGAGCCTGAACAAGACGATGCGGAACCTGAACAAGACAACACACAACCTACTCAAGGTCAAACACCTGAAAACAAACCAAAAAAAGAAAAGAAGTTAACTCCGTTTGAGTTACAAAAAAATCTTTGGAGACAGGAAGTTCCAGGAATTGAGGAAGGTACGTTGGAAGCCGGAGTTGAGTTTTTTAACCGAGTTAAAACCGGTTTACAACCAATATCAACCGACCAACAAAGAAGAAATCAACCTGAAATACTGGCGGCTAGTCTTAGATTTGAACATTCCCAATACCCTGACTTTTATGGTAATTTAGCGGGTAAAAAAATTGTAGACACATTTAAAGACGTTAATAAGTTAAGAGATATAAAACACTATACTTGGGAGGTTATTGAATTTTTAATTGACAGATTTAGTGAAGCTGAGGCTAGAGAAAACTTCGATTTTTCAATCGAAGGGGACACTCCTGATATTAGAATGCAATCCGCATTATCTAAATGGAATAAATCCCAAAACAAGATTATTGATGAAGGTGGTTTAATTGTTTTTAGGGCACAATCCAAAGATGAGGCAAGAGTTTTAGGTCTTTTACAAAATATTCTTGTAGGTCAGTATGGCGGCCAACCGTGGTGTGCCTGTCGATTAGGTGAAGATAGTATGTACAACAACTATAGAAATAGAAGGTCATACTATTTTGTAATGGACAAGAATAAAAGTCAAGATGATAGATATTTCATATCGGTATTACAACCTGTTGATAAAAATGCGTCGAGTTATTCATATGAAGGTCCCTACGTAATAACTCCAAGACCAAATGGTGACCAAACAGGTAAGAGTTGGGAAGATGTGGTATCAATTTATCCAGGATTAAGAGGAAAAGAGAATTTGATTGTGTTCTTTGGAGAAACAAATAAAGAAAAAGTTGATAAGTCATTAAGTCATATCAACTTTAACAAAAATGACCAAAGAAATTATTTCGGATACCAAACACCACAATTACAATTTGAGTGGATTGATAGTAACAGATTAATTAACGACCCCGAAGCGTTTTTATTATTAAGAAAAGAACATCAAACAGAATATGTTAGAAGAGTATCTTTGGAAGATTATAAAAACAGATTTAAATCTAACAATTCTCAAAAACCATTTGCGATGTTAGACGTACTTTCAAAAAATGATGCTAAGACATTACATCAAAGAATGAAAGAAATTAGAATACCTGATGGTATTTTTGCCGTTAAAGCTGCAATCTTGAGGATACAATATGACAATTCATTTGTCGACATTGATAATCCAAACATTATGTTATTCCAAGATAAATTAAGAAAAGGTGTATTTGGTGTATTAGATTTGTCTAATCTGTCTTGGGTAAAATCTTTGGAGTACATTAAAGGTAGGTCAAGTCTATATATTAATCCAGAAACAAACCAACCATTTGTTTTAAGAACATATGTAAACGGTGCGGGAGATGATTATTTTTATCTCCAATTACCTAAAGAAAATTTGTTAGCAAAAGATAGAGAAAATTTAAAAGGTAGATATCTAGACGCTGAACGAGGTAATGAGCTTGTTAGGAAAAGTATAAAAGTATAAAGTTATAAAAATAAAAAAGGGGGTTTAACCCCCTTTTTTTATGCTAATAAGTGATAATACTCTTTGAAATGTTTAATTCTATCAGGTAATCCGATAGTACCTCCATTTACTCTTTTTGTAATTGAAGTTACAGTTGCGTCAGTTGCCCCACCATCAGCTAATGTGTTCAAACCATTTTTAGACCAAAACCAAGCGGCAGATAATAATGCATATTTTCCAGAAACCACATCAGGATTATTTGCAATATCCTCATTGATTGCTTTACCAAATGCAGTATAATTGGCTCTACCAGTTAATTGGATGTACCCGCGGCCACGGAATTTATAACCGTCACCACTAGCTTCACTACCATTATCCATACGAGATGCATAAACTTTATTCGCTATCTTTTGTGGTTGTCTTTGATAAGACTCGGCCAATGATTGTGTTGGGAAATATTTTTTAAATATACCCATTAGACCTTTGGCTGAATAGTTTAAATTTTCTGATGTGACCTTAAATCCTCCACTTTCGTGTCCACATTGTGCTAAAAAATGAGCGAGTCTTAATGGTGTATTGATATTGAATTTACTTGCGGTATCAGGAATTTGAGCAATTACTGCATCGGGAATGTGTCCTCTTAGTTTTTCTAACTTCAACCCACCTACACTAGGCACAGGTGCCGGTTCGGTTAATACTACAGGAGATGATGTTGTACCTTCTCCCATCATTTTAGACCAAGTTGCAGGTCCAACCACACCATCAGCTGTAAGTCCATTTGCTGACTGCCAAGCTTTTACCGCCGCATCTGTTTTTGGACCGAATTTCCCTATTGGGTCAACTCCTAATTTTATCTGTAATTTCTTTACGTCTTCTCCTTCAGAACCTAATTTAAGTAACATAAGTGTTTGTGTTTGATAAGTTTATTTATTAATAAATATCTAAACAATAGATATAAAAAATTTTGGTAGATTCAGAAATATTCTAGATTTTTGTGAAAATTTGGTTTATGAAAAAATTTTTAATCTTGTTGTTTCTACCGATAATCTTCGGATTCACAACCTCCGAATATAATGATAAATCCATTATATTGCATTTTCAGAATATAGTTAATCAGTATCGAACAAGCAAGAATTTGGGTGAAATCTCAATAGACGAATCTATAAAACCATTAACTGATGAGCGTAGTAGAGATATAATTGTAAATTACAATCACCTTGAAGATGAGAGGTTTAAAGAAAAGGTAAAATCATTACCATTAAAATTCACTTTTGCGGGTGAAAACATTGCAAAGGTTAGAAATATACCATCAAACAAAAAACCATATTATTCTTCAAACATTGATGAGGTTAGTAATATAATGAATAAGATGTCAATGGGTGAGTCCACAAATTACGATATTGCAATGTACTGTTTTCTTTTATGGAAAAATTCTAACTCACATAACGATTTACTTCTTGATAATAAAATAAAAAGGTTTCACCTTTCATATGAAAAAAGTGAAACCTTCTATTATTTTTGTTTTGTTGCTTTAAATTAGAATTTAGGACACGGCATACTCGTCCCCCTTCCAAATAAACCTCTGAATGATATCCTCGGTAATGTGATTCTTATTCTGAGGTTAGGTCTGAACTTAAATATATTTCTACCCGTTGCAGTAAATCTAACCATAAAATCGGTTACCTCTACAGGTGCGAATTCTGGTGGTACAGGGTCAATTGTCACTTTTTGAGTTTTTGGTGGGTTACTACCTCTAACTGCAAATGCAAATGTCATATCAACTCTTTGATTTTTAACTAAATCTTGTTTATCCTGACCAACATAAGCTTCCCCACTTGTACCAGTTCCATCAACTTCAATCATTCTATCTCCACTCTTAATGGTTATCATCTTACCGGCATTCGTACCATCACTGTTAATTACGATACCACTTTGATTGAATTTTGCCTTTCTTTTTGTTAACCCATCCATCAAATAATCACTCACCACTTTTGCTCTTGCATCCGATAGTTCTTTAAATGTTGGAACTTTTCCCGGAAATGTTTTTTTACTTGTCCCATTCGGTATCGTAGAACAAGATGAATTAATTTGTAATTTATTTACATAAACATCTACCGCGGTTCTACCATCTTTTTGTAATTCGTCAGTCATATTTTTGATTGCCTCATCGATACCACCAAAAATTGTTTCATTAATATATTGGATAAATTGAGGTGTCATTACTGCCTCATTAAATTGAAATTGCATTGGTTGTTCTATAGCGGGGGGTGTAAACATCTCATACCCCTGTTCAACATTTGGAAGTTCGATTTCTTTACCTTCCTGACCCGGACTAACCATTTCTTGTTTAATTGTTGTTTGGTTGTCGACTACAATTTTCTTATTTTTTGTTTGTGTTCCAAAAACACCGTTATTCATTGCAGAAACTACATAATAATAAAAGTTTGGGTTTTTAGTTAACATACTGTCGAAAATCTGTGCGGATGTTTCATCCATCATAGATTTCATTTTTGATACAGTTTGATTGAAATATCTGTCAGCTTTTTCATCTGGTTTGGGTTGGTTGGTTTTATTATCCCACACTAAACCGGCTCTTCTCGCCATATCACCCACCTTTTTACCTACAAAATATTTGGTATGTCTCGGGTCTTTTGTTGAAATGATATTGTTAATATCACTTTGTTTTTCAAACCCGATTTGTTCACTTATAAGGTCATCTAAGACCATTTTCATTTGACTCTCGGTAAATACAATTCGCTTCATTAATTCCTTGTTTTTTTATAAATATCACAAAAAATACTTACCTTTGGGTTTCCATAATATTTATGATTATGAAAAAGATGCTTATCACCGAAAATCAATTGAATATGATTAAATCATCATTAAATGAAAACATCAACAACGAAAGATATGAAAGAGTTGTGGATGTAAATGTCGGTATTGGTGGAAGTCCTCGTTATGAAAATATGACTCTTGAGGATATCACAACGGATTACAATCAGATGAGATTAACCTACTTAATTGAACAAGAACATAGAAGTTGGGGTATTAAATATATTTCATTAACTGATATACAGGGTCCTGACGAAATTGAAGTTGAATTGCATTTATATCCAGATGGTTCTGATGACCCCACAATTAAAGAAGTTAAAATTCCATTAGATTGGAGCAAGCTAGAAAAAAACACAAATAGAGGAGATGGGTTTGTCAGTATTGGTGATAGATTAGATATAAGATTTTATCTTGTTGATGGTAGGTTCGAAATGGAAATGGAGATTGACGTTTACACATTATAAGGTTTTTACTTTACATTTTTTTAATTCTTCATTATACTTATAATAGACCTTGTGGTTGAAGTCGAAGTGTCCCTGAGGCATTTGAGTTGGAATTGATACCAACGAATTCGGGTTCAAATACAAAAAATATAAGGAAATGAACACAAGAATTACAGCACTAAGTGCTGGGTTAGCTGGCCCAAAATCTTTTATTACCAAGGGTAAACAAAGATTAAAACAGCACATTGACACCGTATATCTCAACAACGGTGATGAGTTCGAAATCGAACTTTTTAATCCAACACAAAATAAAGTTTTAGCAAAAATCGAGATGAATGGTAATTCCATTGGTAATGGTATCATACTTCGTCCTGGTGAGCGTGTTTTCCTCGAAAGGTATCTTGATGAGGCAAAGAAGTTTTTGTTCGAAACATACGTTGTAAATGGGAATAATGAGGAAGTGCAACAAGCCATAGCTAATAATGGCGATGTAGTTGTTAAATTCTATAATGAAGTAGTAATACCAACATATTATAATAGTGGAAATACTTTAACGATTAACAACCCGAACATCGGGTGGTCAACCACAACAGGTACGCCATATTACGGAAATACGTTTACCACAACATCAACGAATACCTTTTACAATGCATCACTAACAAGTGGAACGTTTAGTACGTCCAACAGGATTCTTAAAAAGGACACAAACAGTCCATTGAGACACGTTGAAACCGGTAGAGTTGAAAAGGGTTCTGACTCTGAACAATCATTTACATATGATAATTCATTGTTTAATACTTACCCATCCGCGTCGGATTGGTGGAAAATTAAACCACAATCAACTAAACCATTAGTTAGGGAAGATTTGGTTACTTACTGCGTTGAGTGTGGTAGTAGGAGAAAAAAAGACACACATAAGTTCTGTCCACACTGCGGAACAAAATTCTAATAATAAACTAATCACAAGGTCATAAAAAAAGGGAGTTTAAACTCCCTTTTCTTTTTCGTTATCGTGTCCACATTTATGACACTTATACATATCATCACCACCTTCGGATTTTTTCCATTTCCAACCACAACCGTCACATATTACCATATC
>JACCDX010238044.1_pt1 | contig 16781 bp, 18 predicted proteins | sample 7449681 | NCBI WGS metagenome assembly JACCDX01 (sample SAMN15323450, study PRJNA562643) | freshwater metagenome | isolation source: river surface water | place: USA:Blue River Watershed | collected 2017-08-18 | reverse complement strand
AACAACCCGAAGAAGAACAACCTGAAGAAGAAAAACCCGAAGAAGAACAACCTGAAGAAGAAAAACCCGAAGAAGAACAACCTGAAGAAGAAAAACCCGAAGAAGAACAACCTCAAGAACAACAACCTGAAGAAGAACCCAAATCTGAAGCCGAAGAACCCAAATCTGAAGCCGAAGAACCCAAATCTGAAGCCGAAGAACCCAAATCTGAAGCCGAAGAACCCAAATCTGAAGCCGAAGAACAACCTGAAGCCGAAGAACAACCTGAATCTGACAAATAAACATCAAGTAAAAAACCTTTTTTTATTCCTCAAACTCAAATATCCATAACTAATATATTCTAAATTACACCACCACCACTACAAACAATTTAGATAATTTAATTAAAAAATGAATTTTATTTATTTTTTAACTAATTTGTTAAAATTCCAATGGACAAACTTAAAATAGAACCGATTGACATTAACGATGTGTTTAAGTATGACAAGGACAGATATAATTCTAATAACCATGGGGACCAGAAATTTCATCCGGGACAGAATGGAGAGTTTTTGTTCATCAAAATAAAATAACAGCTGTGTCTCAACAAAATTTATATGACAAATTTGTACCCGAAAACCCCGATTCCAATATAAATGAACAAATGGTTTTTTACTGGAAAATAATACTGGATTATTGGACAGGTGTTATTTCAAAACACATTACTTGGATGGAATCATATTCTTATGATTTTGCAATTATTAAAACAAAGTCAAATAAATACAAACCATATTTTATTGAACCAAATGGTTTTGGTGCAGAATACCCAGCCGGTTCTGCATTATTTCATTGGATTTTAGATAAAGATAAGTTATACAGAAAAACTAATCAGGTTTATTTACGATACACTAATTTTAAAATATTAAAAAAAATATTTGTTAATATTTAAAAATTTATTTATAAGACATAATTTTTTGTGCAATCTGGGGTAAAATAGAATTAACTTTATTTACACTTGGTTGATTTTGAGCAATACGATTCAAAGAACTAATATCAATATTATTAATTGATGGTAAACTTTGAATTTTTTGAGATAATTTAGCAATAGCTGAATTTGTATTTAATTTTAAGCTAGCAGGAATAGCAGGTAGAGAAGGCATGTATATACAATATAATAATATTTTTTTTTATGAGTGGTTGTAAAAATTTTAGATATTAAGATGATTAGCCATGTAAATCTAGTTATTATCAAAAATAAATAAATTTTTTTAGATTGAATGCCATGGAAAAATTGAATATAAATATTTATAAAAAGGTAAAGTATTACATAATGTCAAGAGTAATAAAGAGGTCGTTTTTCACAGTTATTAATCAAGCAGAAGTAGCTTACCGAGAATTTTTGGGTTCAAATCGTATTAAATTGAATTCAGGACTAAGGCTAAATTTACCGATTTTACACAATTTATACCGAGTTTCATTAAAAGAACAACTAGTTCAATTAGAAAACCAAGATGCATACACTAAAGACAATGTACCAGTAACAGTGTCTGGTACTGTATTTTTTAAAGTTATTGATCCTGAAAAAGTAATTTTTTCAATCCAAAATCCGCGTCAAGCAATTAAAAGTGTTGGTGAATCCAGTTTTCGTGCAGTTATTGGGCGTTTTGAATATGATGAAATTATTGCAAATAGAAACACAATAAATCAAGAAATGATTGGTATTTTAGGTAACACAACTAATGAATGGGGTGTTAACACAACCAGATTAGAAATCCAAAACTTTGGTCCACAAAATACAGAAGTAGCTAAACAACTTGAAAAACAAATGCAAGCAGAGAGAACGCGAAGAGAAAATGAATTAGGAACTCAAGCTGATATTAGAACAGCAGAAGGCGCAAAACAAATTGCAATATTAAATTCAGAAGGCTTACTAATTTCTGCAAAAAATAAAGCAGAAGCAATGAGATACGAAATGAATACTACATCAGATGCTTTATCTGAACAAATTGACAAGTTATCAACTAAATTAGGCTCGGCTGAATTAGCAGCAAACTATTTACTAGAAATGAAAAGACTTGAACATTTACAACAAATTGCAAATTCATCTAATAACCAAGTATACTGGATGGATCCAAAAGGAATTTATCCAACAGCTAAGGTTATAAGTGATTTAATTGAAAAATAAAAATTGATAAAATAATTTTTTAGTTATATTAACTTTTATTTAATGAATATTATTTTTAATCTTTTGGTTTTATTTGTTTTACCAGTAATTTATGTTTTACACATTAGGAACTTTCATAGATTATGTGAAAGTATGTTTAATCCGTCTGTTACTCAAATAATTAAGGCAATAACACCAGACCCATCCGAATTTACAGTAAGGTCTGTTTTATTTGCATATTCTTTCGGACTTACAATGTTAATAGCATATTTGTTTTTTACATATACATGGTATTTTATAAAAATCATATTATTTTAATCTGTCTCATCTGATTCATTTGAATTATATGAAGTCTTTTTAAAATTTTTATAAATTAATACAGCTAATAAAATAAATAAAATTCCTATAATAATCCAGTAAATTAAACTATAATTTTGACCTGATGTTTCTTTTGTTTCAGGACAAGGTTGTTGGGTGGGACAGGGTTGTTGGGTGGGACAGGGTTGTTGGGCGGGACAAGGTTGTTGGGTAGGACAAGGTTGTTGGGCAGGACAGGGTTTTTGTTCTAACTGAGGACAAACTGGGCATGGTTTTTGAGCTAATGCATTATTGTTAAACCAAACTATATTTTTATAAATAACTTTAATATTATTTATATCAGAATTATATGCAATTATTGTTATTGGTTTAAAAGTCATAATTGTACAATCACGTTTTATTGATGAGTTTTTAAAAATTAAAACATCTAGCGGATAATTAAAAGTAGCTGAACCAGTTAGTTGCATTTTATCAAAAGACTTTGAACCTAAGGGTTCTTTTAAAATTTTTGACTCAAAAAAATCAAAATCAAACTTGTCTTCTGATAAATTTTGATTCACCATATTAAAGTTAAAAATAGCTTCTTGATTATTTTCATTAAATAAACAATTAATATGAATCATATTTAACTTTCCTTTAAGGTTTACATTTGATACATATTTATTTTCAGGTATATCTCCATTAATTGGAAATTTAAAAAAGTTTATAAAATTTCCAAAACCATCAAGGGTCACATCTTTAATAATCATTTTATTATTTTGACTAAACCAATCCGCAAGTTTTTGTGGATTTGAATCCATATCTTGGGTAAATTGTGGAGGCGGAACAGTTATTGAAGTTATGTTGCTTGTGGTAATTCTACTTTTCATAATTATATTGTTTATTTTGTTTGATAAAAAATCAGAAGAATTAAAAGTTGAATCAATTAAATTTGAAACTGTTTCTTTTGTGACAGGTTCACTGGTGCTCATATATTATTTACAAGAAAAAAATTTATTTATATTTAAAAACATAATTATGAATTTATTTAGTTAAATGATAAATTGCTTAAGTTATATAACAAACACATTTCTGTTAACGGCTATTCCTTTTTTACATTTAAAGTCAAATATTATTTATTTTTTTATAAACTCTATTTATTTAATATCTTTATTTTCAAATTTATATTATCCAACATATTATATTTCTCAACCAATTATTTGGACTATTGATCTTATATTGAGTTTTATTATTTATAATATTTTAGCTAAACTTTACCAAGAATCAAATTTATTTTTATTAGATACACATATTAGAAGCGTAACTTTAATTGAACAAAAAGAACAACCATATACTGAACCAATAGAAATTAGCATATGGGAACATAGAATTAGTTTTGGTTTTTATTTAGCATATATGGGATATTGGTTATATTTTGCTATTTTTATGTTTTATTCTCACCCAGAACCTAATTTACTAATTCAGTTAGGTAATATATTAATGTTTGGTCCATGGTACTTATTATTTTCAACACTGTCGGGGCTTTATTATTTTATTTGTGTGAAATTAACTATGCGTGCAGATTCTATAATTGGGTTTTTAAAATCAGCAAAAAAAACACATGTTAGCCCCGATGAATTTAAATTGCAATATTTATTACAGTATAAGAAAACAAAATATTTCTCAAAAAAATTTAATACTCTGATACATATCGGATTATTTTTAATTATTTTTCATATACCAGTTGATTTTATTACAATGATTATTAAAAAAGAAACATATGCAATTCCTGGATTTATTGTTAAAGTCTGTTCACTAATTTGGTATGTCCGTTCTATTTGTAAATTAAATGACTGTGATGAATTAGCAAATAAATATTTGTGTAAACACCAAATGTTTGACTCAGATACTACATCACAACTAAATGAATATATTAAAACAAGACCTTTAGGAATTGAGTATTATGGGTTTAAATTAAATGGACCATTTTTAACTCAATTTGTTTTGTTTGCAATTAACTTTGTGTTACCAATTGCTTACGGGATTTTTCAAAATTTTAATTTTAATTAGGAATTTGCTTATTTGGGTAATTTGTTTATTCTAATAATTTATTTAAGCTGGCATTTTGAGCCATCAATTGTGCGATTATTTGGTTATTTGTTTTAATTGCCATTATAATAACTTGTTTTTTTTCTTGAGTTGTTTTAGTAAATACATTATCTGGATTTAACAGTTGGAATTTGTAATCAGAAATTTTTTCTTCAGAATTATTTTGCGATTGGGAATTAATTACTGGAGCTGGTTTGTAAATGTGTATTTGTTTATTTGCATGTACCATGGTATTTGTTGTGCAAACACATTGTGAGTTATCTAATGACACCATTAGTTTTTGAAAAGGTAAAAAATCACCAAAACCAAAATAATACTCATATATTCTTTTAATGTGAGTTATTACAGAATCAGGAAAAACAAAAACATTATCAAAATTAGCTCTTAAATCTGGTTTTATTTGCATAGGATATTGCATAGTAATAATTGTATATATTTTATAATGTCTACCATTTTTTATAATATCATCAAACATTTTAATGTTGTTTATATTTGTAGAAATAACATCATCTAAAACAAGTAAAATTGGATTAACTGGGTTAGCTTTTTGTTTATTTACAAGTGCTTCAGTAAACGAAGTATTAAATTCAGAATAAATGTTTTTAACAACAGACAAGTTAAACTGATATTGTTGTTGTGTTGGTTGAGAATTTACATACACATAAATTGATTTAATAAAATTTTTATTGGTTAACTTTTGAGCCAGGTCTAAAGCTAAATCAGTTACACCAGTTCCTCTTTTTCCAATTATTAAATAATTTTTAGCAGACTGGGAAATTATTTCATCTAAAAAAATTTCTTGAGAAGTTTTGCATTTGGGCAAAATATGTGTGGGAACATGAGAACTTGAATGCTGTAATACATTAACAGTTTCAGTAGTTTCATCAAATGAATCCACACAGTTTTGTTTTATACTTGTACTTTCCATTCGAACCGAGATAATATATAAATAAGTTTAGATAAATTTATTTATATAATAAACTATGAAATATTGTTCAGAGGCATACCCTGAACCTGAGATTTTATCTCAGGGACACCCTGTACGCAGATAGAATATGAAATATTGTTTAAGGGCACCCTGTCCGAAAAAACTGCAAGTTTTAAGGACACACTGGGTACATTGCACGCAGATACAATATGTAATATTGTTCAAGGGCACCAGTAGCCAAGAATAGCAGAGGAACTAGTTGATAAATAGTCTGATGAACATTTACATGGAGTCCAATTGGCTTGGTCATAGTAAACATTACCATTTGCAACTTTGGTTACATATGCTGCATGACAATAAGTTGGATCACCAGTTCTAAAAAGAACACACCCAGGAGCAGGAGTATGGGAATTAACTTTGGATTTTTTATCTGCACAAGTTGTTAGACCTGTGGGTAATTTAGGTTGACGGTCGCGGGCGTAGTAAACACAATTACAAGAATCTGCATCATAAGGGCTACAAGAAATAAGTGTATCACCCAAAAGTCCATAGGATTTATTTGTGTTTATCGAATCAGTTAGATTGGTTGTACTGACTCCAGTGTATGTATAAACAGCATTAATGTATCCCCCAGAATACCATGTGGATGATGCAGGAACATCTTTATGTCCGGGATTATGACAAGATACTAAACCCGAACCAGTGCCAATGCAACAATGTGATGCATCACCAGAATGTCCATTGTTCATAATAACTGCATCACCTTTATGAATTGAACTTTCACTGGCACCAGATAATGTCCATCCAGGATATTTACCGGCTTTAAATCCAGACCATAAATCTTTGCATACACCTACATAGCCATGACCCCAGTTTCCATGAGACATTGCATGAGTCGTAAAATAGGTACATCCACATGAGCTATCATCTGGACATTCAGAACAACCATAAGCACATGATTGTGCCCAAGTTGCTGCAGCGGTTTTATCATAAGTAGCAGAGACAGTAGAAATACCAAGTAATAATAGGCCAAAAAACTTTAAAAACTTTACCATTATTATATAAGTTGTGAAATTATAATGAAAATTAAAATCAATGTTTTTAAAAAAATTGAAATATTTATATGATTTTATCATTAATTAATGAATATTAATGAATCTAATTTATATTACTTCAAATAATACTCAAGATTACTCTGAACCACATGGAATTTCCGATACCTGTTTATATCCTAGTTGGACTAGATTTGCAGTTAGCGAAATGCCGGCTACTGTGGTATCATCGCTGTTAGCAGATGCCATTAAATCAAATAGATACCATAATGAATTTGTTAAACCTGACGGAAAAATAATTACTGAAGGAGTTGATTCAATTACTGGACCTGATGGTTTTAACAAAGAATTACTTGATAATTCCCCACTTGGTCCAATCGGATATGAAACATTACTTATTCTGCCTTATTTGGAAAAAATAAATAATGCGCTTGAAAAACTAAATATTCGCACAGTACAGTCACAACCATCATATTATAATAATTTAGCTGACTATGGATTTAAATCATATTTTCAAATTCCATTTGTTGATTTTGCAGGTCCATTTGAAGCAATTGAAATATACAATAAGATGGAACAGGACCCAAGATTATCCAAGTGCTACTTTAATAAATTTTATGTAGCTGATAATTCCGACAAAACAATTTTTAGATTTTTTATTGGTAGACCATTTATTGATTTGAATGGTAATGCAAATTCAGAATTTATAGATATGGATTTCTGGGAATTAATTTGCACTATTGCAGAAGAATTAGGCACTAGTTAAAAATTTACCTAGAGGATTAGGCATTTGAGTTGTTTTAATTACATATGCTTTTGATATTTGTTGTCTTTGAATACCAAAATCAGCAAATTTAGTTATTGCATTTGTTGATAAATTAAACTGAATTCTTTGATGAGTCCCATTTGGTTCCACATATCTATAATACCAATTATCTATTTGTGATAATTGTGATGATACCATCGGTTCAAAAGTTAAAACAGCACGAGCTGTTTCTAATGAATTTGTATATTTGGGTAAAACAAAAAAAGATTCAGTTGGAACCAATTGCAAATGTGTATCGGTTTCAAAATACCTAATACAAACGTATCCAATCAATATTTTTTTATCTATAGTTGGGTCTTCAGGACTTATTGAATGTATTGGTTCACCATAAATACGCGACCCAACATGTATTGTGTTAGCATTAGGGTTAGTTTGCGTTTGGTCTAGGTTAAAATAAGGCTTGGTACGAAATAATGCCCCGTTAGAACTCTTAACCTGAAAAAATCTAACTCCTTGGTCAATTGTATGGGATGGATTAATACAAACTAAATCAATTGCTGGCATTGAATCTTTAGCATACCGGCGTAATGTGTTAGCTCCACAACATGGACATGAATTATTATCACCAAACCAACATTCTAATAATTTGCCATAATTTTCGTACTGTAAATAATCTGAGTCTTCTTGTTCTTCCATTGCATTTAATTTATTTTGAGCACAATTGTCCAGGTTAATATCCAGTTCCATTCGTTCTCTTGAATTAGGTGATAAATATTCAAGAATCGCAGGGGTAAGATTTTCAATATAGTCGGCCATGTATCCAGGTTTAGCTCTATTCCTAGTAGGGTATTTTGGTTCTTTTGACACTGGGGTTTCAAATTCATCTGGTTTTTTTCTTTTTTCTGCGCCACCTGAATAAATTTCCAAATCTTCTGGGCTTGCCGCAATAAGTTTCTCAGTTATAAATAATAAGTAAATATTCATTGCGAAATCAGTAAAATCTAACTGTCCGCCTTGTTGTTTTAATTTTAAGTATTTTTGCTTATATTTAATATATTTATTAAAATACATTCTACTTACATCATCTGTTTTAACATCTTTAAGTGATTTATATATTAAATTTTTCTCTCCAGTATAATTTTGTAAATTTTTAATTGAATTAACTGTAACTGCCATAAAATCTCCAGTAATTTTTAAATCATCTGGTGGTAAATAATTATATATTATGTCATCAAAAATAACAGGAGCACCGATCAAATAACCATAAACTTTACAATAAAAGTCATTTGTTTGCAATATAAACCAATGTTTTTTAGATAAATGCATTTGAATCCAGTCACCAAATCTTTTAGCGCCAAATAACATGAAAACTAAGCAACCTAAACCTAATTCTAAGTCAGCTTTAAAATTCCAATACAAATTAAATAGTTGAACATGTAAATCATCAATAAAAATAATATTGTTAATTTCATTCTTAACTTGTTGAACATAATCAAAAAATACTAATTGAATAACGTTTTCATTTGTAATATTTATGGGTCCATCTAAGTTATTACTTAAAACATATTCAAGTAAACTAATTTCATGGACTGTTATTAATATTTTGTTAATTTTATTAACTGGTAATCCTAACTTTTTTAAAAAATCTATTTGCCCATTAACTTGTTCAATATATAAATTTATAGTTGAAATGGCTTTATTGGGGTTTTTAAATTTAATAACTTTGTTAATAAATAATAAAATGTTATTATAATTCTCAATTAAATTTTTAATTTCCAGTTTTTTATTTTGTATTGTTCTATAGTCTTTTTTAACATAATTTTGTTCCTGTTTTAATATACCAAATATTTTATCATCAAATAAATCAAAGTTATAATTTTTAATTTCGTTAATAACTTGACTTAACTGATTAAATATTTTCTTAATTTTCCGTTGTGCCTCAAAAATTTGTAATTCGTATTCAAATTGTAATTGGTTAATTGAATCTGTTTTTATTTTTGCATAAATTTTTTCATACAGCTTAAGTAATTTACATGTTAATTGATAAATTCCATTATTGATATCGTCTTTGTTGTTCCTGCCAACTGTATTAGAAATTAATTTTAATTGAATATTTTTGTATTCACATGTAATTTGCTTATTTTTCAAATACCATTTGAAGCCTAACAATTCAATTATATCATGTTCGGAAACAGAAATACCTAAAGTAGTTGATTCATCTGATAATATTATATTATTGTTTCCTTTTTCATTGGCGTTATTTGCTAAATATTTTTCAATACCAGTTGTTAATGCACCATCAATATATTGTTTGTCAGTGTTTAAAATATTAAACATAAAATATTTTTTATTTAAGCCAACCGTTGTATCATCAAGATATGTTATTGGATATACTTCATTTTCGTAAGTTTTATTATGTAAATTTGAAATAATATTTTCTTTAATTTGTTTTGTTGTATTTAAATTTAACACATCTAAATTTAAATATTTTAGTATAAAGTTAATAAGTTTATCAGTTAAAACATTATTTTTTTTATTTTTTATTAAATTATAAAGTACAAGTCGCAATTTAATTTTATGTTCGTTGCTCATTAAATTTTTAAAGTTAATATTTTCATCAACACATGTGTTTTTAATAGAAAAGTCAAATAATTCATTAAAATTATTTATAATTTTATCATTTATTTCATTGTGTTTTATTCCAGATATATTATAAATTTTATTAATTTGAACTAAAATTAATTCTTTAAATTTTGGGTTGTTTGCACTTTTGAAAAAGTCGAATTGATTATTAATTTGAAAATTAAGTTTGTTAATTGTTAATGTAATTTGTTCACTATTATCTTTTAATAAAAAAATAAATAATTTTTTAAAACACATTTCATCTATATCAATTTTATGAAAATCATGAAATGAATCAATTATTGCTACTAATAATATTAAATTTGTTTTCATTATATTTTTATTTAGGTTTTATTTTATATATTTATTATATTCGCTTTTATATTTTTCAACATCAAATATAACTTGTGGCCATTTGTAAAAAGTTTTTTCTGTTGGCGGTTTATACCAAACAATATTTTGTATTGCTTCATAAATATTACAACCATTTAATTTTAAATAATCATTAAAATCTTTTTCAGATATTATAATTTTTTCCAAATTTAAGTATTTTTTAATTTCATCATTTTCATACATTTTTAACAATCTATAATTATTATTTATAAAAAATGTATTATTTTGTGTTTTATTATTTAATGGAACATTATATAAATTTGATAAAATTACAAGTGCAACCAAGTTATTTGTAAATTTATAGCCATATCTTAATAAAATTTCATAAATATACATATAATTACAAACGTCAGAATTTAAAAATAAAATTTTATTAATTTTATTTGATTTTAATGTACCGCCTGATTGTACATATTTTTTTATTATTAATTCAATATTATCAATATCTTCTTGTTCTGTTGTACATACATTACTTTTTTCCAGTAATTTAACTAACTCAGCCATTAGGAATATATAGTAAATAAATAAAATAATTTTAATTGTCAATTTTTATTTGTGTTTTAATTCTGCAAATATATTCATCAATTAAATTATAAACACGATCACCAATACAATATGTAAAAATATAATGGCTATCGTGTTTATATTTTCTTAGCCACAAGTCAATAGTGTATAGTTCATTACACTCATCCCAACACATTTCATATTCAAGATGCTTTAATAAAGTCTTATCAAAATTTTTTAAGGCCTTATAACCTTTTAATTTTAATAAATTTTCAAAAGTGTCAACATCAAATTCAGTTGTCATTAAAAACAATTACTTAATTGATTTGATTTATTAATAAATCAATTTTTTATTATAAATTTTTATTTTCATAATTTGAACAACCTATCACATATAATTTATTAGCTTCAACTTTATCAACAAATGATTCAACTTTAATAAATTTACCGGTTTCCATATCTTTATAATGTTCAAAGAAATATTTTATTTCATCAAGTGTATGGGAATCTAAATCAGTATAATTATTAATATGTTTATTATACGGGTCAACTTTATCAGATGGTACCAAAAGAATTTTTTCATCGCGACCATTTTCATCTTCAGTTATTAGTGCTCCAATAATTTTACAGTTGATTATACAAGTTGGTAACAGAGTACGTTTGCAAATAACAACTGCATCAAGTGGATCACCATCGCCACCCAATGTATGAAAAATATATCCATAATTAAATGGATAAGCAAATGGACCATGTAAAAACCTGTCGCAAAATAATAGTCCGGTTTTATGGTCAATTTCGTATTTGACATTGTTTCCATATGGAATTTCTATTTGAACTGAAACTATTTGAGTTTCTTGATACATTTTTAGTTAATAGAATAATTAAACGAAACCCATCTAACCAAATAAAACTACAATTTTTTCCAGATCGGTAAAAAAAATATTAGGTAGTTAACATTAGTTGAACAAATTCTGCTAAACTAGCTGATTCTTTAGGTCCATCATAATCCACAATACACGGTTTAAATATTGGGTAAATATCAATCCATGTGTTGTAATCATCAATAGATATTAAGCTTTTTTTTAAAAGCCCATTTAAATATTCACCATATAAGTTTCTTGTATTGGCAATAATCTCATCTGATATTTCATTAGTAACCAGATAATTTAATGTATTGGATATACTTGTCCAGTATCCAAGGGATTCTGGTTCTATCGGATTAAACCGAAAAAATATTTCCGATTGACCACACATGTAACGAACAAACATACTTGTTAATCGGTGATTTCTGTCAACAAGTTCAATCGGTTTGTCTAACAGAGGTTGAATCCAAGTGCCGTATACTGAGTCAAAAATCATTTGATTTAATTGGGTTGAGTCAGCTGCTTGTGCCAACTGAAACCGTTCAGTCCATTCAGTAACAGTGTACAAACCAAGATTGTGAGCAGAGCAAATTGGTTTTATTTGTTTTGCCCATTCAATGTAATCTCCAGCATGTGATTTCATGTAGTTATAATTCATATTGGTCCAACGAAAATCTTCCAAGAAATAATTATCATATTTTCCTGTAAACTCTCCAATAACTCGATCAGTTTCTTCACCCGGTTCCATAAAACTAGCCCATAAGCTTAAATCTCCATAAAAACAATATTGGAAAGACCCTTGTAATAATATTCGAATAGCTTCTTCGTCAGTTCTTGAACCATCAAATAATTTTCCATATAAACGAGCAAACACGGGATAAATTTTTCTAGCTTGAACTGTTTGGTACTCATATGTGGTATTTAACATTGAATATACAAATAACATATCACCTAAAACCAAAGTTATTGCCTCACTCATTAATCTATACCCAATATAAACTTTTTGAGCTAGAGAGTTATGAACCCCATCAAAAATTAAATCCGGAATAGCCCAGTGAGAAAAATCATGAAACATAAAAGTCAGTTCATGAGCTCTATCCTTGGGTTTAGGTACAAATGGAATTCCTGCATTAAGACCAGGACACCAATATAATTTTTGGCGTCGATTAATTGCACTACGAAAAAACATCCCTTTATTCAACGCATTAATTGGAATGTTTGACAAGTTTAATTTTTTTGATATAGGATTAAAAAATTCACCAACTGACAAAATAAATTTACTGGGGTCTCGGGAAAAATCAACGCATTGGGTATATTTTTGTGGAAAATGTTTTAAATCAGTATTTGTCTTGTAATAAATTCGTTCTGCAATAAATTGACTGATACATTTATCTCGGGCACTGTACTTGTGATTTAATCCAGATAACTCCCAATATGTTTTATTTACACCAGAAACAACAAACACATCATCCCAATCAAAAACTTCTGGGTTGGAAGTTTTTTTGGTCAAGTCAATGTACCCCGATACATGATTTGTCCAAGTGCATTGTTGGTTATCGGGTCCGTATGCAATTAATTTTGATATATGGGTAACTGGTTCTAATTGCACAAATTGACCTTGGGAAAAGTTTGTTCTATATAATTCTGATTGTTCTTCCAAAATATATATTGGTTTGTATTGGATTCCATTAATAATCCCATTTGAAAAAAACTTTTCTTTGTCTGCTTGTCCTAGCGGTTTTTCAATTTGAATAACTTGAATTCCATATGGTGCAAAATCCCAAGCAATTTCTTTAACTTTGATTGGGTTGGTAGTACTTATACCAATTAATCTAGTTTGACTCATTAAAAGGAATAATTTAATGGATTTTTATTTATTTTATTTCAATTTTTTGAAAAATTGAATTTCAAATTTAATAAAGCTATTAAAATCAACTCTAATGGAATCAACCACAAACACACCATCTAACTATACCCCACACCAAGCCCGACTAAAGCGAATTCTTGACTGGGGCGGGGCGGAAATTCAAGATGAGATATTTGTTACAAAACCCGTAGTTAAAATTATCAAGTCAACTCAATTAGATAGAAATTTTGCTGAACTGTGTGCGGAACTAAATATTAATCCTAGCATACCGGATTATTTAAAATCTGGAGAATTTAATGCTCGGTTAACTTATTTGGCGTTTCCTGCTAAGCCCGAGTCAGTATCTGATTCTTTTGACTATGCAAGTAAAATGATTCATGAACATCAACATCTTAGTGTGTATAATGATTTTTATGTGAGTTTTTTAATAGCTGGGATATCCGATGAAACCATGAAAGAATTATTAGCTCACGTGGAACATCGGGCTAGCCGGTTGACCTCGAGTAAAACAAAAGCCCAGTCAAGTACCTTTTACCGGATCCAAGGAACCCCAGCCCAACAATCAATGCAAAAAAAATTTATCAAAGAGTTTTTACAATTAAGAGCTGTCCATGCGAATTCTACAGAACCAAATACTATGGAATTTGCCAACATGATGAATCTGCCTACTAAAGTATGTGCGCTGGTTTATTCAATGAGTTTGAAAGACTTGAGAAAAATGATTTCAGGGAGATTACCGGAATTCGGTAACGAAACGGAAATCCGAGAAGTAGCTCAGCTAATGCAATTGCAATTACTTCAAAATTACCCGGTTGTTTTTTCATCCAATCCATCAGTCCAACCCAAACCAGAAACCCATTGGATTGATGTGCATAAGTATTGTACAATAATTGGTACGGTTTTGGCAAGCACCAATGTATCCAATAAAACATTTTTAGATATCGGGTGTGCACATGGGGAAATTGCTTGTGCGCTTGATAATTTAGGATTGTTAGGGCTAAATAAAAACCAATACATTGGATGGGAAATTCTACCTGTTCGAATAGCAGACCAAGTTGTATTTAATGAATACTGTACATTTAATTTTTCCGATTATGCACAAGATTTATCAAACTATACAGACCCGGATACCATCATTGTATCCAACCCCCCATATTCTGAATTGGATAAGATAATGACCCATATAACCAAACACAAGCTCAAATATATCCTGATGACTAATGTGAAATATGCGGGTTTATTTGTTGGGGCTAAATTAATTGGGTTGATGGGTCCGGATGATTTTACTCCGCCAACCAGCTCTACTAGTTTTCATATGATTTTTACAAATATTTAATTGTAAAAAAATTGAAGTTGCATTTTTATATTAATAATATACAATATCCTAATGAGAAAGTTTGTATATAGGTTTGGGATGTTTTCTTTCACATATGGTTTGTATCGGGGGTGGACTTTACCAATTTGGCAACCCGGGGTGGATGATTTACCTTCACGATTAGCTGGAACCACATTTGTCGGTTTTATGTATGTGGTTCCACCATTTTCAATATATTCATACATGAAATTAACTATGAGACTACATGACCGGTTAGTCCAGGGAGTAGGTGAAGGTTTTGATGATGGTTGGAGTGAATTGGGTTTTCATCATCCAAATTTAATTTAAAAAAAATTTGATTAATTATTTTATTTGGTTTTATATAATAGAATATCAATGACAATAATAACTGATATGTACAGCTGCATCAATTCACATAACGCCCAAGCGCTAGAAAATATTTTTGCAGATGGTTCAACTCTAAAATCCAAATGTAAATGGCAAGAAAATCAATATATTAAAGTTTTAAGTAATATTTTATCAAGATGTGTTGAAGTTCATACATCCGAGTGTCTTGATATAATATTAGGATTAAAAGATTTTGATAGCATTGATGCAAAGGATAATATTTTTGGTTCAGCTTTTGATATTGCAGTTAAAAATTATTTAGCAAATCCAGTCGATAATAATTATTATTTTGTAAATCAAATTATCAAAAAAAAGCCTAGTAAAGTTCATAGTTTTATTAATCTGATAATTAACCAAGATAATTTTGATATTTTCATTAAAAATTTGCATTTAATAAATACATCTAATCGCCGTTTTATTGAAAATCTAACCAAGTACACCACATCAGCAATAGCCAATTCGTCTTATAAAATATTCGAGTTTTTGTATGGGGAACTTATCCAAAAATTAAATGCAAACCCAAATAAAGATGAATTGGTAAAACAGATTTCAAAAGAAATTGCCAGTTGTACCGATGCAATTTTTTTTTTGAATCAAATAGAAAAATATGGATTTAAATGGGATGAATTATTATGCTGGAATGTTTATTGGATGAGCGATAGTTGTTTTGACTATTTGTACGGGCATTTAAAACAATTGGACCCTGCTGATTTTTCCCATGAAAAATTTAAATTTATAGTTAATTTGGATTTTTCTCAAAGAACAAAAGACCAGCATTATAAAAGAACTTATTTGCTTTTACAATTACCAATTGAATTTACTAACTTAAATAAAATATGGGATGGAATATTTAAAATAATAGAAGATAATATAGATTACAGTTATTTTTGCGGTAATATTTTTCTCTACTTGCACATGTGCTGGGAACTTAAACCCGAAGCTATGGATAAATTAGATTTTTTACCAGCTGACTTTGACACCATATTAACCCAATCAAAAAATATAGTAAAACCTTTTAATTCCTATGATTACACTGGAAAACCCAACTGGTGTTGTACTTATTGTATGGTTTACAAGTATTTTCAAGAATTGTTATGTGTGCTTAAGGCCCATGGGGTCCAATTAAAACCAGAATATGAACAGGTTATTCAGGACCATAAACCCGAAGAATATAAAAATTATATCAAATGGAAAAAAGCTAATGGGTTCATTGATAAAATTAAAAAAACAAAATCCAATGAATCCAACAGCAAAAAACAAAAGAAGGATATTGAGGTTTAAGATTGGTTTTTTCTACAGACCAATTAGAATTTGAAGCAAATTCTCTAAACTTTTACACCTTTGCACATTTAAAACGCCGAATTAACAACGTAAAAAAAATAATACAAAAATGCAAAAATTTGGTTATAATCCGTCTTGAAACGGATATGAATTTTAAGAATTTACTTCTCTACAAAATATCTCTGGTCTTTTTCCTGTATTTAATACGGATTTGACTATATTTAACATATTTT
>JACCDX011788287.1_pt1 | contig 16783 bp, 3 predicted proteins | sample 7449681 | NCBI WGS metagenome assembly JACCDX01 (sample SAMN15323450, study PRJNA562643) | freshwater metagenome | isolation source: river surface water | place: USA:Blue River Watershed | collected 2017-08-18 | reverse complement strand
TCGACGAACTCTTCGGCTCCGGCGCCAAGGTCCCGGGCTGCACCCCGAACGCCACCGTCACCAAGAAGGCCTCGCGCTTCGAAGCCGCCGAAGTCTGGGACGCGCATCAGAAGCTCGGCCAGGCCGTCGCCGTCGACGCCATCGAGCGCTGCATCGAACTCGCCGACAAATACGGCGTGGGCACGGTCTCCGTCGACAACGCCTTCCACTACCTCTGGGGCGGCGGCTACGTGATGGATGCCGCCAAGCGCGGCTACATCGCCTACACCAACTGCACGGCCGCCCTTGCCGAAGTCGTCCCCTTCGGCGGCAAGTTCCCCACCCTCGGCACCAACCCGCACTCCTGGGGCTTCCCCACCACCGACGCCATCGGCTACCCGATCGTGATCGACTGGGCCACGTCCGTCGTCGCGATGGGCCGCGTCCAGCAGCTCCTCCGCGAAGGGAAACAACTCCCGCCCAACGCCGCCGTCGACGAAAACGGCACGCCCACCACCGACCCCGCCAAGGCCAAATACCTGATCCCCTTCGGCGCGCACAAAGGCTACGGCCTCGCGCTCATGAACGAGATCATCGGCGCCTTCATCGGCGGCTCGCTCCCGACCCTCCGCAACCGCTGGAACAAGGTCGGCGACGACAAGGGCACCTGCGCGTTCTTCTTCCAGGTCTGGCACCCCGACGCCATGAACGCCGGCGCCTTCGCCAAGGGCCGCAACCAGTCGCAGAACGTCAAGGCCGTCATCGGCGACATCCTCGGCCACGGCAACGAGGCCTGCATGCTCCCCGGCCAGCTCGAAGCCACCTGGGCGGCCCGCACCGCCCGCAACGGCGGCCTGCTCTTCTCGGAAGCCGAAGTCGCCGCGTTCAACGAGATCGCGGTCGAGACCGGCTCGGCCAAGTGGGACCTCGCGGCCCTCAAGGTCGCCGTCGAGTAATCGCCCCCGCGGCAGGCGGCGGCCCCGCCCGCCCGCCGCCTCGCAGAAGCGCCGTCTCTCCCCTCAGGCCCGCCCTCACCCGGCGGGCCTTTTTTTTCGCCCGCCGCCGTCCCGGCGCATCGCTTCGCCGCGGTTGTCCGCCGCGGGCCGCCGCCACGCGCGCACGTTTCCGCGCCGGACCGCTCGCCCCTACAGCCGCCGTATCCGGATATCCCGCACGGCCGCCTTCGTCATGAAGGTCGCGATCCCCAGCGGCAGCGATTTCTGGATGTCGCCCGGCCGCAGCGAAAATTTCCGCCCCGCGGTCTCGAAATCCACGATCTTCTCGTCGTCCAGCCAGATCTCCAGTTTCGCTTCCGTCACCCGCACGCGCACCCGATACCACCGCTCCAGGTCCACCGCCATGCCCTGCGTCGTCTCGTTCTCGGCCGCGTCGTTGTTGTCGATGCTCGATACGCCCACAAGCGTCCCGCCCCACCCTCCGAGGATCAGCGTCGCCGCCTCCCGCCCGATCGGAAACGTCGGGCCGCAGAAGAAATCGCCCCCCGCCAGTTTCATCGTTTCCAGCGAGACTTCGTAGTTCATCCGCGGCAGTTCGCCGCCGCGCGTCCACGTGATGCCGTTCAGCGTGGTGCCCGCCTCGATCACGATCGCGCCCCGCCCCTCCCGGAACGGGTTCACCACCCGCACCGTCGTCTCGCCCTCGAAGCCCGACTGCATCCACCCCTTCATCGTCGCCCCGTCGAACAACTCCGTCACCGCACCCCGCCCCTCCGCCTTCACCGCCGCCTGGGCCGGCACCGGGCCCGCCGGCGCCGTCGTCCCGGCTGCAGTCTGCGCCGGACCGCCGCTCGCCCACAGCGTCGCCCACCCCAAGACCCCGGCCGTCCATCGGAAAAATTGTCCCATGCCCGTTCGCTAGCCCCTCCACCGCCGCGCGCCAACTCCGATTCCCCCGCTATCGGCGAGAATTTGAGTCGCCACCGGAACGCAAATTAACAGCATTAGGCCCGTGATCGTCCGTTTCCGCGTAGCCTCGCACCCGGCCCTGCCCCCCTGGACCCGCGTCGCGCTCGCCGCCTTGGCCGCCGCGCTCGCCGCGACCGCCGCGGCACAAACCACCGTCACCTGGGGCGGCGGCAACGGCAACGGCAACTCCCCCCCCAACTGGGCCGGCGGAAAAACTCCCGGCCCCTCCGACAACGCCCGCGTCGCCGGCGGCGCCGTCTCCTTCGACAGCGACACCACCGTCCGCGCCCTGATCTTCACCGGCGGCAAAATCGGGGGCGGCAAAGCCTTGACCCTCTCCTCCACCGACTCGTCGTGGACCGACGGCGACTTCACCGGCGGCGGCACCACCGTGGTCGCCCCCGACGCCGTCTTCACCCTCTCCGGCGCCGCCCACAAAAACCTCTACCACGGCAGCTCCGGCTCCGGCGGCCGCACGCTCGACAACTTCGGCACGGTCGTCTGGACCGACCAGGGCGGCATCCGCCTCGGCGATGGCGCCGCGATCATCAACCGCACCGGCGCCCGGTTCGACGTGAGGAACGACGCCACGTTGGCCTACCTTGGCTTCGGCAACCGCGGCACCTTCACCAACGCCGGCACCTTCGCCAAATCCGTCGCCACCGGCACCACCACGATCTCGGAGAATTTCGTCAACACCGGCGTGGTCCGCGCCGAGACCGGCACGCTCGCCTTCACCGGCGCCACCTCCGGCAACGGCGAATACCACGCCGCCGCCGGCGCCGTGAACACCTTCTCCAATTCGCTCACCTTCGCCGACGGCACCCGCTTCACCGGCGAAGGCCGCAACGACATCGTCGGCGGCACGGCCACCTTCGCCGGCGCCGTCTCCTCCACCAACCTCAGCCTCCTCGGCGGCACCTTCACCGGCACCGCCACCCTTTCCGGCCACGTCCACTGGTCCGGCGGCACCGTCGCCGGCGGCGGCACGCTCGCCTTCACCGGCGGGGAATTCGTGATCGACGGTTCCGGACCGAAGACCCTGCAGCACGGCAGCAGCGGCTCCGGCGGCGCCACCGTCCGCATCGACGATCGGGCCGCCTGGATCGACTCCGGCATCCTCCGCGGCGTCGAGGGCGCCGGTATCCGCGTCGGCAGCACCGGTGTGTTCGAAATCCGCAACGACTCCACCTATTCCTACGCCGGCGCCGGCAACCTCCCCTTCTTCGACAACGCCGGCCTCCTCCGCAAAACCGCGCCGCCCGTCACCGGCACCGCCACCCCCGCCGCCGCCGGCACGACCACCTTCAGCCAGGTCAACTTGATCAACTCCGGCACGATCGAGGTGCAGTCCGGCACGCTGCTCGTCACCGCTTCCGTCTTCACCCACTCCGGCAATCTCACCGTCTCGCCCGGCGCCCAGTTCACGCTGGCGGGCAGCAGCGACTCCAGCACCGCCAGCGGCAGCGTGCAGGTCGACTCCGGCGGCGCCTTCCGCCTCACCGGCGGCCACCTCGCGCTGGCCGGCACGACGTTTGTCGGCGCCGGCGCGAGCGAGATCGCCGGCGGCACCGGCGCCGCCACCGCGCCGGTCCGGATCGGCACCCCGGCCGCGACCGGTCGCTTTGTCCTTTCCTCCGGCGCCCTTGGCGGCAACGCCACCGTCACCGTCGGAGCCGGCAGCGCGTTCTCCTGGACCGGCGGGGCCCTGATCGGCAGCGCCACCCTCCAGATCGCCCCCGGCGCCCAACTCACCATCGAGGGCGCGGCCACCAAGCATCTCTACCACGGCAGCAGCGGCTCCGGCGGCCACGTGCTCGCCAATGCCGGCGTCGCCACGTGGCTCGGCACCGGCAACCTGCTCGGCGGCGACGGCGCCGGCATCGTCAATCAATCCGGCGGCCTCTTCGACATCCGCGGCGACGCCTCCGTCGGCTACGCCGGCTTCGGCAACGCCCTCACGTTTTCCAACGCCGGCACCCTCCGCAAATCCGCCGGCACCCTCACCACCTTCCACCAACCGCTCCTCAACTCCGGCGACATCGAGGTCACGAGCGGCACCCTGGCGATCGCCGGCGGCGGCTCGAGCGGCGGCCGCCTCGGCGCCACCGGTTCCGGCCTCCTCGCGCTGACCTCCGGCTACACGGTGACCGGCGGCACGTTCTTCGGCAGCAGCGGCACCCGCGTCGCCGCGCCTGTCACGATCTCCGGTCCCACCGGTGTCGGCAGCGCCCGGGAGTCCGGCCGGCTCACCTTGGTGCAGGGCGGTTCCATCGGCGGCTCCGGTCGCCTTACGGTCGCTTCCGACAGTCGCCTCGACTGGACCGGCGGTGCCCAGATCGGCGGCGGCACCACCGAAATCACCGCCGGCGGCATCCTCGAGCTCGCGGGCGCCGACGTGAAAACCCTCTACCATGGCTCCAGCGGCTCCGGCGGCCGGACCCTCGACAACTCCGGCACGCTCTACTGGAGCGGCACCGGCAACCTCCTCGTCGGCGACGGCGCCCGGATTCTCAACCAAGAGTCCGGCGTCATCACCCTCGCGGCCGATTCCTCGCTCGGCTACGCCGGTTTCGGCAACGGCCTCTCGATCGTGAATGCCGGCACCGTCCGTCGCGCCGGCTCCGCCGGCACCTTCACCGTCGCCGCCGGCACCCTCGCCAACACCGGCCGCGTCGTCGTCGAGGAGGGCACCCTCGCGCTGAACGGCGGCGGCTCCGCCACCGGCGGCGCCTTCGAGGTCCGGACCGGCGCCGCGCTCACCTTCGGCTCCAACTACACCTTCGACGGCGCCGATCTCTCCGGCGCGGGGCTCATCCGCGCGTCGAATTCGACCCTCAGCTTCGCCGGCGACACCTCCCGCCTCGACGGCCTGCTCGAACTTCCCGCCGATTCCGCGATCGCCGGCGGCGCCACCCTCGCCGTCACCGGCACGCTCGAATGGCTCGGCGGCTCCATGTTCCACTCCGGCACCACCCGCATCGAAACCGCCGGCAAACTGCTCCTGACCGGCGCCGATGCCAAATTCCTCTATCACGGGTCCAGCGGCTCCGGCGGCCGCACCGTCGACAACTTCGGCCTCGTCGCCCTCATGGACGACGGCGCGCTCAAGTTCGGCGACGGCGCCACCTTCCGCAATCGCACCGGCGCCACCGTCGATCTCCGCGCCGACACCGGCCTCGCCTACGCCGGCTTCGGCAATGCCGGTTCGTTCGACAACGCCGGGCTCTTCCAAAAGACCGCCGGTCTCGGCAACTCCGCGGTCGCCGGCGTTGCCTTCGTCAACCAGTCCGCCGGCCAGGTCTGGGCCCGCACCGGCACCCTCGTCTTCGACGAGTCCTTCGCCAACCGCGGCGGCACCGTCACCGCCTCCGCCGGCGCCCTCGTCCGTTTCGGCGGCTCCGGCACCCAGCGCACCTTCGACGCGGGCTCCCGCTTCACCGGCGACGGCCAGAAACAGATCGTCGCCGGCCATACCGTTTTCAACGGCGACTTCACCGCCCGCCACCTCCTCGTCGCCGGCGGCACGCTCGGCGGCAGCGCCCCCGTCCTCCACGGCGACCTGCTCTGGACCGGCGGCCGGTGGACCGGCGGCGGCCAGTTCACCGTCGCCTCCGACGGACTCGTCACCCTCGACGGACCGGAGAACAAAACCCTCGCTCACGGCAGCAGCGGCAGCGGCGGCCGCCAGTTGGTCAACGACGGCACCGTCATCTTCCAGGGCACCGGGTCCCTCCTCCTCGGCGACGGCGCCGGCGTGCTCAACCGCACCGGCGCGCTCTTCGTGCTCCGCAACGATGCGACCATCGGCTACGCCGGCTTCGGCAACGGCGGCAGCTTCACCAACGAGGGCACGCTCCTCAAAGCCGCCGGCACCGGCACCAGCACGATCGCCGTGCCCTTCGTCAACTCCGGCACCCTCGCCGTGAACTCCGGCACGATCGCCTTCGCCGGCGGCTTCACCAACAATCAGGGCAACATCGTCCTCACCGGCGGCAGCCTCAGTTTGCCCGGCAGCACGCTCGACCTCGGCACCTCCGCCCTCGCCGGCACCGGCACCATCACCGCCGGCACCGTCCGCGCCGCCGGCATCGTCGCCCCCGGCAATTCCCCCGGCCAGCTGACCCTCACCGGCAACCTCACCTTGGCGTCCACCAGCGCCCTGCTCATCGAACTCGGCGGCCGCACCCAGGGCGTCGGCTACGATTTCCTCTCCGTCGGCGGCTCCGCCACCCTCGCCGGCACCCTGAATTTGTCCTTCACCGCCGGTTTCGAATCCACCGTCTCCCCGTCCGATACCTTCACGATCCTGTCGGCCTCCACCCTCTCCGGCGTCTTCGCCAACGCCGCCCTCGGCTCCACCCGCCTCCTCACGACCGACGGCCTGGGCTCCTTCGTGGTCGGCTACACCGGCAACAGCGTGACGCTCTCCCAATTCGTTCCGGTGCCCGAACCCTCGACCTGGGCGCTCCTGCTTCTCGGCGGCGCCACGGTGCTCGTCGTCGCCTGGCGCCGTCGGCGCTGAGCCGCCCGCCGTTTCACTCCGCCCCGCCCGCCCGGTCTCACCCGCCCGCGCGTCCCCGCCCGACTCCCGCAGGCCACAACCGGTGCCGCGACTCGCGCCCGTGTCGGCACCGGAGTCATCGCCTATTTCTTGCAAAAAAGGGTCGCTCCCCCGGCGCCCTTGGGCCACCGTTCGCGCCATGTCCGGCTCGCCCAACACCCGTCGGCTGGCGGCCTGTTTGTTCGCCTCCGTCCTCCTCTGTGCTCAGGCCCCGCGGGCCGTGGGCCAGTTGGTCCCCATCGTCTGGTCCGGCAACGGGGATTGGTCGTCCGCCGGCAATTGGACGCTCGGCGGCGTCGCCGGCGTCTCGTTGCCCCTCGGCAACCACACCGCGACCGTCGCCGCCGGCTCCGTTTCGCTCGCCGCCCTCGAAGCCCGCACCGTCGGCGCGATCGCGCTGAGCGGTGGCACCCTCGGCGGCGGCTCCGGCAGCACGCTTTCCCTCACCGCGGACGGCTCCACCTGGACCGGCGGCACGCTCAACGGCTCCGGCACCGTCGCCATCCAGCCCCTCGCGACCCTCGCGATCAGCGGCACCGGCTTCCGGGATTTCAGCGGCCGCACGATCGAGAACTTCGGCACCGTCAACTGGACCGGCGGCGAACTCCGCTCGGGCAACGCCGGCCAGATCCTCAATCGCGGCACCTGGAACGACTCCGCCGGTTCCGAGATCAACAACAACTACAGCGGCGCCACCGCCACCTTCACCAACGCCGCCGGCGCCACCTACGCCAAGTCCGGCACCGGCACCAGCCGCATGGAGATCCCGTTTTTCAACGCCGGCTCCGTCACCGTCTCCGCCGGCACCCTCGCGCTGGTCGCCGGCGGCACGTTCTCGGCCGGCAGCAACACCACCGTCTCGGGCGGCGGCGTGCTCGCCCTCGCGTCGGGCACCTTCACCCTCGACGGCGCCCTCGGCGCCTCGAATTTCACCGTCGCCGGCGGCACGATCGCCGGCAACCACACCCTCGGCGCCGGCACCGTCGTCTGGCAGTCCGGCAACTTCAACTCCGCCGGCACCACGACCGTCGGCTCCGCCGCCACCCTCGAGCTGTCCGGCGCCTCCGCTCTCGATTTCAGCGCCCGCACCTTCTCGAACCTCGGCACCATCGTCTGGAGCGGCGGCACCCTCCAGAGCGGCAACGCCGGCGGTATCATGAATCTGGGCACGTTCACCGACTCCGTCGCCGCCTCCGCCAGCCACTCGATGAACAGCGCCTACGGCGGTTCCACGGCGACCTTCACCAACACCGCCTCCGGCACCTACGCCAAGACCGGCGGCGGCACCACCACCATCGACGTCCCCTTCCTCCAGTCGGGCACGATCAACGTCCAGGCCGGCACCCTCCGCCTCGACGGCGGCGGCACCTTCTCCGGCAACAGCACCGCCACCGTCGCCGCCGGCGCCTCGCTCCTCCTCACCGGCGGCACCTTCACCCTCGACGGCGCCCTCGGCCCCTCCGCGCTCGTGCTCGACGGCGCCACCGTCGCCGGCAACCACACGCTCGGCGCCGGGGTCTTCACCTGGGCGACCGGCGACTTCAATACCGCCGGCACCACCACGATCCCGTCCGGCGCCACCCTCGCCGTCACCGGCACCGGCAACCACAACTTCAACGCCCGCACCTTCTCGAATCAGGGCACCATCGTCTGGAGCGGCGGCACCCTCCAGAGCGGCAACGCCGGCGGTATCATGAATCTGGGCACGTTCACCGATTCCATCGCCGCCACCGCCAGCCATTCGCTGAACAGCGCCTTCGGCGGTTCCACGGCGACCTTCACCAACACCGCGACCGGCACCTACGCCAAGACCGGCGACGGCACCTCCACCATCGACGTCCCGTTCCTCCAGTCCGGCACGATCGACGTCCAGGCCGGCACCCTCCGCCTCGACGGCGGCGGCACCTTCTTCGGCAACAGCACCGCCACCGTCGCCTCCGGCGCCTCGCTCCTCCTCACCGGCGGCACCTTCACCCTCGACGGCACCGTCGGCGCTTCCGCCCTCACGCTCGCCGGCGCCGCCGTGACCGGCAACGGCACGCTCGGCGGCGGCACCTTCACGTGGCAGACCGGCCACTTCAACTCCGCCGGCACCACCACCGTCGGCTCCGCCGCCACGCTCCTCGTCACCGGCACCTCGAACCACGACCACAACGGCCGCACCTTCGTCAACCAGGGCACGATCACCTGGGACGGCGGCACCCTCCAGAGCGGCAACGCCGGCGGCATCGTCAACCAGGGCACCTTCGCCGATTCCGTCGCCGCCTCGGCGACCCACGCCATCAACAGCGCCTACGGCGGCAGCACCGCCACCTTCACCAACACCGCGGCGGGCACCTACACCAAGGCCGGCGAAGGCACCACCGTCATCGACGTGCCGTTCTACCAGTCCGGCGCCATCAACGTCCAGGCCGGCACCCTCCGCCTCGATGCCGGCGGCACCTTCTTCGGCAACAGCACCGCCACCGTCGGCAGCGGCGCCGCCCTCCTCCTCACCGGCGGCACCTTCACGCTCAGCGGCACCGTCGGCGCCTCCACCCTCACCCTCGACGGCGCCGTCGTCGCCGGCGGCGGCACCTTCGGCTCCGGCACCCTCACCTGGCAGTCCGGCAACTTCAACCACACCGGCACCACCACCATCGGCTCCGGCGCCGTCTTCGTCGTCGCCGGCGGCAATGCGCATGACTTCAACGGCCACACCCTCGTCAACGAGGGCACCGTCAACTGGACCGGCGGCGCCCTGCGCACCGGCAATGCCGGCGCGATCCAGAATCGCGGCCAGTGGAACGACTCCGCCGGCCAGACCCTGAACAACGCCTACAGCGGCACCACCGCGACCTTCACCAACCAGGCCGGCGGCACCTACACGAAATCCGGCTCGGCACTGTCCAACGTCGACATCGTGTTCAACAATTCCGGCAACGTCAGCGTGACCGGCGGGACCCTCGAACTCGGCGCCGGCGGCACGGCGGTCCCGACTTCGCGCTTCACCGTCGATTCCGGCGCTACCCTCCGGTTTGCGGCCGACTACACGATCGCCGACGGCGGCTCCCTCCTCGGCAAGGGCACCGTCGAGCTTGGCTCCGGCACCCTCGCGCTCTCCGGCCGCGCCTCGCCCGCCAATCTCGTTTTGAGCGGCGGCACCTTGTCCGGCACCCACGCCTTCGGCTCCGGCACCACCGTCACGTGGAACGGCGGCAACCTCAACTCCGCCGGCACCACCACCGTCGAGGCCGGCGCCACCCTCGTCGTTGCCACCACCGCCGCCCACGACTTCGACGCCCGCGCCCTGGTCAACCAGGGCACCGTGCAGTGGGACGCCGGTGCCCTCCGCTCCGGCCACGGCGGCTCGGTCCTCAACCAGGGCCTCTGGATCGACGGCGCCTCCGATCTGTTCTACAACGTCTACGGCGGCGCGACGCCCGTCTTCACCAACGCCGCCGGCGCCACCTACCGCAAGACCGCCGCCGGCACCACCACGCTCCACGCCCCCTTCCAGCACGCCGGCCACGTCGACATCCAGGCCGGCACGCTCTCGCTCCACGACGGCGGCACCTTCTCCGCCGGCTCCACCAGCACCGTCGCCACCGGCGCCTCCCTCCTGCTCACCGACGGCACCTTCGCCCTCGACGGCGTGCTCGGCGCCCACGGCTTCACCGTCGCCGGCGGCGCCGTCACCGGCAACCACACTTTCGGCGGCGGCACCGTCCGCTGGACCTCCGGCCACTTCAATTCCGCCGGCACCACCACCGTCGGCTCCGGTGCCACCTTCGTGATCTCCGGCACCGGCGTCCGCGATTTCGACGGCCGCACGCTGCTCAATCTCGGCACCGTCGAGTGGACCGGCGGCGTCCTCCGCTCCGGCCACGGCGGCAACATTCGCAACCAGGGCACCTGGCTCGACTCCTCCGGCAGCTACTACTCCAACGACTACGGCGGGACGGTCGGCGCCTTCGTCAACACCGCCACCGGCAACTACACGAAATCCGGCAACGTCACCTCCACCTTCCACGTCCCCTTCGACACCCAGGGCACCGTCAACATCACGGCCGGCACGCTCGACCTCAGCGCCGGCGGCTCCGCGTCCGCCACCGCGATCTTCAACCTCGCCGAATCCGGCCGGCTGAAGATCACCGACACCTACGCGATCGCCGATGCCTCCGCGCTCCGCGGCAAAGGCGTCGCCGAACTCGCCGCCGGCACGCTCACGCTGCCCGGTCGTCTCAGCCTCGCCAACCTCACCGTCTCCGGCGGCTCCCTCGCCGGCAGCCAGACCCTCGCCCCCGGCGCCCGCCTCGAATGGAACGGCGGCAACCTCAACGCCCTCGGCACCTCCACCACCGTCGAATCCGGCGCCACCTTCGTCGTCGCCACCGCCACCACCCACGATTTCAACGGCCGCTCGCTCGTGAACCAGGGCACCTTCGAGTGGAAGGGCGGCACGCTGCGCACGGGCAACGCCGGCGGCATCGACAACCTCAACCTCTTCCTCGACTCCGGCGGCGACTACATCTCCGCCGACTTCGGCGGCACCGGCTCCGCCTTCACCAACCGCGCCGGCGCGACCTACCGGAAGACCGGGACGGACACCACCGACCTCTACGTCCCCCTCCACCAGGCCGGCCACCTCGACCTCCAGGCCGGCACCCTGCGGCTGCACGCCGGCGGCTCCATGTCCTCCGGCGCCACCTCCACGCTCGGGACCGGCGCGCTGCTGGACCTCCGCGGCGGCACCTTCGCCCTCGACGGCACCCTCGGCCAGAACGCGCTCACCCTCACCGGCGGCACGATCACCGGCAACCACACCTTTTCCGCCGGCACCGTGCGCTGGCAAAACGGCACCTTCAATTCCGCCGGCACCACCACCGTCGGCTCCGGCGCCACGCTCTTCATCGAGACGACCGCCACCCACGACTTCGACGGCCGCGCCTTCGTGAACAACGGCGTCATCGAGTGGACCGGCGGCCACCTGCGCGCCGGCCACGGCGCCACCATTCTCAACAACCAGCAGTGGCGCGACACCGCCTCGGGCACCGTCTACAACGGCTACGGCGGCGACACCCCCGTCTTCACCACCACGCCCACCGGCTCCTACGTGAAGTCCGGCGCCGGCACCACGGTCTTCGACATCGTGTTCAACCAGCAGGGCACCCTCGCCGTTTCCGCCGGCACCCTCGAGCTCTCCGGCGGCGGCACGCTCGCCGCCACGGCCAACGCCACCCTCGCCGCCGGCACCGCCCTGAAATTCTCCGAAAACTACGTCGTCGAAAACGCCGCCGTCATCACCGGCGCCGGCAACGTGCTGCTCACCGGCGGCACCCTCACCCTCGGCGGCAACTTCACCGGCAACTTCTCCCAGTCCGGCGGCACGCTCGCCGGCAACCATACCTTCGCCCCCGGCACCGTCGCCACCATCACCAACGGCAGCTGGGCCACCGCCGGCACCACCACCGTCGCCGCCGGCGCCACCGTCACGCTCACCGACACCTCCTCCCTCGCCGTCTCCGGCCGCACCCTCGTGAACCACGGCACCCTGAATTGGTCCGACGGCAACCTCCTCGCCGGCCAGGGCAGCTCCCTCGCGAATCACAGCACGCTCAACGACACCGCCTCGGGCACGCTCTACAATGCCTTCGGCGGCAACGCGTCCTTCACCCACGCCGCCGGCGCCACCTACGCCAAGACCGGCAACGGCACCACCACCCTCTCCGTCCCGTCCCAGTTCGCCGGCAACGTCACCGTCTCCGCCGGCACCCTCCGCCTCGACGCCGCCTCCACCCTCGCCGCGTCCTCCCTGTTCACCGCCGCCGCCGGCACCAACATCATCTTCTCCGATGCCGTCGCCGTGCAGGATGCCGCCCGCCTCACCGGCGCCGGCACCTACGTCCTCGAGGGCGGCACCCTCACGCTCGACGGCATCCTCGGCACCACCCTGAGCCAGACCGGCGGCACGCTCGCCGGCAACCAGACCATCGGCCGCGGCGGCAACGTCACCTGGTCCGGCGGCAACTGGAACGGCAACGGCACCACCGTCGTCGGCGCCGACGGCGTGCTCTCCGCCACCGGCACCGCCGGCCACGATTTCTCCGGCCGCACCGTCGTGAACCAGGGCACCTTCCACTGGACCGGCGGCGACCTCCGCTCCGGCCTCGGCGGCTCGTTCGTCAACGCCGGCACGTTCAACGACTCCTCCGGCCATTCCCTCTACAACGCCTACGGCGGCGCCTTCACCCTCGCCAACAGCGGCACCTATAACAAGACCGCCGGCACCTCGCACCTCTACCCGAGCTTCGCCAACACCGGCACGGTCTCGATCCAGGGCGGCACGCTCAATCTCGCCGGCGGCGGCTCCTCCGCGGTGGGTTCCTCGCTCACCGTCGGGTCCGGCGGCAGCCTCGGTTTCACCGGCGGCAACTTTACCCTCGCCCACGGTTCCGTCCTCTCCGCCACCGGCGGCGCCGACGTCCGGATTTCCTCCGGCGATGTGGTGGTCACCGCCGGTGCGCTCTCCCTGCCCCGCCTCCAGCTCTCCGGCGGCACCCTCACCGTCCCCGGCGAACTCAACACGCCCCTGCTCACCCTCGCCGGCGGCACCCTCAAGGGCGCGGGCAACGTCGCCGGCGCCGTGCTCACCCAGAGCGGCGGCGCGCTCCAGCTGCCCCTCGCGTTGGCCGCGGGCAACTCCACCTGGTCCGGCGGCAACGCCAACGCCCCCGCCACCGTCGCCACCACGATTCCCGCCGGCGCCCGCCTCACCATCGGCGGCGCCACCGTCTACGACTTCGATTACCGCACGCTCGTGAACCAGGGCACGCTCGACTGGACCTCCGGCCAGCTCCGCTCCGGCCACGGCGGTGGCATCGCCAACTCCGGCACCTTCCACGACACCGCCTCCGCGTCCATCAACGCCGCCTACGGCTCCGGCGCCACCTTCGCCAACAGCGGCACCTACACCAAGTCCGCCGCCGGCACCACCACCGTCGACTCCGTCTTCGCCAACACCGGCACCGTCCGCATCCTCGCCGGCGAGTTCGTCCTCTCCGGCGGCGGCACCAACGCCGCCGGCGCCACCATCACGATCGGCAACGTCTCGCCCTCGCCCGGCGCCACCATCGGCGCCGCGCCCGCCCCCGTCTTCCGCATCGCCGGCGGCAACTTCACCTTCGCCTCCACCGCCGGCCTCGTCGACGCCGGCGGCGTGTATCAGGTTTCCGGAGGCAGCCTCGCGTTCACCGCGGGCGACCTGACGCTCCCCAACTTCGCCCTCTCCGGCGGCACCGTCTCCCTCCCCGCCGCCTTCACCGTGCCGTCGCTCGTGATCACCGGCGGCTCCCTCGCCGGCGCCGGCTCCGTCAACCCCACCCTGCTCTCCCAGTCCGGCGGCACCCTGCCCCTCCGCTTCAGCCTGGCCGCCGGCAACTCCACCTGGTCCGGCGGCAACTGGAACGCCGCCGCCTCCACCGGCGTGAACCTGCTCCCCGGCTCCCGCCTCGCGATCGGCGGCGCCTCCGTCTTCGACTTCGATTACCGCTCCCTCGCCAACTTCGGCACCATCGACTGGAACTCCGGCCAGCTCCGCACCGGCCACGGCGGCGGCCTCGTCAACACCGGCACCTTCAACGACAACGCCTCCAACTTCTTCAACGCCGCCTACGGCGGCGGCGGCGCCTTCGGCAACAGCGGCACCTACAACAAGACCGCCCCCGGCACCACCACCCTCGAGGTCTCGTTCCTGAACACCGGCCTCGTCCGGGTGCTCGCCGGCGAACTCGTCCTCTCCGGCGGCGGCTCCAACGCCGCCGGCGCCACCATCACCGTCGGCCCCCCGGTCGCCGGCACGGGCGCCGGCGCCGCCACGCCCGACACCCCGCCGGGCTTCCGCGTCGCCGGCGGCAACTTCACCTTCGCCTCCACCGCCGGCCTCGTCGACGCCGGCGGCACCTACCGCGTCTCCGGCGGCAATCTCACGTTCACCGCCGGCGACCTCGCCTTGCCCAACCTCGCGATCTCCGGCGGCAAGCTCAGCATCCCCGGCGCCCTCAACGTCCCGCTCCTCGCCATGTCCGGCGGCGAGCTCGTCGGCGCCGGCTCCTTCGGCCCGTCTCGCCTCCTCCAGGAAGGCGGCAACATCGCCGTTCCCTTCGTCCTCGCCGCCGGCGCCTCCGGCTGGAGCAACGGCTCGTGGAACGCCGCCGCCCCCGTCACCGCCGCCGTCCCCGCCGACGCCACCCTCGCCATCTCCGGCCCCAATCTCCACGACTTCAATTTCCGCACCGTCACCAACGCCGGCCGCATCGAGTGGTCCGCCGGCCACCTCCGCACCGGCAACGGCGGCGGCATCGTCAACGCCGCCGGCGCCACCTTCCGCGACACCGCCAGCGCCCAGTTCGGGCCCGCCTACGGCGGTTCCGGCTTCTTCACCAACCAGGGCACCTATGAAAAGGCCGCCGCCGGCACGACCTACTACTACGCCCCCTTCCACAACCAAGGCACCCTCTCCGTCACCGCCGGCGTGATCGAGTTCGGCGCCGGCGGCAGCAACGCCGCGGGTGCGGCGGTCAGCATCGCGCCCGGGGCCGGCCTCAAGCTCTCCGGCGGCACCTTCACCCTCGCCGACACCGCCAATATCACCGGCGCCGCGGGCAACTACACCGTCAGCGGCGGCACCCTCGCCATCAACTCCGGCACGCTCCAGCTGCCGCGCCTCGCCTTCGGCGGCGGCACCATCTCCGGCCCCGGCTCCGTCACCGTCGGCGACTTCGCCATGTCCGGCGGCGCCCTCGCCGCGTCCGCGATCATCGGCGGCAACTCCACCTGGACGTCCGGCCATTGGAACGGCCCCGGCACCGTGCAACTCGCCTCGACCGCCACCCTCGATATCTCGACGACCAACGTCCACGACTTCAACCAGCGCTCCGTCGCCAACGCCGGCACCATCACTTGGCGCGAGGGCGCCCTCCGCTCCGGCAACGGCAGTTCGTTCGTCAACCAGACCGGCGCCGTCTTCCTCGATTCCGCCACCTCGTCGATCAGCGCCGCCTACGGCGGCTCCGTCACCTTCACCAACCAGGGCACCTACCAGAAGACCGCCGGCTCCACCCTCGTCCAGATTCCGTTCATCAACGCCGGCTCCCTCGTGGTCAGCGGCGGCACCCTCCGCTTCACCTCCAATTTCACCTCCAGCGGCGGCAACGTCACCCTGGCCGGCGGCGCCACCCTCACCTTCGACCAGGGTCTGTCGCTCGGCACCTCCGCCCTCGCCGGCTCCGGCACCATCACCGGCAACGTCACCGCCGGCGGCCTCGTCTCGCCCGGCTCCTCCCCCGGCGCCCTCGCCGTCACCGGCAATCTCACCCTCCTCTCCACCTCGCGTTTCCTCGCCGAACTCCACGGCCCCGCCCAGGGCACCGACTACGATTTCCTCAGCGTCGGCGGCACCGCCCAGCTCGCCGGCACCCTCGACCTCGCCGTCGCCTCCGGCTTCGCCGATCGGATCGCGCCGAGCGCCACGTTCACGATTCTCCAGGCCACCACTCTCACCGGTTCCTTCGCCAACGTCGCCACCACCGGCCTCCGCATCTTCTCGACCGACGGCCTCGCCAGCTTCCGGGTCAACTTCGGCCCCGGCAGCGCCTTCGCCGCCAACAGCGTCGTCCTCTCGGATTTCGTCGCCGTCCCCGAGCCCTCCACCTACGCCCTGCTCGGCCTCGGCGCCGTCGTTATCCTCTTCAGCCTCCGCCGCCGTCGCTGACCCGCGGGCTCGGCCGAAGCAGCTGCGGCATCCGGCCGCCGCCCCCGCCGCGCCCCGCAGTGGGAAATCCCGCGCACCCACCCGGGCCCTCGCCTCCGTGCGCGGCACCCCGCCCACCGCGCCGCAAAACCGGCCTTGCCCTCCCTCCGCCCCGCCCGAAATCATCCGCCCCCTCATGATCATCAAACCCAAGGTCCGCGGTTTCGTCTGCGTCACGGCTCACCCCGAAGGCTGCGCCGCCCACGTGCAGGAATGGATCGCCCATGTGCGCGCCCAAGGCCCGATCGCCCAGGGTCCGAAAAAGGTCCTCGTGATCGGTTCCTCCACGGGCTACGGCCTCGCCTCCCGCATCGCCGCCGCCTTCGGTTCCGGCGCCGCGACCCTCGGGGTGTTTTTCGAGCGCCCCTCCGAGGAGGGCCGCCCCGCCACCCCCGGCTGGTATAACACCATCGCCTTCACCCGCGCCGCCCGCGCCGCCGGCCTCTACGCCAAGAACTTCAACGGCGACGCCTTCTCCGCCGACATCAAGCGCCAGGTCCTCGACGCCATCCGCGCCGACCTCGG
>JACCDX011543879.1_pt1 | contig 16783 bp, 13 predicted proteins | sample 7449681 | NCBI WGS metagenome assembly JACCDX01 (sample SAMN15323450, study PRJNA562643) | freshwater metagenome | isolation source: river surface water | place: USA:Blue River Watershed | collected 2017-08-18 | reverse complement strand
TCCTGATGCCCGGCAGACTCCGCTGCGGCACCGCACCGATTGTTGTCTCGGCCCAAGGGCCCGATTATCCCGCGCGGGCCCTTGGAGGCGCGCATGGAACGCCCGCCGGCGGCCGATGTGGCGGCCAAGTCGGCGGGACGAAAAGCTGGCGGAACCCAGGCCAGACCGCGACCGGATCTCAGTCCCTGCCGACCGCCCATTTGCCGGCACCGCCCAGCGCGGCGGCCAGCGTCACCAGCAGCAGGAACAGACCCTGCAGATTCCCCAGCAGCGGCGCGCCGTGCATCCAGCCGGCCACCAGCGGCCAGGCCACGATCACCGCGAGCACCACACTGGCCACCGGCATCAGCAGCCCGATGACCACCAGCAGCCCGCAGAGGACCTGTGTCAGATGGAGCAGCGTGTGCAGGCTCTGCATGAGCGTGGCGGGCATGCCGCCGTGCCGGAGCCCCTGCAGGCCCAGCCACGCCGCCATGCCGCCGATCGCGAGGCGCAGCAGGAACTGGGAAAAGTCGATACGGTTTTTGGATACAGCCATGTCGGCACAGGTCTCAAGTGAGCGCGACCTCGCCACCCGGCGGCTGCCGGCGACGTGAGGCCGCCTGGTTCAGGTCAAATCTCGCAAGGGGTGCTGGCCGGGCGCCCAGGGGCTGACGAAAAAGGCCGCCACCTCCGCGGCATCGATCTCCGCGATCGACGCGGGATGCCAGCGCGGTGCATGGTCCTTGTCGACAGCCAACGCGCGGATGCCCTCCACCGTCTCGCTGCGCGCGGCGCCGCGCAGGTGGAAGGCGTGATGCACGAGGCCGCGCTCCAGGCGCAGGTCATCGGCCAGGCTCAGCGACCGGCCGCGCCGCACCAGTTCCAGCGCGACGGCCAGCATCGTCGGCGAGCGCTTCAGCAAGGTGTCGTGCGTGCGCTGCGCCCATGCATCGTCAGCGCCGGCCAGCGAAGCCAGGATGGCCGCCACCGTCGGCAGGCCGAAGTGGCGATCGACACGCGCGGCGACGGCTTTGGGATCGGGCTGCGGCGCGAGGTCGACCCGTTCCATGACGGAGGCGACCACATGCTCGGCGCTCGGCTGGTGGCCATGGCGCAGATCCTCGATCAGCGATGACCACTGCTCGGCACGCACGAAGACATCGCCGAGCCCCCACTCGATGGCGTCACCCGCGGCGATGACCTCGCCCGTCAACGCCAGCCATTCACCGATGTGCCCCGGGCATTGCGCCAGGAAGACGCCACCGCCGACATCCGGGAACAGGCCGATGCCCGTCTCCGGCATGGCGAGCTGGGAGCGTTCGCACAGCACGCGCAGCTTGGCGCCCTGGCTGATGCCCATGCCGCCACCCATGACAATGCCATCCATCAACGCGATGCAAGGCTTCGGGTAGGCATGGATCAGGTGGTTGAGGCGGTACTCCTCGGTGAAGAAGTCGCCCAGCGCCGGGTCGCCAGCGAGCGCCGCCTGGTGGAAGAAGCGGATGTCGCCGCCAGCACAGAAGGCCGGCGGCTTGCCTTCGCGGCCCGCGCCCATCAACGCCACCGCCTGGATCTCCGGGCGGCCGGCCCAGTGGACAAGCAGCGTCGTGAGGTCGCGGATCATGGCCAGCGACAGTGCGTTCAATGCCTGCGGGCGATTCAGGGTGATGAGGCCGAGGCAGCCATTCACCTCGGCCTGGATCTGGCCGTCGGAAACCAGCGGGGGAATCAAGTCGTTCATGCGTTCTTTGTGACGATTCTTTCGGCGCGGGGCGCCAGTGTCTCGTTGGCGATCAATGCGCCGATGACAAGGCTACCGCCAATCAGCGCCGGCTGACCTGGGTGTTCGCCCGCAAAAACCCACGCCCACAACACACCGAGCACCGTTTCGGCCAGCCCGAGCAAGGCGATCTCATGCCCCGGCAGTTCCCGCGCCAGCCGCACTGCCAGCAGGCAGGGAATGGCGAGCTGGAACAAACCCAGCAAGCCCAGCAGGCCCATGTCATGCCCACCGGCTTGCAGCGGCCAGGCCAGCGGCAAGGTGGCTGCGGCAGAGATCAACGCACCGATGAGTACGGCGGGCAGCATGTCGGTGCCCTGGGCACTGGGCCGCGTGGAGGCCCTGGAGCGCCCACTCTGGGGGCCGTCAACGAAGCGGCCATGGGTGCCTTGAGCACCCTGCCCCACCTTCTGCAGCAGGCACCAGTTCGTCGCGGCAGCGACCGGCACGGCCACTGCCACTGCAACGCCCGCCAGCGGCCCGCCGAGCTGCCGGCCGAACATCCAGGCAATGCCCACGGCCGCGACGCCGATCGCCGCCCAGGTGCGCGCCGGAATGGCCTGCCGCAGGAAGACGCGGGCAAACACGGCCGTGAACAGCGGCGACAGCGACATCGTCACCAGCACATTGGCCACCGTCGTCAGCGACAGCGCCACCATGAAGGCGGTGAACATGACGGCCCAGCAAACACCCGAGGCCCAGACCAGCCGGCCCCGCATGGACGCCAGCAGCCCCCTGCCCCGCATGACGCCGAGGATGGCAACGAGCGCCACGACGTTGAAGCTGCTGCGCCAGAACGTGATCTCGAAGCCCCGCGCCGCCTCCAGATGCCGCGTGACCACGCCCGCCGAACTCCACATCAGCGTGACCAGCAGCATCAGCAAGACGGCAGACCGGTGGCTCATCAACGAAGAGCGCCCCGTAAACGGGGCGCGGGCAATCAACTGGCTGGAGTCCCCTCCTGGCGGGGACTGGGGGAGCAAAGAGTGCCGCGCCAGCGCGAGGCGAGAGCCTTAGGCTCGTGCCGCGCGCTTGCGCTCGTTCTCGGTCAGGAAGCGCTTGCGCAGACGCACGCTCTTGGGCGTGATCTCGACCAGTTCGTCGTCGTCGATGAAGTCCACGCCGTATTCCAGCGTCAGGTCGATGGGCGGCGTGATCTTGATCGCGTCTTCCTTGCCGGACACGCGGAAGTTCGTCAGCTGCTTGGTGCGCGTGGCGTTGACGACGAGGTCGTTGTCGCGGCTGTGGATGCCGACGATCATGCCTTCGTAGACCGGGTCATTGGGCTTGACGAACATGCGGCCGCGGTCGTCCAGCTTGCCCAGCGCGTAGGTGAAGATCTCGCCTTCGTCCATGGAGATCAGCACGCCGTTCTTGCGGCCGCCGATCTCGCCCCTGTGGGCTTCGTAGCCGTCGAAGTTGGGCGAGGTCAGGCCCGAGCCGCGCGTCAGGTTCATGAACTCGTTGGCGAAGCCGATCAGGCCGCGCGCCGGGATGCGGTATTCCAGACGCACGCGGCCGTTGCCGTCCGGCTCCATGTTGATCATCTCGCCCTTGCGCAGGCCCAGCGCCTGCATGACGCCGCCCTGGTGGGTTTCCTCGACGTCGGCGGTGACCATTTCCATCGGCTCGCTCTTCACGCCGTCGATGTCCTTGAACATCACGCGCGGCTTGGAGACGGCCAGCTCGTAGCCTTCACGGCGCATGTTCTCCAGCAGGATGGTCAGGTGCAGTTCACCGCGACCGCAGACTTCGAAGATGCCGTCTTCGTCGGTCTCGGAGACGCGCAGCGCGACGTTGTGCTGCAGTTCCTTCTGCAGGCGGTCCCAGATCTGGCGGCTGGTGACGAACTTGCCTTCACGGCCGGCCAGCGGGCTGGTGTTGACGCAGAAGTTCATCGTCAGCGTCGGCTCGTCCACCTTCAGCATGGGCAGCGGCTGCGGGTTGGTCGGGTCGGTCACGGTCACGCCGATGCCGATTTCCTCGATGCCGTTGATCAGCACGATGTTGCCAGGGCCGGCCTCGGTCACCTGCACACGGTCCAGGCCGTGGAACGTCAGCACCTGGTTGATGCGGCCGTTCACGGCCTTGCCGCCGGGGCCTTCCATGACGCTGACCTGCATGCCGGGCTTGATGGTGCCCTGGCCGATGCGGCCCACGCCGATGCGGCCGACGAAGGTGGAGAAGTCCAGCGCCGAGATTTGCAGTTGCAGCGGGGCGGAAGCGTCACCCGACTGGGCGGGCACGTGCTTGAGCACGGTGTCGAACAGGGCCGACATGTCGGGGCCCCACTGTTCGCCGGGCGCGCCTTCGGTCAGCGAGGTCCAGCCGTTGATACCGGAGGCGTAGACGACCGGGAAGTCCAGCTGCTCGTCGTTGGCGCCGAGGTTGGCGAACAGGTCGAAGGCGGCGTTGATGACGGCGTCGGGCTTGGCGCCGGGCTTGTCGACCTTGTTGACGACGACGATGGGCTTCAAGCCCAGGGCCAGCGCCTTCTTCGTGACGAAGCGCGTCTGCGGCATCGGGCCTTCCTGGGCGTCGATCAGCAGCACCACGCCGTCGACCATGGACAGCGCGCGCTCGACTTCACCGCCGAAGTCCGCGTGTCCGGGCGTGTCGACGATGTTGATGTGCGTGCCACCCCAGCTGACCGCGCAGTTCTTGGCCAGGATGGTGATGCCACGCTCGCGTTCGATGGCGTTGCTGTCCATGACGGTGTCGACGACCTTTTCGTGGTCGGCGAAGGTGCCGCTCTGGCGCAGCAGCTGGTCGACCATGGTGGTCTTGCCGTGGTCGACGTGGGCAATGATGGCGATGTTGCGGATCGGGGTGGTCATGACAGCTTGCTTCTAAAAAAACCGGTTCAGGCGGAGAGCAGCGCCTGGACCTCCGGCGGGGTCAACAGACGGTCGGCGATCAGCTCGCCAGAAATGATGTGGGCACTGCCCAGGAAGGCGCGGGTTTCGGGGCCGTAGACGCGCACACGTTCCGCGTCGGGCGCGTCCACGCGGCGGCGCAGGCCCGACAGGAAACGCGCCGCTTCGGCCGCCGGCAGACGGAGCTCGGGCGCGTCGGCCAGCAGCCGGTCCGGCGACATGAGCAGCGAGGCCCGCTGCCCCTCGGGCAGCGCCTCCAGCGCCGTCAGCGTGATGCAGCCGTCCAGCGTCAGGCCGCCGGAGCCGGTGCGCCGCAGCGCCGCGAGCGAGGCGCCACAGCCCAGCGCCTTGCCGATGTCTTCGGCCAGCGTGCGGATGTAGGTGCCTTTGGTGCAACGGACGTCGAGGGTCACGGTGCCAGCGTGCATGGCGACGATGTCGATGGCGTGAATCGTCACGCGGCGCGTCTTGCGCTCGACCTCGATGCCCTGACGCGCATATTCATAGAGGGCCTTGCCCTCGTGCTTCAACGCCGAGTGCATGGGCGGCATCTGGTCGATCTCGCCCACGAACGCGGCGCAGGCCGCCGCGATCTGCTCGGCGCGGATGTCCTCCACGTCGCGGCGCTCCAGCACCTCGCCCTCGGCGTCGCCGGTCGTCGTGCGGATGCCCAACGCCAGCGTCGCGAGGTAGCGCTTGTCGGCGTCCAGGCTGAACTGGCTGAACTTGGTGGCGGCACCAAAGCACAGCGGCAGCAGGCCGGTGGCCAGCGGGTCCAGCGTGCCGGTGTGGCCGGCCTTCTCGGCGCGCAGCAGCCACTTGGCCTTCTGCAGCGCATCGTTGCTGGACAGGCCCAGCGGCTTGTCCAGCAGCAGCACGCCGTGCAGTGCACGCCGCTGCACGCGCACGCGCGGCGGCCGCGCGGCGTCGACAGCAGCGTCGGCCACGGTGGCGATGCCGGCGTCAGTCATTGGGTTCCTCGCCCTCTTCCAGCGCCCGCGTGGCGTTGGCCTTGGAGATGAGCGCGCTCATCTCCGCCGCCCGCTCGGTCGTGCGGTCGAACTGGAAGTGCAGTGTGGGGACGGTGTGGATCTGCAGCCGCTTGAACAGGCCGTTGCGCAGGAATCCGGCCGCCTCGTTCAGCGCGTCCTGCGTCTCGGCGGGGTCGCCGATCAGCACCGAGAAGAACACCTTGGCGTGCGCGTAGTCGGGCGTGACCTCGACGGCGCTGATGGTCGCCATGCCGATGCGCGGGTCCTTCAGCTCACGGATGAGCTCCGCCAGATCCCGCTGGATCTGGTCGGCAACGCGGAAGCTGCGGTTGGGGATGGCGCGTTTGTGTCTCATGTTGGTGTCCTGAAAGAACAAACCCCGCCCCTTCTGGGCGGGGTCTGCGGGGGTCACCCTTGGAGCGTCAGGTCAGAGCGTGCGGGCCACTTCCTTGATCTCGAAGAATTCGAGCTGATCACCTTCCTTGATGTCGCTGTAGTTCTTGAGCTTGATACCGCACTCGAAGCCTTCCTTGACCTCGCGCACATCGTCCTTCTCGCGGCGCACCGATTCCACCTCGCCCGTGTAGACGACGGTGTTGTCGCGCAGCAGGCGGAACTTCGCGCCACGGCGGACCAGACCGCTGGTGACCATGGAGCCGGCCACCGTGCCGATCTTGGAGGCCACGAACACGACGCGGATCTCGGCCGTACCCAGCGCTTCTTCGCGCTGCTCGGGCGCCAGCATGCCGGACATCGCCTTCGTCACGTCATCCACAGCGTCGTAAATGATGCTGTAGTAACGCAGGTCGACGGAATTGCCCTCGGCCAGCTTGCGCGCACCGGCATCGGCACGCACGTTGAAGCCGATGATGACGGCCTTGGACGCGATGGCGAGGTTGATGTCGCTCTCGCTGATGCCGCCGACCGCCGCGTGGACGATCTGCACCTTGACCTCGGCGTTGCTGAGCTTGAGCAGCGAGGCGGCCAGCGCTTCCTGCGAACCCTGCACGTCGGACTTGATGATCAGCGGCAGCGTCTGCACGTCGCCGGCGCCCATCTCGCTGAACATGTTCTCCAGCTTGGCGGCCTGCTGCTTGGCCAGCTTCACGTCGCGGTACTTGCCCGAACGGAAGGTCGCCACTTCGCGGGCACGGCGCTCGTCGCCCAGCACCATGAACTCGTCACCGGCTTGCGGCACTTCGGTCAGGCCCTGGATTTCCACCGGGATCGACGGGCCAGCCTCGGTCGCGGCCTTGCCGTCTTCGTCCAGCATGGCGCGCACGCGGCCGAAGGTGGAGCCCGCCAGCACGACGTCGCCGCGCTTGAGCGTACCGCTCTGCACCAGCACCGTCGCCACCGGGCCGCGGCCCTTGTCCAGCTTGGCTTCGATGACCAGGCCCTTGGCCATGGATTCGACCGGCGCCTTCAGTTCCAGCACTTCGGCCTGCAGCAGCACTTGCTCCAGCAGATCGTCGATGCCTTGGCCGGTCTTGGACGACACGCCAACGAACGGCGCATCACCACCGAATTCTTCCGGCACGACCTCTTCGGCCACCAGCTCGCTCTTCACGCGCTCGGCGTTGGCGTCCGGCTTGTCGATCTTGGTCATCGCGACCACGATGGGCACGCCAGCGGCCTTCGCGTGGTGGATGGCTTCCTTGGTCTGCGGCATGACGCCGTCATCGGCCGCACAGACCAGGATGACGATGTCGGTCGCCTTGGCACCGCGAGCCCGCATGGCCGTGAAGGCCGCGTGACCCGGGGTGTCCAGGAAGGTAATCATGCCGCGCGGCGTTTCCACGTGGTACGCGCCGATGTGCTGCGTGATGCCGCCGGCTTCGCCCGCTGCCACACGGCTGCGGCGGATGTAGTCCAGCAGCGAGGTCTTGCCGTGGTCGACGTGACCCATGACGGTGACGACCGGCGCGCGCGGCAGCGACTCGTGCTGCTGCTCGGCAGCCGTGCCCTCTTCTTCGAGGAAGGCGTCCGGGTCGTCCAGCTTGGCGGCCATGGCCTTGTGGCCCATTTCCTCGACGAGGATCATGGCCGTTTCCTGGTCCAGCTGCTGGTTGATGGTGACCATCTGACCCAGCTTCATCAGCTGCTTGATGACCTCGGCCGCCTTCACGGACATCTTGTGGGCCAGGTCGGCGACCGAAATGGTCTCCGGCACATGGACCTCGATGATCTGCTGCTCGACCGGCGGCGTGAAGCTCGAGCCGGTGTCGCCGTCACGGCCACCGCGGCCACCACGGCCACCCGCGCCACGCGCAGGCGCACGCCAGTTGCCACCAGCACCCGGCCGGCCAGCGCCCGCCGGGCCCGAACCGATGGTCTTGAGACCACGCTTCTTGGCGGCGTCGTCGGCCCAGCTGGACGACAGCTTCTCGGACTTGACGGACTTCTTGTCACCCGGCTTGCCGGCAGGCGCGCCCGGTGCCGCTGCAGCCGGCGCCGGTGCACCGGCCTTCTTGTGGATGGTGCCCTTGATGCCTGCGCCTTCGGCCGGCTTGGGCTCTTCCTTCTTGGGCGCGACCAGCACCTTCTTGGGCGCATTCATCATCGCCCGGATCTTGGCGGCCTCATCCTCGGCGGCCTTGCGGCGGCGAGCCAGGTCGTCTTGCTTCTGCTTTTCCTCGGCAGCGGCATCGACAGCCTTGACGACGCGCAGCGCGGGCTTGACGGCCTCGGGCGCTGGCGGCGGCGGGGCAACGACTTCCGGAGCCGGCGGCGGCGGCGCCACGACTTCAGGCGTTGCCGGTGCGGGCGCCGGCGCAGGCTTGGGCGCACGCTTGGCCGCAGCGGCCTTGTTGATGGCAGCCGCTTCTGCGGCAGCCGCAGCAGCGCTGCGCGCGCGGGCCGCAGCGGCCTGCTCGTCCGTCTTGTCAGCCGGCTTGTCGGCAGCCTTGGCAGCCGCCTTCGCGGCGGCCTCGGCCGCTGCTTCGGCAGCGGCAGCTTCGGCAGCAGCCTTGGCGGCAGCCTCCGCAGCGGCGGCTTCGGCGGCTGCCTTGGCGGCGGCCGCGGCTTCACGGGCGGCGCGCTCGGCCTCCTCGCGAGCCTTCACCTTGGCGGCAAGCTCTTCTTCCTGGCGACGCAGAGCCTCGGCCTGCGCCTGGGCTTCTTCCTCGCGGCGCAGCAGTTCGGCTTCGTCCGAGCGAGCGGCCTCTTCAGGCGACTCGTCACGCTTGACGAAGGTGCGCGTCTTCTTGACCTGGACCTGGATCGTGCGGGCCTTGCCGGAGGCGTCGGCCTGCTTGATTTCGGTGGTCTGCTTCTTGACGAGGGTGATCTTCTTGCGCTCCGTGCCGGCAGTGCCGTGAGCGGTGCGCAGGTGATCGAGCAGGCGTTCCTTGTCGGTCTCGGAGAGCGAGTCGTCGACGGAAGACTTTTTGACGCCCGCGGCTTGCAGCTGCTCCAGCAGCGTGCCCGCCGGCTTGTTCAGCTCGGCGGCGAATTGGGCGACGGTAGTCACGGCCATGTGGGAATCCTTCAAATTGCTTTCGGTGCGGCGCAGCGTGTGTAGATCAATCAATCGTTGAACCAATGTTCGCGGGCCTTCATGATCAGCGTGCGTGCCGCCGCTTCTTCCAGGCCAGACAGTTCGACCAGCTCGTCCACGGCCAGATCGGCCAGGTCATCGCGGGTGTTGATGCCGCCGGCAGCCAACTTGGCCAGCAGCTCGGGAGAAACGCCTTCGAGGTCGCGCAGGTCCTGGGAAACTTCCTCGACCTTCTCTTCCTTGGCGATTTCCATCGTCAGCAGCGCATCCTTGGCACGCGTGCGCAGCTCGTTGACGGTGTCTTCATCGAAGGCCTCGATTTCGAGCATTTCCTGCATCGGCACGTAAGCAACTTCTTCCAGGCTCGTGAAGCCTTCGGCGATGAGGATGTCGGCGACTTCGGCGTCGACGTCGAGCTTCTCGACGAACAGCGCGCGCACGCTCTCGGCCTCGGTCTCCTGCTTCGCCGCAGATTCTTCGGCGGACATGATGTTGATGCGCCAGCCGGTCAGCTCGGACGCCAGGCGCACGTTCTGACCACCGCGGCCGATCGCGATCGCGAGGTTTTCCTCGTCGACGACGACGTCCATCGCATGGCGCTCTTCATCGACGACGATGCTCTGCACATTGGCCGGCGCCAGCGCGCCGATGACGAACTGCGCCGGGTCTTCGCTCCACAGCACGATGTCCACGCGCTCGCCGGCCAGCTCGGTCGTCACACCGTTGACGCGCGAGCCGCGCACGCCGACGCAGGTGCCGATGGGGTCCACGCGGCGGTCGTGGCTGATGACGGCGATCTTGGCGCGCGAGCCGCTGTCGCGGGCGCAGCTCTTGATCTCCAGCAGGCCTTGCTCGATCTCCGGCACTTCCTGCGCGAAGAGTTCCTTCATGAACTCGGGCGACGAACGCGACAGCATGATCTGCGGGCCACGCTGCGTCGGGTCCACGCCCAGGATGACCGCACGCACGCGGTCGCCGGTGCGCAGGTTCTCTTTCGAGATCATCTCGCTGCGCTTCAGGCGGCCTTCCACGCGGCCGCTCTCGACAATGATGTCGCCCTTGTCCAGGCGCTTGACGGTGCCGACGAAGATCTTCTCGCCGCGCGACATGAAGTCGTTCAGCAGCTGCTCGCGCTCGGCGTCACGGATCTTCTGCAGGATGACCTGCTTGGCCGCCTGTGCGCCGATGCGGCCGATGGGCACGGACTCGACCGGCTCTTCGATGTGGTCATCCACCTCGATGTCGGGAATCTGCTCCTGCGCTTCGAACAGCAGGATTTCGGCGTCGGCGTTCTGCAGGCCGGCCTCGTTCGGCACGACATGCCAGCGACGGAAGGTCTCGTACTCGCCGGATTCGCGGTCCACGGCCACACGGATGTCAGCCTCACCGCCATAAATCTTCTTGGAGGCCGAGGCCAGCGCGGCCTCCACCGCACCGAACACGACATCGCGCTCCACGCTCTTTTCGCGCGAGATCGCGTCCACCAGCATCAACATTTCGCGGTTCATTGCTTGAGACCTCCGTCAACCTTGTCTTGGCCGGGCGCCGCCTCCGAGGGCTCGCCCGCTTGTTTCTTGGCCGCTGCCTTCTTCGGCACCTTCTTCGGCTTGATGACGCCCCGCTGGCCGGGCTTTCTGTCAGGCGCCGGCTCGCCGCCGCGCCCCTTGAAACTGAATGCCGGCACCAGGCGCGCCTCGCGCACCTCGTCCAGCGTGAAGTCAAGCGCCTGCTCGGCTTCGCCATCGTCGAACACCAGGCGCCAGGCCTGGTCGCTCGACGCCTCGGGCTGAGCACCGAGGACGCCGCGGTACTTCTTGCGCCCCTGGAACGGCAGCTTCAGCGTGATGTCGACTTCCTGGCCGACAAAACGGGCGTAATGCGCGGCATTCTTCAGCGGACGATCGAGGCCGGGCGAGGAAACCTCGAGCCGCCCATATTCGAGCCCCTCGACCTCCAGCACATACTGCAGCTGGCGAGTGACCTTTTCGCAATCGTTGACCGTGATCAACTCACCCGCCTCGGCCTCGGCCGGCAGCTTGTCGATCGTCACGCGCAGAGTCCCGCCACTGGCACTGCGATCGCAGTCCACGAATTCGTAACCGAGCCCGGTCACGGTCGTTTCAACAGCGGTTTGCCAACTCATGCGGTGAATGTGGGGGTGCGAAAAGCGAAAAAGCAAAAAAAATGGGCTGGATGAATCCGCCCAACTCGTTCACCAAAGCCAGCACCGGGGGATCTCATCCGGCACTCGCGAGGGCATGCCTCGGTTCTGGTGAAGCTCGGATTGTACTGTGCAAGTCCTATGCCGGCAAGTCACCCGAGCCCGCGCATGCCAGAATCCGAGGCTGTCTGAGACCTCACAGGAGATAAGAATGGGCTTTCTCGCCGGCAAGCGGCTGCTGATCACGGGCGTGCTGTCCAACCGCTCCATCGCCTACGGCATTGCGCAGGCCTGCCATCGCGAAGGCGCCGAGCTGGCCTTCAGCTATCAGGGCGAACGATTCAAGGATCGCATCAGCGAATTTGCGGCCGAATTTGATTCCAAGCTCATCTATGACTGCGACGTCACCAGCGACGAGCAGATGGAAAACCTGTTCAATCAGTTGGGCGAGGTCTGGCCGGAGTTCGACGGCTTCGTGCACTCGATCGGTTTTGCGCCGCGCGAAGCGATTGCGGGCAATTTTCTCGACGGCATGACCCGTGAGAATTTCCGAATCGCCCACGACATTTCGGCCTACAGCTTCCCGGCCATGGCCAAGCTGGCTGCACCGCGCCTTCGCGCCGGCGCCTCGCTGCTGACGCTGAGCTACCTGGGCGCCGAACGCTTCGTGCCGAACTACAACACGATGGGCATGGCCAAGGCCGCACTCGAAGCCAGCGTGCGCTACCTGGCTTACGACCTGGGCGCCAAGGGCGTGCGCGTGAACGGCATCTCGGCCGGCCCGATCAAGACGCTGGCCGCGTCCGGCATCAAGGATTTCGGCAAGTTGCTCAACCAGTTCGCCGCCTCGGCGCCGATCCGCCGCAACGTGACGATCGACGACGTGGGCAATGCGGCCGCCTTTTTGCTGTCCGACCTGGCCGCCGGCGTCAGCGCCGAGATCATGTATGTCGACGGCGGCTTCAGCCATGTCGCGCTCGCCAACGCCGAGTAAGGCGGCGGCCAGCCACTGAAACGACAAGGGCCCCGAGGGGCCCTTTTTCATGTGCGGCGCGGCGCGCCGCCCTTCTTACTGCTTCACGCAGTCCACGTAGTAGTGGCCGCGCCCGGTCTCCTCGTCGACCTCATGCACCAGCCCGTGCACGTCCGTGGCGAAGCCTGGGAACTTGGCGTTGAAGCTGCGCGTGAACTTCAGGTAGTCGACGATCTTCTTGTTGAAGCGCTCGCCCGGGATCAGCAACGGGATGCCGGGCGGGTATGGCGTCAGCAGCGACGTGGTGATGCGCCCTTCCAGTTCGTCGATGCCCACACGCTCGGTCTTGCGCTGCGCGATGTGCGCATAGGCGTCCGTCGGCGTCATCGCGGGCTGCAGGTTGGACAGATACATGTCCGTCGTCAGCCGGGCGATGTCACCCTCCGCGTAGGCCTGGTGGATGCTCTGGCACAGGTCGCGCAGGCCCATGCGCTCGTACTTGGGGAACTGTGCGCAGAACTCCGGCAGGATGCGCCACAGCGGCGCGTTCTTGTCGTAGTCGTCCTTGAACTGCTGCAGCGCCGTCAACAGCGTGTTCCAGCGGCCCTTGGTGATGCCGATGGTGAACATGATGAAGAACGAGTACAGGCCCGTCTTCTCCACGACGACGCCATGCTCGACCAGGAACTTCGTGACCACCGACGCGGGGATGCCGGACGCCGCAAAGCGGCCTTCCATGTCCAGCCCGGGCGTGATGATGGTGGACTTGATCGGGTCCAGCATGTTGAAGCCTTCGGCCAGCGCGCCGAAGCCATGCCACTCCTCGTCGGCATGCAGCATCCAGTCGTCGGCGACGGGCTCGCTGCCCTCTTCCGAGCGCAGGTAGTCCGGCCCCCAGACCTTGAACCACCAGTCCGTGCCGTAGTCGCCCTCCACCTTCCGCATCGCGCGGCGGAAGTCCAGCGACTCCTTGATGCTCTCTTCCACCAGCGCCGTGCCGCCCGGGGGCTCCATCATGGCGGCCGCCACGTCGCAGCTCGCGATGATCGAGTACTGCGGCGACGTCGACGTGTGCATCAGGTAGGCCTCGTTGAAGAGGTGCTTGTCGAGCTTCACCGACTGCGAGTCCTGCACCAGCACCTGCGAGGCCTGCGAGATGCCCGCCAGCAGCTTGTGCGTGGACTGCGTCGCGTAGACCATGGCCTCCTTGGGGCGCGGGCGGTTCTTGCCCATCGCGTGGAACTGGCCGTAGAAGTCGTGGAAGGCCGCGTGCGGCAGCCAGGCCTCGTCGAAGTGCAGCGTCGGGATGTAGCCGTCGAGCTTCTTCTTGATGGTTTCGGTGTTGTAGAGCACGCCGTCGTAGGTGCTCTGCGTCAGCGTGACGATGGAGGGCTTGACCGTCGAGGCGTCGACGTGGGCCAGCAAGGGGTTGGCGGCGATCTTGGCGCGGATGGTCTCGGGGCTGAATTCGCTCTCCGGGATCGGGCCGATGATGCCGTAGTGGTTGCGCGTCGGCGTCAGGAAGACGGGGATGGCGCCGCACATGATGATGGCGTGCAGGTTGCTCTTGTGGCAGTTGCGGTCGATGACGACCACATCGCCCGGCGCCACCGTGTGGTGCCAGACCATCTTGTTGGACGTCGACGTGCCGTTGGTGACGAAGAAGCAGTGGTCCGCGTTGAAGATGCGCGCGGCGTTCTTCTCGGAGGCCGCGACGGGGCCGGTGTGGTCCAGCAGCTGGCCCAGTTCCTCCACGGCGTTGCAGACGTCGGCGCGCAGCATGTTCTCGCCGAAGAACTGGTGGAACATCTGGCCCACCGGGCTCTTCAGGAAGGCCACGCCACCCGAGTGGCCGGGGCAGTGCCACGAGTACGAACCGTCGGCCGCGTAGTCCATCAGCGCCTTGAAGAACGGCGGCGCCAGACCGTCGAGGTAGCTGCGCGCCTCGCGGATGATGTGGCGGGCCACGAATTCCGGCGTGTCCTCGAACATGTGAATGAAGCCATGCAGCTCGCGCAACACGTCGTTGGGCAGGTGCTGGCTGGTGCGCGTCTCGCCGTAGACGTAGATCGGGATGTCCGGGTTGCGGAAGCGGATCTCGCCGATGAACTTGCGCAGGTTCAGCACGGCCGGGTCGAGGTCGGGGCCGGGCGTGAACTCCTCGTCGTCGATCGACAGGATGAACGCCGACGCACGGCTTTGCTGCTGAGCGAACTGCGACAGGTCGCCGTAGCTCGTCACGCCCAGGACTTCCATGCCCTCTTTCTGGATGGCCTCGGCCAACGCGCGGATGCCCAGGCCCGAAGTGTTCTCGGAGCGGTAGTCCTCGTCGATGATGACGATGGGAAAGTGAAAACGAATCATCGCGGCCTCCAGCGGGCGGGCATCAAAAAACGAAGCGGCGAAGTGTAGGGCCGCACTGTGTTCGAACCATGTCGGTGCGTCTATAAACTGTGTCGACAACCAACAGCCCCGGGGAGGCGAGATGGACTGGAATTCGGCAACCGCCTGGTGGGCGGCTGCGGGCGCGCTTGTCGCCATTGAACTGGCGACCGGCACCTTCTACCTGCTGATGCTGGCGCTGGGCGCCGCAGCAGGGGCGCTGGCAGCGCATGCCGGCGCGGCCATCAGCCTGCAGATCACGCTGGCCGCGCTGGCCGGCGGCGGCGCCACGGCGCTCTGGCATTGGCGCAACCGCCGTCGCGCCGTCGACGCGCCGGATGCCCGCGCCAACCCGGACGTCAATCTGGATGTCGGCGAATCCGTCGATGTCGCTCAATGGGACGACCAGGGCCGCACGCAGGTGAACTACCGCGGCTCGCAATGGCGCGCCCGCTTCATCGGCGACGGCACCCCGGCGCCCGGCCCTCACCGCATCGCCGCACTGCACGGCAATCAGCTCGAACTCGTGAAAGCCTGACCCATGGAAATCGCCCTCGTCCTGGCCGTCGTCGCCATCGTCTTCGTCATTCGCGCGATCAAGATCGTGCCCCAGCAGCACGCCTTCGTCGTCGAGCGCCTGGGCAAGTACGACCGCACGATGGCGCCCGGCCCCCACGTGCTGATTCCCTTCATCGAACGCGTGGCCTACCAGCACTCGCTGAAGGAAATCCCGCTCGACGTGCCCAGCCAGATCTGCATCACCAAGGACAACACCCAGCTGACCGTCGACGGCATCCTCTACTTCCAGATCACCGACCCGATGCGCGCCAGCTACGGCAGCAGCAACTACATCGTCGCCATTTCGCAGTTGGCGCAGACGACGCTGCGCTCCGTCATCGGCCGCATGGAGCTCGACAAGACCTTCGAGGAGCGTGACCTCATCAACAGCTCCGTCGTGCAGGCACTCGACGAAGCCGCGCTGAACTGGGGCGTCAAGGTGCTGCGCTACGAGATCAAGGACCTGACCCCGCCGCCCGCCATCCTGCACTCCATGCAGGCGCAGATCACCGCAGAGCGCGAGAAGCGCGCGCTCATCGCCGCCTCCGAAGGCCGGCGCCAGGAGCAGATCAACATCGCCACCGGCGAGCGCGAGGCCGCGATCGCCAAGTCGGAAGGCCAGAAGCAGGCCGAGATCAACAAGGCGCAGGGCGAGGCAGCAGCCATCACGGCGGTTGCCGATGCCACGTCGGACGCCATCCGCAAGATCGCGTCGGCGATCCAGCAACCCGGCGGTGACCAGGCCGTCCAGCTGAAGGTCGCCGAGAAGGCCGTCGAGGCGTTCGGCCAGTTGGCACAGAAGAACAACACGATGATCGTCCCGGGCAACGTCAGCGAAGTCGCGGGGCTGATCGGCTCCGCGATGAGCCTGCTCAAGGCCGGCAGCCGCACCCCCTGATCCGCCGACACAGAAGCGACACGATGGACCAGATTGATGTGGCCGTCATCGGCGCCGGCGTCGTCGGCCTGGCGGTGGCGAGGGAGCTGGCACAGCGCGGCAGGGAAGTCGTCATCATCGAGGCTGCCGGGGCCATCGGCACCGGCATCTCCTCGCGCAACAGCGAAGTCATCCACGCCGGGCTGTACTACCCTGCCGGCAGCCTGAAGGCGCGCCTGTGCGTACGGGGCCAGGCCTTGCTGTACGACTATTGCACCGCGCGTCGCATCGCGCACCGGCGCTGCGGCAAGCTCGTGGTTGCGACGCGCGCCGCCGATCTGCCTCGGCTGGAGCAGGTCGCCGCCCAAGGCGCCGCCAACGGCGTCGAGGGGCTGCGCCTGCTGAGTCGCGCCGAGACGCACGGGCTTGAGCCCGATCTCGCAACGACCGGCGCGTTGTTGTCACCGGCCAGCGGCATCGTCGACAGCCATGCACTCATGACCGCGCTGCTGGCCGACGCCGAGGCCGCCGGCGCGACGCTCGCACTGGCCAGCCCGCTGGTGGACGGGCAACGCGACGGCGAGCGATGGCTGCTGCACGTCGGCCCCGGCTACCACCTGGGCGCCCAACTGGTGGTCAACGCGGCTGGGCTGTTCGCGACGGAAGTCGCGGCCTCGCTGGGGACGCCAGCGCCGCCGCTTCG
>JACCDX011281686.1_pt1 | contig 16786 bp, 27 predicted proteins | sample 7449681 | NCBI WGS metagenome assembly JACCDX01 (sample SAMN15323450, study PRJNA562643) | freshwater metagenome | isolation source: river surface water | place: USA:Blue River Watershed | collected 2017-08-18 | reverse complement strand
GGTTCTTATAGACACCTTATTTATGATAAGTTGGGATTTTCCACTGACGCTTACGCAAATTTTATGGATTCTGGATTAATGTATGTACATAATAGTGTATTTACCCACGAAGATATTGTTGAAGGCTTAAATAAAATATTTAAATTTTTAAATGTTGAAGCAAATCCCGAAATGATCGGAAAGGCATACCATCTATTTATTGGTGGTTCTTTTGAAAATATCAAGATTGATGAGGAATAATATGTACACCTATAGATTCACTTGTGAAAAAGAAGAAAAATTCGGCCCTATTTGCCATAATTATGCTACTGCTTGTCAACAAGCAACTGAATATGTTGAATCCTTGATTAATGAAGGTTGGTCTGTCGATACAGGTAATATGGATTTGATTCAAGAGCCCTATGATATAATTTTGAGCTTAGATAATAAAAAAGCAAGAGTGTGTGTGGGGAATTTAAATTTTAGTTTTTCGGTATATTAAAATATGAAACACAAAATGATTGATCTTCCTTATGGTTATAAGGACTTGGAGCCTGTCATTGATGCAAAGACTATGGAAATTCACTATAGTAAGCATTATGCAGGATATGTAGCTGGTCTGAATAAGGCTATTGAAGATACAGGCAAGCTTGGAGAGCTAGAGCTTATCGATCTCCTTCCAAAAATTAAAACTCTACCAGAATCAAACCAAGCTGCATTTAAAAATAACGCTGGTGGTGCTTGTAATCATGAATTATATTGGAATTTGCTTACGCCAGGTGGTAAAATTTCTCCAGGTGAAGAGCTTCTTTCTGATATCAAAGAAACATTTGGTGGATTGCAACAAATGATTTCTACAATGAATGATGCTGGCATGAAGCGTTTTGGATCTGGTTGGGCTTGGTTGGTTTGGAATAATGGCCTTGAAGTATGTTCTACTGCTAATCAAGACAGCCCGCTCATGGGTAAGGAAATAGCAGGCTGTGAGGGCGTTCCCCTTATTGGTATTGATGTCTGGGAACATGCTTATTATTTAAAGCATCAAAATAAGAGAGCAGATTATTTAGCTGGTATCTGGGATGTTATCAACTGGAATAAGGTTGATATACTGTATAAAGCAGCTAAATCCTAGAGATTTAAGGGCAGTTGGCTGAGAGGTCTAAAGCGCTCGCCTGCTAAGTGAGTGTGGTTTTTAAACGCCACCCAGGGTTCGAATCCCTGACTGCCCGGTTTTAATAAAAAATATGTTTAACTTAATAAAAAAAATTTTTAATAAGAATAAAAAAGTTACACCAACAATAATTACAGATAGACTAATAAAAGGTGTAATCGAATTTATTCAAAATCGCAAACATGACTTGAATCCTAGATTTACATACTTTGATGAATCAGGTAAAAAGCAGCCTCTTTATGTTTTTGATAGTCATTTCCCTGAAGATTCTGATACTCAAGAAAAATTATTAATTTTATCTAGATTGCTTAGAGTAATTCATCTTTTGAGTAACCTTCAAGCTTCTATGACATTTGCCTATGGTATCAAAGATGGTAGTACTAGAATTCAAGCAAGATATGCTGAGCCTCATGAAGAATCAGATTGTGTTATTGTAGATTTACAAACACCAGATGGTCCAGCTTATGTTGTTGTTGATTATTCTATCAATGCAGATAATGGACAAATTGGTGATAGAGAAATGTTTCCTGGTTCAGAGAGAGTATTTTTTACTCCTGGACAGGTATATTCCAGGTTCCTTGATGACCGTTTTGTATTTTTCAAAGTTTTAAAAGTTGAAAACAAAGGCATACATATCTTGTGTTATGGCAACGAAGTATATGGTGATAAAATAAGTGAAATAATATCTCCAGAAAATTTTCATTTTGAATGTGATGAAGAAACTCAAGAATTTTTTAGAAATCTTGGTGAACAAATGGGTAGTGATGAGGGCACTATTGAATTTGATGTTGATGAACTATATGATTCCATAATTGGTACTTGTCATGTACCAGGTAGCCATATGCCTTTAAGTTGGGACTTATTCGATGATTGGGACATAGACAGACATACTTTTATTCCGGTCGAAGATCATGAACTCAATGGTTTCAGAAGGTGGGAATCTGACAGTGGTGAATATTTTTAAGTTGATATAAAAAATGATAAATTTTAGCAAAGCATTCACCCTAATGAAAAAAGGCATAAAAATAAGACAAAAATTTTGGCCTCAAGATTATCATATATACATGAAGGGTGAGCACATTTATGACAGTCTTGGTAATCTTTATATAAGCAATGTTGATGAATTTTACAAGAACAATAAAGAAGCTTATGACCATCATTTTACATACGATATTTATGATGATGATATAGAACCTCACTTATAATTCTTTTATAATTTATTTTATGGAAGATAATTATAAATTTTTAATTCTTGACATTAATAATGTTGAACACAACGTCACTCTTTCTGAAGAACAGGCAAAATATCTGCTTTATATTTTAAAGCTTACATTTGAGATAAAAGACACTAGGTATCCTGCACCGTGGGTTTCTCAATCAGATCTTAAACCTCCTTATATTATTAAATCTCCTAAAAAAATTTAGGAGATTATTTTTTTATTTATAATTTTATTAATATGTGGTACATTACAGCATCATCTAAACAAGCAGACTTTGAGAAAGCTTATCAAGAATTAATATCTGAGGCTCACGCCTGGATTTTAGATAAGGAATCAAAGTGGGTATCTGCAAACAGCAATAAAAATCCAGATTTAGCAAGAGCTTACGGATGGACATTTAAAGACTTAAATGCAGCTTTCCAGAACAAATATGGGTTTGTAAGAGGTGAGGGTCTGACAGGTATAGAGGTAAATAAATATACAAAAACATTACCAGATGGCACAAAAATTATAGACCCAGCTAAACAACGTGAAGCTGAAAGCTTGATGGCGTTAAGAGCCACATATTTTAAAAAGTGGCATGATCATCTTGAATCATTACATAAACAAAGACTTGCCCTAAAACAGAAGCTAGGAAATATGAAACCACAAACATCTGTCAAAGACATGATGTTTGCAGATTGTGTAGTTACAGTTTATGGTTTGGATTTTAATAATAAAGATGACAGTTTCCATGGCAAGATAACAGCTAATGGAGAAAAGTTTGATAGTGATGCAAATACCTGCGCTCATAAAACACTTCCATTTAATACAATTGTAGAATTCTGGAATCCAAACTGGGGTGATGTCTACGATCCTTCAAAAGCCGTAAGGGCAAGAGTTAGTGATCGTGGTCCGTACAAAAATGGTGCAGATTTTGACGTGACAAGACACATTATATCCAAATTGGGCGGAGGCTATAATATAAATAGAATGAAATATAGAATTGTAAGATAATTCAGTATTGTTATTAAATAAATAATCAAATAATAATTTATAACAATTTCAAATTGTTAAATCTGTATTTCCATTTGAATCATGAAAAATTTATTGAATGTTGATCTGGCCCTCATTGATTGTGCCAATCCAGAAAAAGCCCTAGCTGTTATTGATCATTGTAGCAAAATGTTTAATTTTGGCAATGTCAAATTATTTACTCATGTAGATTTGGAAGCTCCAGATTATATTCAATTAATAAAAATAGAACATATAGACACTATTGAAAAATATAGTGATTTTTGTCTGACATTAAATAAATACATTGATAATGAATATCTATTGTTGACTCAAATTGATGGATTTATTTTAAATCCTGATAAATGGGATGATAACTTTTTATGTTTCGACTTTGTTGGAGCGCCTTTTCCTATGTATTATGGTGAGTCAAACGACATTGGCAATGGTGGATTTTGTTTAAGAAGTAAATTCTTTCTTGAATATTCCGCTCAATTTACAACTACAAATGGCGCACCAGAAGACAGATTTTTAGTACAGCATAATTATGACAAAGCTATAGAATATGGGATAATATTCCCGCCTACGGAGATAGCTTTTAATTTTTCAGCTGAAAATTACTTACCCCATCATCCTGTAAAAGCCTTTGATGCAAATTATCATTTTGGTTGGCACGGCAAACATCTTTATGATTTTGTATCATCTCAAAAACCAGAATTAGCAAATTTAATCAATTATCTTAAAAGTTAATATTTTCTGAGAATTGTAAGACCATGGTCTACAGGTATAGTTGTGTATTCCCATACCGTTCTATCTAATTTTCTAAGCGCACCATATGGTCCGTAATTTGAAAACCATGCTGAGCCTTTGCCTTCACTCAAATTATATTCAGGATGAGATCCATACATAGCATCATGTAATAATATTAATGAAGATTTATCAACAAAAGGTTCGATAAGCATCAACTCATTATAAACATGCTCTCCATCATGCCAATCATCAATAAATACAAGATCGATTTTTTTATTTAAGTCAGGTAATTGATTAAGATAATATATTGAATCCATGGCGTGAAATTTCCAGAATTGTCTCAAATGTTCTGGAGGCTCATAACCTGTTGGGTGCAAATCTACTGAATTTAAAAAGCCACCATTAATTTGCGCTGCCATCAATAATGGTAAAGTAGTATTACCTTTGTATACACCCAATTCTAAAATGTTTTTTGCCTTGATGCTTAAAGCTAATGAAAACAATGTTATCATATGTGAGTCAGAATTGTAATCACCATTTTTTGCTTTGTAAATTAGATACATGAAATCAAGAGCTGTTTTTGTATTAATAAAAGAATCGTATTCCATTGAGTGTTGTATGCTTTTTATGAAGAATTTATATGATAATATTATTATAAATAAAATAGGTATTTATCATGTTTGACAATTTATCAAAGAATCTGGCTAAAAATATTGTTGAAAACTGTGAAGTTGTAGATGATATAGTTTATAAAATGCTCAAAAAGAATATGGTGGGCATCAAATTAAAATTTGCAGACGGTTCTACTGGCATGCTTTGGTCATATGATAAAGGTAAAAAATTTTTATTTAATAGTAAAATATTTGGTTCTGTAATCGAAATAACTCTTACTACAGAACAGGGTGATGATATCTGGCAAAAATTTAAGGATCACTTCGGACCTCATAAATATCAAATACAAGAAATTTAAATTTTTGATTTATATCTTGGATCAAATATAAAATACCACATTATTTCCAAAGCCCAGGGAGTATGATTATACTCCTCATGGCATTTCATAAGTTCCTTATAAAATTTCAAACTTCTGCTTCTTATTAAATCTTTTGATGCTATAAACTGCGCTCCATAATTAGCAAAAAATCTTAACGGCATGTCTCCATAAAATAATTTTTCCCATATTGGGAATAAATCGACATCCCAATGTGAAAATGGTCTGCCCATGCCATTAGTCATCGCAAAGTCACCCAAAGCATAAAAATCATGTATTGGCTCAGATTTAAAATAAAATATATCAATGCTTGGATTATCATACAGATGTAAATGAGGTAGGGGATTTCCTTGCACAAATGTTGTGAAATCAGCTAGATTATCATAATTTTTAATGATATGATATAAATATGTGTGAGATTCTCTACCTATATTTGGTAATTTACAGACAAAATCAAAATCTTTTCTGTCAAACTTATTATATGCTGATATTTTTTCTAAATTATTATATTTAATTTTTCTATCAATTAACCAATCAATTTTATCTTTGTAGACTGCCACAACGATTTCTTTTTTTAAATAATTATTTGTTTCTGCAAACTTTGTGGATCTGGATTCTTGTTCGTCTATATCAATAGTTATCTTCTTATTAAAAAAATTATTTAAAAACTTAATCATTTAAATAGCCCAGTCCTCAGGTATTCCCCAATCAGAATTCCATTGACACGCATAATCAATAGAATATTGAGGTAAATGTCCAACTTCGCCATATCTATCGCCTACAAAGTCCATGCATACTTCTGTAAATGGCAAAAAGTATTCTATGTGAGTTTCAAAATTATACATTTCAGGTAATCCATCTAATAAATGATAAACATCTTTATTTATAATTTGGATAGCACTTTCTGGGAACTTATATTTTTTACTAAACATAGAAACCCAACCATTATTCTTTTCTTTCATATATTGTTTTAATCTTTCAGAAACAATATAAGCGTCACTTTCTATATGAATAATTTTATCATAATTTTGCTGACCAACCTTAACGGCATAATAGAAAGATCTATACCAAGATGGAAAAACCCAATGAACTTCTCGTTCTAATTTTGTATCAAAATCTTTGAAATTATTGTCATTGACATGTCCTTCTGTATTATCAATGATTTCTTGCTTTAAAACTGGGTCTAAAGGGCCATCATGAACTAATAGAAGATCAAACTCTGGGTATACGTTCGAATAATAATTGATCCAATCAATGTATCTATTTACATTGCCTGGGATATAAGCTGTACAAAATAACAATGTTTTCATATGTCTATTATAAATAGAGAGTATTGCAAAAACTTCTTAAAAATTAATTTTTATATTCTATAATAGCATGAAACTAAGCTTTGGATTTGTTGAGATTGATTATACTGGCACTGATGAAGAAGTAAAAAAATTAAAATACAATGGCCAGATTTGTGTTGATGGAATAGAAACTTTTATTGTAAAATATGAATTAGGTGGAGAACATAAAATCTTCCCTTATGGTAAAAGAGAATTTGTTACAGAACAGGTTAAAGACCATTATGGTGAAGAATTAAATAATGTTTTGGATAAACTTGCAATTGAAAAATCTGCTAAGATAAAAGCTGACAAAAAAACATTAGCTAATCTGAGGAGACTTGGTAGAGAAAAAGCAAAACCTGCAGAGTCCAAAAATAAAAAATCAAAAACTCTATAATTGATTGCATTATTTAAATTGTTCATTCCTGAATGATTTAGACCAATGTAGGGATACCGCGCCGAAACTGCGGTCATAGTTGTGAAAAGCAATTATTGATAGCTATCAAGCCCTGGTTCTTCCGGGGCTTTTTTCAATTATGTTATAATTTTATCAAAAATACGATAATATATAAATTATATCTTTATTTCAAGGAGACAATAAAAATGAAAAAAATTTTATTGGTTTTGTTGTTTGGTTTATTTATTAATATGGCGCCGATGGCATATGCTCAAGATACCAATATTTCTCCGATTACATTGGAGCTAAAAGATGCTCCTATCAGAACATCTTTGGAAATGCTTTTTAAGCAGGGTGGTGTTCAGAATTATGTCATTGATAATAATGTTGCTGGCTTTGTTTCTATGAACATTAAGGATCTTCCATTTGAAACAGCCCTTAAACTTATCATGAGAGCAGCAGCTGAACCTTTGACTTATATCAAAGAGAATGGTGTATACATTGTTAAAGTGAGAATCATTACACCTACACCTTTCAATCCTGTACCTGATATCACTACATCTCAACCAACCAGTAATATTATTTGGGAAAGAATTCCTTTGACATTTATTGATCCTGTTGATTTAATGTCAGTGTTGGGACCTATCTTAACTATTAATCAATTTTCAAGATACACAGGCGGTATGATGGGGGGAATGGGTAATGGAGGTTTCGGTGGTGGCTTCGGTTCTGCTGGCGGCCTTGGGGGTGGCTCTATGGGAGGCTTTGGAGGCGCTGGAATGGGTAACGGTAATGGAATGGGCGGAGGAGCAATGGGAGGCTTTGGTGGTATGATGGGCTCCCAAGGCGGAATGGGTGGAGGTATGGGAGGTTTTGGTGGAGGCCGAAACTTTTGAATTTCTTCAACAAAAATTTTTATTCAATTGATGAAACCGATGAAATCATGATTGATCTTAGAAAAGAAATGTCTAATTTCATTACAAAAGAAGAAGCTGAACTCCTGATACACAGGAGAAAAGCTATTATAGACCCACCATTCTCATGTGGTTGTCAAAGTCAAATTAGTGCAATGATGCACGAAATTGAAAGTTTAAATAAAAAAATATATTATTTAAGTGAACAGCTAGACAAAGCTCAAAGTCATACATTGAAGTATGAAGAGCAAGACGAACCAATTATCTAAACAAACTCAAGCCCCATCTAAAATGGGGCTTTTTTGTAGGTATAAATTTAATTTTTTTATAATCTCATAATTAGATAACTTCTGGAGTTTTAACATGTCATTCAGTATTGATAACCTGTCTCAATTATTAGTTTACACCAATTACCTAGGAATAGCCGATGGTCTATTGTCCGACCAACTGGCTGGCCTGACTACTTATTCGTTAGAAAATGTAAATCTTGCAACAACAAGAAGTTTATTTTCATCAGGAATAGGTGCAACTTATAGCTCTGTAAGTAAAACAATTACAGCACTAACTTCTGGCACAGTAGCAGTTGATACAGTCAATCTACAAGCTGGAATGAGATTGCTTGTCAAAGATCAAACTGATGGCAAAGAAAATGGCATCTATACAGTAACAGTTGCTGGTGGAACTGGTGTAACTTGTATCCTTACAAGAGCTTCGGATTTTAATGAATCAAGTGAGCTTAAGAAGTATACAAAAGTAAAATCAACAAACCCAAGTGGTACAGGCTCATCTAATGAAAATAAAATTTTCTTCCTTGACATTACTCCAACTACAGGCACATTAGATAGCACAGTTTTGACCTGGTCTGAATTCCCAGCTGATTCAACTGTCCAATCTTTATTAAAAGAAGTTAGAATCGGATTTGATGATACTGATAACAGATCAGATGCTGAATATACTAATATACAATCATTAATTACAACTTCAAGAAGTGCAGAAACAAACTTAGCAGCGACTTTAAACAATATCGTTCCACCAGTTTGTACTTCATTAAATAATTTTTACACAAGCCAATATGGTGCTAGATTTAGAACATATTTCAAAGATGTTTATGTAGCGGATCCAGCAGCCGAGATCTGGACTGAAGCATTTAGGTCATTATGGCGCAGAGCTCTCACAGAAGAACTCGTTGTTAGATTAGGAACAGTTACTAAAACAACCGGCACTTGGGGTGCATTTGCGGCTGATAAAACAATCCAGTTGAATAGTTCCTTAGAATTAAGAACAACTGCCGCTATAGGGCTCACAGCGATCCCTGTGGCTGTTAATATGGTTAGAGCTGACGGTGTTACTTCATTGGTAACAATCACCATTCCAGCTGGAACTGGTGCAACAGCATTTGATCTTACAAACACAACATACTCAACTTATTCTGGTATTGACACAGTCACCATTTCAAATAGTTATGGAACAAATGGTGATGAATTTGAATTCTGGGTTAAACCATAAGATAAAAACTAAGGTATTAACACCATAATTACTATATGTTAATACCTTATGTTGTTGAATCCACACCGCACGGGGAGAGGTCTTATGACCTCTTTTCTCGTTTGCTCAAAGATCGTATTGTTATTCTGAATGATGAAGTTAATGACCATACCGCTGGTGTTATCATCGCTCAGTTTTTATTCCTTGATAAAATCAATAAGGGGCTTCCTATCGAATTCTACATCAACAGCCCAGGCGGATCTGTAAGTGCAGGTCTAGCAATGTATGATGTAATGCAGATTTTAAGCTCTCCTGTTAATACAACTTGTTTAGGCTTGTGTGCTTCTATGGGAGCTGTATTGCTCTCTGGTGGAACTGGAATCAGAGCTTGTCTGCCACACTCCAGAGTTATGATTCACCAAGTAAGTAGTGGTTTCCAAGGGACAGCTGCTGACATCAATGTGCAAGTTCGTGAAACTAATAAACTTTATGAAAAGCTTTTGGACATCCTTGCAACTAAAACAAAGCAAGATAAAGAAAAGCTTAGACAAGACTGTGATAGAGACTATTATATGAGCGCTGAAGAAGCTCTTGAATATGGTATCATTGATCAAATTATTACTGCTGAAGAAAAGTAAGCAGGAATTTTTCAAAAAATATAGAATGTAAAAGATGGTAAATAGCACAAAAGACTAATTGTGGGGTTGATTGAAATATATTCATGATGACTTTTTATTTCCATGAATATGAGTTTGATCTTAAGATTTTTGATTTTTGCTAAGGTGAGAGTTAAGCTATTTCGCTCATTTTCAAGGAGAGATGGGGCCTTGAGGTATAGAATCAAAACAATTAGCAGTAGAGTCGCGCAGGCTCTAAATTAAGCAGAGCTCCCAAACCCAGGGGGCTCTGTTTTTGTATAAATGCTTATATGATAGCACTCAATCTCTCTGGTAAAATCAATTTACATAATCAAACTCTTACAGAGAAAATACAAGACTTCAAAAACAAATTAGCATATGACAAATTATATATGCACTTGTGGGAATCAGACTATTTAAAATATGCTGAAGAGTTAAAGCACATTGATGCAAAATATATAATTTCAAAAGAGCCTGAATTTGATAAAAATATTATTAATAAGGTAACTAAAGACAACCACCCTTATCAAGATAAAATTATTAATAATTTATATCAATTCTATGGTATAGAAAAAGTATTTCAATACAGTCTCTATGAAGATTGTGACACATTTATTAGATGTAGATTTGATAATATAATTTATAATAAGCTGAATTTAAATAATGATTTGCTAGACACAAATATACCTACTGCATTTGTACCCATCGGTGGTGATTGGCATTCAGGAGTAGGCGATCTATTTTATATCATGAACAGGCCTGGCGCAGAAAAGATGAGAGATTATCTAAAAGATAATATTCAAGCCGCTGAAAGTGTCCCATTTCATCCCGAGACGCTATTTAGATATCATTTAATTAATAAAAATAAATTCAATTTATATAGATTTGATTATCATATTGATTTCTCAGACAATAAACCTTATTTCCCAAATTGCAATATGCCAGGATTGATAATCAAAGATTATCTAAAGGCATATCAATTATTTTTATTCGAATAAAAAATAAGGCTCTGTATTTTAGATACAGAGCCTTATTTGGTTTATGACAACCTATGAAATTTCATATTCTTTTAAAATATGAGCTGTTTTGGCTTCAGAGAGTCTGTGATGGATCTTTCTGGATTCATGTTGATCTCGCAAAGCTTTTGATAAAGTAAATGCGGATTGGATTGTGCCAAAGAATCCCATCGTAAGAAAACCCTTCACCCAAAGTACAGCTGGTAGCCACCAAATACCGATAACCATAGCCATTACACTAATTGCGAATGATGCATGAACAAAAAACATCCATGCTGGGCTATCTTGATTGATTGTTGGTTCCATTTATTAATCCTTGACTGGTGGTCTAAGAACAACAGACTTTTCATGTCCGATATATGTACCTGGGTCAATCCAGAGCTTAATACCTGACTTATTAATCTTATGATACCAGCTAACATCTTCAGATGAGAAGTCATATGACTGATCAATCTTGTGGAATGCAGGTTGGAACCAAGGATAGTCAATCTGCTCGAATACACCCTTCTTGACAACAAGGAAAGCAAATCCTGCATGGAAGGCTTCAACCAATCCATTGTCAGACTTCTTCGCAAGGTCGATAAGCTCTTGTGGAGTCTTATATTCAAAACGTGCGTTCTTCTTGAAGAATTCAATATCCCAGTCAAGAACGATTGGTGTATGGGCGTTGTCAGCCATAACAGTCATACCTGACAAGACTTGAACATCAGGTGTGGTGATTATAATACCGAGCATTCTGAAAATATGCTCTGGCTCGAAAACTTGGTCAGAATCAATGAAGAAGATATAATCATATTCTAATCGACCCTGCCAAGGCTTTTGACGAACACCTGCTTGGTTGCTTGCACCAAGTAGATTTGCGCGACAATGGTAAATATTTGCATTGTAGTTATTAGTAAAAACAATGTCAAACATTTGCTTTTCTGCGTGAGCTAACAAAAACTTTGTCCAACTAATCATAAATTGGTGAGTAAATTGTTGGCCAGGAATAGCAAAAACAACTACAGGCTTCTTGCGTACTGGAGGTACAGAGCCCATACTGGATAGACCATTTTGATTATCCATAAAAAAATTCATTTATTCATCTCCCATAGGTTTCAACACAACATATTTTTCATGACCAACGTAAACTTCAGGGTCAACGTACAAGTCAATTCCTTTTTCATTTAACTTATAAAACAAAGCAACATCTTCGCCCATTAAATCTACTTTTTCACCAACCTTATGAGTTAGTGGGGTAAACCAAGGATATTCAAGCTGCTCAAAAACGCCTCTTCTGAAAATGGAAAATCCCATTCCAGTATAAAAAGCTTTAACCAATCCATTTGGTGAAGCTTTTCCTAATTCCATCATCTGTCTTGGAGACTTAAAATCGAACTTACCATTTTGTGAAAAGTAATCAGTATTCCAATCGAGTACACAAGGAGTTTTGCCTCCTGTGGCCATAACATACATACCTGTCAAAATTTGCAGGTTTTTATCACTTTCCATCCTGTCAATAAGTCTGTATACCTGTTCTGTTTCAAATACTTGATCAGTATCTAAAAAGAAAATGTAATCATAATATAGCTGACCTCCCCAAGGGGTCTGATAAGGTCCAGCTAAATTATCACCACCAAGTAGAAGATTCCTACAGTGATAAAGATTAGGAGAATAAGTGTTAGCATATGTGAGATGAATTCTTTGATTCATACTATTGATTGTGGTAAAGTTTGTCCAACTAGAAACAAACCCAGGTGTGTAAGAATGACCTGGAACAGCAAAAACAACTACAGGCTTTTTTGCTGGTTGTTGAACTGGTTTATCAACGGAAAATTGCATTTTAAAATAAACTCCTATTGTATATCATTGTACAAAATACATAGATAATAAACTCAAGGTTGATATTATGGAACAAGATAATTTTGTAACAATGTTAGCAGACAGCGCATCAAATGTTGTTAAAAAAGCTGAATCAAAAGCAGTTATTAAAAATAACGGGTGTTTACCTAAAATTTTTATGGCAGTTTTTATTGGCTTGCTAGTATATATGGGTTTCAATTTTGCCAAAATTCAAGCACCAGCTAAAAATGATGCTATAAGTGTTGGTGGTGTTTTTTATGGAAATGTAAAACCTGATTCTGACGGCAAAATTAATATTCCACTTGGTAATACAGACAATTTAAAGAAACCTAATATTAATGTATCTAATGAAAATAATGAAAAACCCAGTGGCAGTCCACCACAAGAACCAAAGCCCGAACCTGATGAGCCTAAAACAGATGTGCAAATAAAGATTACAGATAGGCTCAAAGTTGGAATGTCTATGTTTGATGTAATTGCTCTTTTAGGCGCACCAAACTCTAAACTAGATGTAAATAAGGGTAAAATTGATACAGGATTTAAAGTGTATGTATGGGACCAAGATAAAAGATTAATGGTCACCTTTTATAAAAATAAATTACATTCAGTAAGCTTGAATGTCAGGAAACAAGATGAAAATAAGTAAATCGCCTTGGAAATTATCAAAGCATGGAACTCAAATTGTAGACAATTACAACAGAGTTATTCTTGAAGCATCACAATTTGTACATCATGAAGATTTGGAAAATGTATCAGATAATATGAAATTGGCTTCATTAGCTCCAAACATGTATGAAATTCTGAAAACAATTATTTTTGAAGACGAACTAACAGACAGGACAAAGTATTGGATCAAAGGATTCTTTGAACAAGTTGATCCAGATATCTTAGAAGCAGCTAAAGCTAATATAAATCCAAAAAAGGGTTAGTCTAAACCGTCAGGACTGACCCAGTCTTGCAATTTATGAAACTCTAAAATCAATTCTCCAATTTTTCTTTCATGCTCTTTGATTTGATTTTTAATTTCTTGCTTTTTTCTTTCCAATTCATCAACTGATGAATAATCGTAGTCAAAATATGCTTCATCATCAGTTATGTTAGAAGGCTTTAAAAACTCGTCCATATTCTTCTTATCCCTTATTATTTTTGCTATTTTAGGATGCATCATAATTTACTAACCTTATTCCAATAACCACTTCGTTATTGTCATCTCTTTTTACTAAATGAATAATATTATTTAATTCAGTTTCAATATATAAACCAAATTCTTTAAATTCTTTTTCCCAGAATTCTAAAGGCTTTTTACCCATTTTGTAAAAATAATAATCAGGTTCATCAATATTTCTAAAATAATTGTAAATTTCCTTTGGCAACAACCCATAAGAACGAATAAACATCAATCTTGCACTATAATTAGACATAAAAATAAAGTCCTAAATTTTTCACTTAGGACTTTATTATAAATTAAAAATTATTTATTTTTATGCTCGTGTTCTATTTTAAATTTTTTAGCAGCGGCGTGAATTCTTGCTTCAATATATGCCAATTCTTTTTCATCGTATTTTTTACGATTTCTAGCTTGACCAATATAAGATAAAGCAGCTCTTACATGCTCTTCTGTATCAATTGGATATTTAAAATTTGTTGGGTCTGCATATTTGGTTTTGCTTTCTTGATAACCTTTTGGTGGTGACTTCGGAGCACCTTTCTCCTCATCAGGCTTTTCTTTTTTCACCTTCTTAGCTATTCTCATAAAAACATCTTCAAGATGTTGCGCTTCCGCAAATCTTTTTTGATCTTCCAAAGTATTAATAATTTTGTTTAATTGTGATAAAATTGTTTTCATACAGTCACCTCCCTTATTGTTTTAATACAAAAATTAAATAAATTTACCTTCAATTTAAAATTTAACATTCTCTTAACATACATTAAATAAATAAGTTGAATAATTAATGTGATTCTCGTTTGTTATTATATTGGAGATATGAAATGAAAAAAATAAATAAAGCTTTTACACTCATAGAATTGTTAGTTGTAATTGCTATTATTGCTATATTAGCATCAATATTGTTCCCTGTTTTTGCACAAGCCAGAGACAAAGCTCGCCAGGCAAGTTGTCTTTCAAATATGAAGCAACTCGGTTTAGCTTATAATATGTATTCACAAGACTATGATGGCGCATTGATGCAAACAACATCTGAACATCCTAATTTGAAGATACACTGGTCATATGTTGCCCAGCCTTATGTAAAGAATATTGGTATTTTTGTTTGTCCTTCTGATCCAGCGCCAGTAACCCCAAAGACACCTTGTGTCGCTGGTATGAATGTAGGCATTGATTGTGACGCACAAGTACCAAAGTTCTCTTATGTAAATAACTACAATGTAATTCCAGCTCATGACTGGATTCCTGTTGCAGAAAGCGCTTTTGAAACACCTGCTAATCTTATTGTTTTGGGTGAGCGTAGAGCAAAATTAAATAACCCTAAAGCTAAAGCAATTGGTCAGTGGAAGGGTACTAGTGGTTTTATTGGCACAAGTGGTGTTTCAACTGGATCTGGTCAAGTGTGTCCAAATGATACATACCGCTTTGCTACTTTGAGTGATGCTCAAACTGGTTTGCTTGGAACTTCTGACAAGCCAGAAATTGTAAGAGTTAATTGGGAACGCCATAATGGTGGATCTAATTACACATTTGCTGATGGACATGCGAAGTGGTTCAAGCTCGATCAGACTTTGAATCCTGTAAATTTCATGTGGGGCGAAAGATGGTATCCAAGCCCACGGTATGATGCATTCGAGAATCCTTGTCCATAGCTTAATTGGGAGTTCCTTTATTGGAACTCCCAATTATAATTTAATAACTTCTTAATACTACAAAATTAAAAATAACACATAATATGATTGAAATTGATAAATTCAATCACTAATTTGGAGATAAAAAATGAAAAATAATAAGAGTGCATTTACACTCATCGAACTTCTCGTAGTTATTGCGATCATCGCTATTCTTGCCGCAATCCTCTTCCCAGTTTTTGCTCAAGCTCGTGATAAGGCTCGTGCAGCTAGCTGCCTTTCCAATGAAAAGCAGATTGGTCTTGGTCTTATGATGTATGCTCAAGACTATGATGAAACCTATCCAACTGCTTATATGTATAAGAACAATACCGCAACTACAAATGGTGGTTCAGCTGGTGGTTATGTTCACTACACAGCAATGGTTCAGCCATATATCAAGAACGAGCAGGTTTGGGTTTGTCCTTCAGATCCAACTAGGGGTCTTCGCCCTGATAATCCACCATGTGCAAACTGGTTAGATACAGTAACAATTGGATGTGAAGCTCAGGTCCCACGCTTGTCATACATCGCTAACTCCTCAATCCTCCCACGCAAGCGTGGTCCACAAGACGCTCCTAATGTTGTATCACTTGCAGCAGTTGATGCTCCAGCTGATACTATTGCAATTGCTGAAATGACAAGCAACTTGAACTGTATTTTCCTTGGATCTACTGGTCAGCAAAATACCGAGCGCCGTAATAAGTCACACCGCCCTGTAAACGCCATGATGCGTACAGCTAATGGTGGACAGTGGGCAGGACAGAACTTTGCAGATGCAACAGGACCAATCTGGGCTGTAACAAAGGCTGCTGCAGAAAGTGCTGAAGGATGGGGCGGACCATCTGATTCAAACAAGATTGTTGATCCAGCTGGATGCCGTGGAACTGCAGCAGATGGTGGATTGCATATCAGATTTATGGAGCCTGGTCGCCATCAGGGTGGTTCTAACTACATCTTTGCTGATGGTCACTCAAAGTTCCAAAGATTTGAAACCACAATCAACCCAAATAACTTCATGTGGGGCAAGAGCTATTATCCAACAGGACAGACCGTTCTTGATCAGTTCGGCAACCCAGTTCGCTAATTAATTTAAATAATTAATTATGAAAAGATGGCTCGAAATATAGCCATCTTTTTTGTCTTAAAAATTTGTCATCATATTCTATGATAGTATAAAATTAATAAATTTAAATTGTGCTTTAAAACTTAAAATCAAACAATAATTAT
>JACCDX011761933.1_pt1 | contig 16788 bp, 19 predicted proteins | sample 7449681 | NCBI WGS metagenome assembly JACCDX01 (sample SAMN15323450, study PRJNA562643) | freshwater metagenome | isolation source: river surface water | place: USA:Blue River Watershed | collected 2017-08-18 | reverse complement strand
GTTCTGGAATTTTAGGTAGTGGTGGTATCTCAACCGTTCGCAGAGGGATAGGTAGTGGAGTTGATGATTTCTCATCCGTTTCTAGTGGCTTTTCCATTTTACTAACGTACAAGAATTTAAATTTTTTATGTAAAAGCAGTGACTGACAGAAAGACGCGATCATTCACATCCACAAACACATTTCCACCAACAAACATATACAAGTCATAGGAGCCTGCTGGCATATTGTAGAAGAACTCGTTGATTGGGACGCATTCGTGATTGCTGGTCACATTGAAGTACTTCGTTGCCTCTGGATAATAATAGGTATTTGTGGCTGCGTGATACAAACGGGCAAAGGCAAATCGTCTACCTGGCGAATCGGTGAAGTAGGACATGAACCCTTGGACAAGGATATGACAAGAGATAGGTAGTGTCATCACATTTGACACAGAGAGACCATTCCAATTACCATATGCGGGTGGGACGACGGGTGTTTGGTAGAGTTTAATAAACATGAGAGGTGTCCAGATCGCGCGATTGGGTGAAAGTTCGTCCATACTTAGGCGATACTGGGGAGAACGGGCTGTTCCTACAACAGGGGTTCCATTCAAATAAGTCTCTCCTTGAAATGCTACTGGAGTAACACCCCAGCCTACATCACGACCAATGGTTAATAGGTTTGCTCCATTGTAATTCATCCACGAGACAATACGAGCACCATTGTCGTGAATGACGGCCTCTGTCGTGTTATCACATTCCAACATCAAACATCCGAGGTTTGTTGGCCAGTTCGCTGCATAATCTGTATCGGTGCGACCGATGATAAGCGAGCCGTTCTTGGTCATGTAGCTTCTTCCCCATACTCCTCCACCTGTTCCTTTGATGTCCAATACACCGTTTGTCGTAAATCGCATCATCTCGTTGGAATCGCTTCTGTCCCACTTGAAGTGAGCTATTCCTGGATCCACAGCGGCTCGAAAGATCATACCCCAGTTTGCATCGGTATAGATACAGCCTGGTTCATAGATATTTGTTCCATTTTGAATCGTGATACTTCCATTTACCGTGAGAGGGGCTGAGGGCTGTGTTGTTCCAATGCCCACATAACCGTTAGATAGGATGGTCATCTTGGTTGCCCCCGTGAGTGTGTCCCACACAGACGATAACTTCATGGAGTTGTTCGAATTATCTAGACCCCAACTCCATCCAAACTCTCCGTTGATATCAAACGAGATATATGGGTTTCCTCCTGAAGAACCAGCTACTCGTGCGGTGATAATCGCATCCTGGCCTGCTGAGTTTGTCGGATTGTACGAGAGGATAGAATTGAATATTGGGTTGCTCCCACCACTAGCTCTCACAGCGAGAGGAGCGGCCGGTGTTGTATCTCCTCCAATGCCCACATAACCATTCGACGAGGTAATATGAATTCCTCTTGCCCCGCCAGCTGCTTGCAGTCGCAGATCTCCCGCGTCATTACGCAATGTCGCACAGTTTGCTCCTCCATCTACTGTTCTAGTGGAAGAGTTAAGAAACCAGCCGGCTGATGCGCCTATGTTGTTCTTTAGAAACATTACCGCATACGCATCACCTGCTGAAGCATTTTCTGTATAAACGTAAGCTGGACCTCCTACTCCGTTCGCGTAGACCTGAAGACCACCTACCATGTAATGTGCTCCATTGCCCTTTACACGAAAGCGTTCACTCACGGCACCTGTTCCAGAGTCAGTATAGAACAATAGGTCGGTCTGATTACTACCTGGTAGGGCTGCCTGAATGAAGGCCGAACGATTCGTTCCAGCTACATCTCCAAATAAGAAGCGCTGGTTAATCCATTGTCCGTTTGAGTAGGTCCCATTGTGAAGGGTAACAAAATCCGTTCCTGTTGCCTCGTATACTCCTAGCGTGCCTTGTGGCGCATCCGTTTTGATGCCAACCCGTTGTGTATGACCAGCAAGAGTCAGAATGCGGTTGTCGTTTCCATTGATATCCGAACACAGAAAGCGTTGGTCCGTGGAGAGGTTCGCGTTGAGTCGTGCTTGATGGTAGGCATAGCGATCAGCAAGTCCTGGGGACTGCTCCTTAAAGTAGAATCGCTGGTTCATCGTACTTCCACCTGTGGCGTTGTTCATTCGTGCGGAGTAGACATCCTTGGCGGACGTGGTAGTAAAAACCTCCATAAGAGACGTAGCTGAAGGGTTTGTCGTGCCAATTCCTACCACGCCACCTCCAGTGAGAACAAGGAAGTTTGTTCCAGTTCGTAAAGCACAGCCATAGAATCCTGCTAAACACGGTACTCCTGTAAAACCAGTAATTCCACTAAGGCCCAAGCCATACCAAGGGCCGTCTGCGTCTGCTCCTGTTCCATCCTGGTTGTCTCCTCGGCTACCAAGGTAGTAACGCTGTCCTAAGAATCCAGCATTCACACCCGTGTCACTTGCTGTGATTCCGTTCGTTCCTTGAACAGTCAGATTACCACTAATGGTTCCTCCTGTTAGGGGTAGGTAGTTGGCAAAGGTATTGGTAAGGGTGTTAAGTTGGGTTTGAATCGATGATGTCGCATCCAAGTAACCGAGTGTGGTCGTGGTTACCGATGAACTCTGGACAACGCCTGTACTACTTAACTGCAATACACGGGAGGCTGTTAGACCGGTAAGGGCTATCGGTAATGCACTACTAAATGTGTTTGTGCCTGTGAAGATTTGATTTCCAGCAAGGTTTGCTTTGAAAGCCAGGTTCGTATCCACATAGCCCTTGCGCGTGAGGTCGTCGTCTACCAAAGGGGATGCAGTACACTTTACCTTGTTTACGCCCATCAGAATATCTCCAGTCATCGTACCTCCCGTCAGACTCAGTTTGCCGTTTAATAAACCCGTTAACGACGAGGAGATGTCGAGGTAGCCCAGAGTTGTGGACGTCACGCTCGACGAGGATAGGTTTCCGTTTGTATCTGTGATCATCACACGCGAGGCTGACCACGCCGTCGAGTAGATCAGACCATTGTTCTGAAAGACAATCTTGGTTCCTGGATTGGTTGAGTACCACTCTAGACTATTTGTTGCCGTATCCAGCTGATTGTACCACGACAGTGAGGAGCCGTCGTAGAAGCTAACCTTATCCTTTACGGCCACTCCTGCCTCAAACGTTACCAGGCCGTTGACCGTCTGTGGGGTGGCGATGAGCTTATCAAGAAAGGTGCCTGAAATAGCGATGGTGAGGTTGCTGATTGTCGTGTCCAACACGTTCTTGTTGATCAAGTCGGCAGGGTTGGCTGCATACCACGTGGAACGGATTTTCTGAGCGCCTAGATCTACCATCTTATCTGCACCGGTGTAGGGTACCAGGTCGTCTAGCTTTATCTCTGACCCGTCTATGTAGATCTGATCGGCTTCAATGACATTAAGACCATCGAGTGTCGGGGGTATATACTGCTGCTGTAGGCCGTTGACACTCATTGAAATATCTTCTTGTATATCTATAAGAAGATAAATGGCTGAACGGAAATCTCACCCCCTGTCGGCGGAAATGAAAGCCCACGACAACCAACTCATCAAATCCGACGACGTCCTCCCCATGGGCTCGCGTATCTTTGGTATCATCGGACCTAAGGGCAGTGGTAAGAGCTCGATTATGCTCTCCTTGCTTACCTCTAAAAAGAGTCCGTTTAGGAAGTACTTTAACAACATTCTCTTGGTTAGTCCTACCGCTCGTTACGACGACAAGATGAAACCTCTACAGGAAGAAGTCGAAGCGGAAGGCAAGTACTGGACCGCTCTCAACGACCAGACCGCCCAAGAGATCATCGACCTCCTCCCCGAGCTAAACCAAGGCGTTAAGAAACCTCAGAATCTAATCATTCTCGACGATGTCACTCACAGCTTTCCCACCGGTAAGAAGCCAAACGCAATATCGGCATTGTTCACCAACAGCCGTCACCTAAAGACCAGTATCTGGGTCGTCACGCACAAGTACACTTCGATGCCTCCTATCTTTCGCAATCAGATGGACTGCTTGTTTATCTTTCGAACCAACTCCAAGGTCGAAATTGAGTCGTTTAAACGTGACCTCACCTGTGATGAAGACACCTTTGAAAAGAACTTGAAAGATGCGACCGAAGAAGATCACAGCTTTCTCTTTGTTAACTTGGTAGGCGGTAAGTGCAAGATGTACAAGCGGTTTGATGAGCTGTAGGCGAGACCGAGATTTAATCATCACCTTCCAACTCCTGAAACAGGTAGTCCTGGAGGGCCTTCTTAAACGCCTCATCCTTCCAGCTCATCGCAAAGTTCACGATCGCCGCACGACGCTTGTTGTACACCGTGATGTAGTCGATCGCCTTCTTACGAAACTCTGGGTCGTTCTGATAACGCTCCGACTTCATCTTCTTCTGCTGCTCGGCAATGCGCTCCTTATTCGCTACATAGTACGCTCTCTGCTGCTCATAGCGCTTGCGGTCACGCTCTAGGCGCTGCGCATCCGTTAGCGGTGGGCGACCACGGCCACGCTTGACGACTTCTTCGGTTTGGGTCTGGATCTCGGTTGATGACATCTTTTTACATATAGTCAAGATATTAATTTATTTTTTATTTTTTCTTTCGATAAAGAAAAAATTTTACCTGATCCAAGTGGGGATAGAATCAATGAAGTGGAGATGAAGTGGGGATGAAGTGGGGATAGAAAATCACCTATTTCTTATTTTCAGTCCTATGTCTCCTTAATATTTAGTCAAGTGGGGATAAGTGGGGATAGAAATGGAAAATTGAAAAAACCGAAACACTTTTTTTGAAAACTGGATTCTGTAAAAATTCCTGGAGTGTAAATATATGGATTTTTTTCTATCCCCACTTCTCCTATCTCCACTTGATCACATAACGACTTGAAGTAATCCCACCAGTTCTTTAAATACCTGTAAACGTTCTTTGAGACGATAATATGATCGCATACGCGTCGCTAACATTCGTTCATGGTTTTTAGCGTTCCAACGATAAGTAGCGTTCTTCTGTGCTTCACTGTACATTTTTCGATGTATATACATAACAATAATTCTTTAACTAATTTTTCTTACAAAAGTATATCTTGGGGGATCTGATGGGGATTTGGGGATTTTTGAGTCAGTTTCCCCCAACTTTTTAGAATAGAAAAAATAGAAAAAAAGATATAGAAAAGTTGGGGGAAAACGACCAAAATTTCCCCATTTCCCCATTTTTCCCCATCCGATTTTTTTGTTATGTAGAAATTTTTCAAACACTAAAATTTTTTTTCTTTTTTTTTATTTTCTCGACGTATTATTAAACACGCTTAAAAAATGGCAGTTTCTATACATAACACGATGGAAGTGATCGAGACCGTATCTTCACCGATGTACATCCCCTTGCTATCTCATTGGCGTGATGGGAATGTCTCCGATCGTTATGTGAACAAGTTGACTCCTCAAATCCTTGGTCAGTATGGCATTGAGCTCTTGGGTGAGAATACAAAGTTGTTCTTTGACATTGACGGCAAAGGTAAAGAGTTGATGGGTATGACCTATGACTTTAAGAAACACCTCGATCAGCTTCTCGAGTCAGGCAAGCGTAAGTTTGTCTACTGTTACGCGAAGCCCGAGGATATGGAGGAAGCGAGTGTCAGAAAGGACTATCGCAAGCTCTCTTTCCACATCATCTTTGAAGACAAGGCTATTCATCGCCTAAGCTTCAAACCTGACCAGGCGGAAGAGACTCTCCAGTGGCTTCTCGGTGAGTTTTATGATACGCTTCGTCCGTGTGTAGACAACTCGGTGTATGACAAGAATCGCAAGTTCCGTCTTCCGCGTTACTACAACGATGAGAAGCCGATCGAGCTATTCCCCTGTGATGAGACCGTTGACTTGACTCGTTTTGCGGTAAACCTCCCTCCAGGTGTGTACAAGATTGAGAAGCCGGTAGAACAAAAGGTATACGAGGAGAAAGAGGAAGAAGAAGAGCCTATTACCGATGAGCGCATCAAGAAGATGGTTGATATGCTCTCCATGCTAAAGAAAGATCGCTTTCAGAACTATGACGAGTGGTTTAAGCTCCTGTGTCTGATGCGTGGTAACAAGCTCCCTAAAGAACTCTTTCTGCAATTGTCAAAAGAATCTGGTTACAAGAACTTTACCGTAGACGCGTGCCTCGAACAGTGGTTCAAGATGAATGAGAAACGTACTTATGGCTTTCCCCTGATTCACAAGTGGTTGGAAGAGGATGGTATTGACTGGAAGACTCTCTTCTGCAAGAAGCGTGAGGGCATTATTACTGACTTGCTAAAGACATTGAATGACTGTGGAGGAAAGTTTACTGAACTCTTTATCGCTGAACTCTTTTACAAGTATTATGGTACATCACTTTACTGGACACAGGCTGGTTGGATTCACTACAACGAGATCCGTGGCTGGGAGATGGGTAACAACAATGACATTGTCTATCCACTGATGAAACTTCTTGCTGATGGTTTCTACCGTTTTTCTCAGTCGATGACTCCTAATGATAACGAACAAGAAGGTGACTTTAAGAAGCGTAAGAAGATGATATTCAGCCAGGCCGAGCGCCTTGCTTCTTACTCCTTCTGTGAAAAAGTAATCAAAACCTCGCAAACATTGTTCAAGGATGACCATATCATTGAGAAGTTCGATGCTAAGCCGCATTGGTTCTGCTTTAGCGACTTCAAGGCGATTGATATGAAGACTGGAAACGTGATTGATGTGCGCAAAGAAGACTACATTATGACGACGTGTGGATACCCTCTTCCGACTCGCAATGACAAGAAAGTACAGGAGGCCAGTGAGTTTATCAAGTCCCTTGTTGAGGAGAAGAACTACAAGAGCTTTATGAGCATGATCTCTGCTAACTTTTATGGTGACCCGAATCTTAACCAGAAGCTCTATGTGCATACGGGAACGGGTGGCAACGGTAAGAGTCTCCTGGGTCTCTTGCTGATGTACACGCTGAGTGGATATGCTGGTATCTTGCCTATTGAGCAGCTAACTCGCGACTCAAAGGGACGTGATGATGCCAACTCTGCCTTGTTTGCGATGCGTGGTAAGCGCTATGCCCAGGCAGTCGAACCAGAAGACTCTAAGGACACTACCCTAAAGGTAGCTCGTATCAAGGAGCTGACTGGTGAGGACAGTGTCATGGTAAGAGAACTGCACAAGACGGCAGTTAAAATGACGATTAGCTTTACCCTGAACATCTTTTGCAATGAAAAGCCTCGTATGTCCAAGTCTGATGCAGCGATCGAGAGACGTCTTGTCGTATTCCCCTACGTGTACGAGTTTGTTGACTACCCAGATGAGAGCGACCCCTACCAGAAGCAGAAGGATGAGACCAAATCACAGATGATTAAGAGCGATAAGGCGTTTCGTGATGGCTTCCTCTATTTGTGTCTCGACTTTTGGCGCCAGTGCAATGGCAAGTTTATTCCTACGGAAGACGTGGCTAGAGCAAATGCTGAGTATCTGCTTGAGAATAACCTTGTTGCTGACTGGTTTAAGGCCAACTACATTCCATCAGGTGACAAGTGGATCCGTCAAAAAGAATTATTGGATATATACAAACAGGAAACATCCATCAGTCTGACCTCTAACTCTTTCTGCAAGTACTTACAACAACTTGGTGTAAAGATTCATCCAGATAAGAGCCATGGTAACAAGATCTTTGTAGAGGCAAAGCCGATGGAGATGAAACCGTTATCAAAACCATAAGGTAAATTCTTTTCTCTCTCATAGAGTAAAGAAATGGGTTGGCTAAGTGATATCTGGGATACAGCAAAGGCAACGGTATCCAACGTGTACGACACGGTCTCAAAGACGGCAAAGAACTGGTCGGAAGGTCGGTTCCTCGCTCCTGGAAACTACAAGTTCTGTGGTCCAGGCAACCCCCTCGACGACGACTATGTAAAGAAGCACCTACCAGGAGCTGGCGCATCAGACACTGCCTGCTACCAGCACGATAAGGACTATGAGAACTTCCGCAAGGCCAAAGACCAGGGAAAGATAAGTGACGCGGAACTAAAGACGCTCGTGAGAGAGTCGGACGATCGCCTCATCGCGAATTTGCGACAAGACCCGAAACGTGACCTGGGTTCCTATCTATCAGAGATGGGAATCCGTGGAAAGAAGTTTGCCGAAGACCTCGGCTTACTCTCCCCTGAAAAGTTTGTTACCTAATCGGTAACGTGTGTTACCTAATTAACGCCAACGACTCGCCAACATACTAGCGTAGGGGTTTGAGGGAACGGCAGGCACCTGCTGGATGACCTTGTCAATCTTCTCGACGGTCTTGACGAGCTTCTTTGCCTGACGGCGGATAGCCCGCTGCTTAGGCTTGTAGTCCTCATCCTCCGTCTCGGTCTCGGTCTCTGTGACGTCTGTCGTCTCCTCCTCGGTCGTAGTCTCCTGCTTGCGGCGACGGGTAGGCTGCTTGATCACCACGCGAACGTGAGTACCGGCAGCTACCTTCTCGTTCTCCTTGGCAATCTTTCTCTGCTTGACGTCTGCCTTGAACTCGTCAACCTCTTTCTTGATCTGGGTGTCCTGTTTCTTGAGCTCATTGGCCTGCTGATCACGACGTTCCTTTGCGAGACGAGCGTTCTCCTTTGCCATCTCAGCGAATCGCTTACGCGCCTCGATTTGAGCGGGTGTGGGAGGTGCTCTCTCCACTTTTTCTTTAACCAACTTCTTTACAGCACTAGCGGGTAGCTCTACCTCTCTCATCATATCAGTGGGTAGCAATAATGTCTCACCATCCTCCGATTTATACTGTTTCAGAGCGCGCTGCATAATCCTTTTATTACCATCGCAAGAAAAAAATCCATAAAAAATTTTCTTTTTGTAGTATAAAATGGACGAAAAGTCGAAATCCAAGTTACCTCCCTCCGTATATTTTGACTCATCAAAGATCCCTGAAGAGTGGTTTATGCCCTTCTCCGAGTTCTCCCAGTCGGACCACGTCAAGAACTACATGGACCCGGAAGGACGCGCTAAGACCCTCAAGGTGATGTTAGACTCGATGATTGCCGAGAAGAAGAAAGGTAGAACTAAGAAATAATCTTGCCTATTGATAAATGAGTTACGTTATCAATAGTTACAACCTCTTTCTCTCCTCCACCAAGAGGACGGCGGGTGATTCAAACGCCTTTGAGACTGCCCTGTACCGTCCCATAGGCCTCACCTCCCCTAACAACTGGTTCACGGTAAGAGTCGGCTCGGCAGAGATTCCCTACGTGTTTACTCTCATCAATCCAGAAAACAGTCTGATAAACTTTACTCTCGACAGGAATTCCGTGATCTACAACGGCTCACTGACCCTGACCAGTGGTAATTACAATATCTTAACTTTACTCAGCGAACTAAAGACCAGACTGGGTACTGCCATCAGTAGTCTCTCGGGATGGGACCCGACGACCCTTTTCTCGTTCACGTATGACAGGAGCTCTGGCAAGGCAACCCTCTCGATATTGGGCACGGACAGCACAGCCACGACCATCACCATCTCCAACAACAGCCCTGTATTTCTGAAATGTCTCGGCTTCACCACCTCCTTCTCGTTCAGCTATACCACCCCAACCACGAGGGTGAACGCCACGTCAAGTCAGAACGTCAACGTGTCCCAGAACACGGCGGTCTACATCAGAAGTGACTCCCTCCTGCAGTCGTCCAACATCGAGAACATTGTGGTGGACAACGAGGTGTCTAACATCCTGGCCAAGATTCAGATCAACGCGTCACCCCAGTCGTACATCCTCTGGACCAACCCGGTGGACTTGGAGACCAAGATCAACAACCGCGTCATCGACACGATATCCCTGTACCTCGGCAGTTCCACCGCCTACAAACTAGACTTGGGTAACCTGGACTGGTCACTGCGCTTGACGGTAAAGGAGTGGACGCGCGACCACACCCAGCAGGACTTGGCGGTGAACATGATACCTCAGCCGCAGATACCAACGGAAGGCCTGCAGAACCTGTTTGATGAGAGAGATAGGGCGGTTAGGAAACTGAAGAAACTACGGGATAAAATATCTTCTCGCATAACGGTAAATGGTGACACAGAAACAGAAACAGGTCCAGAACGTCAAGATCTACGTGGGGGAACAGAAACCCAAACGGCGTCGTAGAGCACCTGCCAGAAGAGCTCCCGCCGCAAGAGCCCCTCGAGCGGGTGGTGGAGGTGGTGCGGGTGGTGGAGGTGGTGCGGGTGGTGGAGGTGGTGGACCGCTCCCATTCCCACCACCACCTCCCCCAGGCAGTACCGGTACGTTCTTCTTCCCACAGATGTTCCCACAGCGAGCAGGTCCGGCGATCGAACCCCAATCACAGCTACAGCAGCTTATCAAGCCCCTTGAGCAGTCATTACTACGCCTCGAGCAACAAGCCCAACGCCCAGCTCTACCAGGACCGGTGTTAGAGGAGAAGGAAGAGGCTCGCAAACCGTTTACGATTCAGGATATGCGTCATATGATGGCTCAGTATGTGGAGAGCCTACCGATGTATGAAGAGCCTGCCAGACCCGCTGTGAGTAGCTCTAGTAGTATGACGGAGACTTCCGAGATGGGAACACAGACTCGAGTACCCACTAGAGAAACGGGAACTCAGGTACAGCTGGTAGGACCTCCCCAACCCATCGTCAAACCAGCAGGTACAGAACCCCTTGTCGATCGAGTTGTCTCACCAATCATCTTTACACCAATGGGAGGCAAGGAACCAGAGTACGACTTTCCAGAGCTGAAAGAACCGGAAGCAGCCAAACCAGCTGTATCAGAAGAGGAGGAAGACATTGAGGTGCCAGTACTTCGTGATTACAAGCCAGAGGACATCAGAGCTCTCGAGCGGGAAGGAAAGATAACAAGAGAATTCCTCCAACGCTTCCAAGTCAGAAAGGTCGACAAGCCTGAACATCGTAACTACAACCTGTTGAAAATCGCTACCGCCCTCGGTATATCCGTCTCCAGAAAAGAACCTCTACCATCCAAAAAAGAGGTGATTGATCTGATTCTTGGAAATGTGAAAAAATAGAAAAATTTTTTATTATCTTGCGTATATAATAAAATGGCACCATCCAGACAATCGTACAAGTTCAACGCAATCCAAGTTCTCGGACATCCTCAAACGCGGATAGACGATCGCATCGAGCACATCTGGTTTAAGCTCGACATCTGCGAAGAGGATGTAGTAGTGCATATCCTCGAGTCGAAGATAGACTACTACCACAGAGGAGTCCGACGAGCTACCTTCCCCATCTCCAGAGCCCTGATGTTGGTGGCGATGAAGCGATCGGTAGAGGAAAGTCTAACGTCAGAATAAAATCCTACTATATAGCAAATGCGCCGTATAGTTGTCAAACCACACCCGTTCACCAAGGGAGGTAAAGTAAAGCCCTCCCACAAGAACATCCCTGTACATGCCCTCAAACCAAAGGACCCTGATCAGGTACTCGCTCGTCTAATGCCAGGAGAGATTGTCATCCCTGTGAAACACGCAAGCAAGGTGAAAAAGATGCTTAAAGACGCCAAAATCAAATTGCCTGGACTTTAATAATTTAAAGACGATGTATATACATAACATGCAGAAGTATATATATCCAAAGTTTATCTGTGGCTTTTGCAAACAAAAGCGAAGTGGTCAGGGTTTTGATCCACATCCTTTACGGATTAAGGATAAAATATGTAAAGCTTGTTATCAGAATGAAGTACAAAGGGTTAAGGTAAATATTGCTTTTTCTCGGATGGGTCTATTAGAGGAATTAACCAAACTTATGTAATTCTAGGTATAGATATCATACAAACCAGACTTCAATGGTTATCTATATGTATATATACAAGGATAAAACCGGTTTTATATACTATGAAAGGTATATATATAACCACTAAAATCTGGATTATATCGAGTTTCGTATATTAGATAATGGAAGTTTGGTTTATAAGCTCTATATACTGTCTTGTATATAGATTATCGGTGTGATATTACTTTACTTCTTAGAGTATCCAGCCTTCTTCAAGCCGATCGCTCGTGCGACAGCTGGTGGGACAAACTCTCCCTTCTTCTTTGCGTCGGCGTACACCTGACGAATCGCCTTGGCAATCTTGTCAGCCTTGACCTTGCCTCCCTTCTTCATAGGCATAGCCATGCTAACCGGCATCAAACCGATCGGTGGTCTACCCTTAGGAAGGTAGCCAAAGGGCTTACCAAAAGGCTTTCCAAATGGCAGCGGCAGAATCATATCTTCTCTTGCAAACATCGTGTGTTTACCTATAACAAAGATTTTTTTCTTGTGTTATCGTAAATGCTGTACTGGCTAAAAAGAGGAGTTGACGTTCGGGAAGAACCGTCCGTCCCCGCTCCCACTCCAGCTCCTGTCCCCGCTCCAGAACCTCAGTACGATGAGAAAGAAGAACTTCCTGTGATTCTCGAAAGAGAGTACTGCAGCAGCTGCATCACACCAGATGGAGAACTCAAGTGTCCCCGTCGTCACCGCTGTAAGATCTGCAAGTGCTATCTTTCCGATGAAGAGTGGTTTGCAGAATTTCGAAAATAAAATTTTTTTATCTCGCTAGATACAAAAATGGATAAACTCAGAGATCAGATCCGTGAAAACCGCCCAAAGATTGCCGACTCGTCGCTCAAGACCTACGCCTCCATCATCTCCAACCTCTACAAACGCGTGGCAAAGAACGACGACGTTAGCAAAGCCTTTGACTACTTTAGCAAGAACCCAAAGGAGGTCTTGGATAACCTCAAAGATATGGAGTACTCAAAGAGAAAGACTGTGTTAGCAGCTCTCGTTGTTCTTACCGAGCCGAATGAAAAGGCTGTAAATCTCTACCGTAAGCAAATGCTTGATGATAAGAGTCGATATGACAACGATCAGAAAGACCAAAAGATGAGCGATTCACAGCGCGAGAACTGGGTGACTCAGGAGGAAGTCCAGAAGCTGTACGACCAGATGGACAAGGAGAATCGCGCCTTTCTATCTCGTGATAAGCTCAAGCCTTCCGAATTTCAACAGGTTCAGAACTGGCTGATTCTCGCGCTGTACCACCTCCAAGCTCCCCGTCGTCTGAAGGATTACACAGAGATGAAGCTTAGAAATATTGACGAGGAGAAGGACAACTATGTGAAGGCGAATAACTTGGTCTTTAACCAGTACAAGACTGCAAAGACCCACGGTAAGGAGACGATCGCGATGAACCCAAAGCTCAAGTTTATCCTGAACAAGTGGAAGAACATCAACCCGAACGAGTATATGCTTGTGGGTGGAACGGGTAAGAAGCTTACTTCCTCCCAGCTACAACAGCGCCTAAACCAGATTCTGGGAAAGAAGGCGTCTGTTAACATTCTTCGTCACTCGTTTCTGAGCGAGAAATATAAAGACCTGCCTGCCGTTCGAGAGCTGGAGAAGAGAGCGGAAGAGATGGGTCACACGGTTGAACAAGCTCTTCTTTACGTGAAGAAAGATGCTCCTGAGAAGACTCCTCCTCCAAAGAAGGAGAGACTTCAAAAGTCTGGGAAGCGTGTGAAGGCTGCTCCGAAGAAAGCTGAATAACGGTCTGTACGAGGTGATCAAGGGGAGTCAGAAGCTGTTTCATCTGCTCATACTCTTCTATCGAAATCACGGTAACCATTCTCTTATAGTACTATGAGAGAATATTAATTAATTTATCGGATCAGGTTGACGTTACCAGCCAGGTCGATGGTGACCACCTGCTGCAGGGCAACGTAGATAAAGGCATCACCAGCAGTACCGGCGTTGGTCAGCTGCAAGACCGCAGTGTTGACCGGGGTGCCCGAGAACGAGAAGCCGGCTTGGTCCGAGCGAGAGCACGACAGACCACCCAGGTAAGCACCAGCCGAGTAGATAGCACGAGTGAGAGCAGCGGCAGTAAAGTCACCAGCCACCGAAGTACCAGACACACCAGCAGCAGAGGACGGACCCCACGAGGTGCGGTTAATATCCGTCAACACGTTCAGGGCACGGTTCATCTCCGCAAACTGATCAGGGGCTTCAGCCAGGTTGTTATTGGATACCAGCTGACCATCCAGGTACAGGTAGGCTGAACCATTGCCAGCGAACTGACCATCAGCAGTAAACGCACCCGAGTTACGAGAGGTGTTACCCACGACCACGTTCCACAACACAGCCTTGACCGACGAGGAGTTCAGGCCGATGTTCTGGGTCTTGGTCGCACCCGCGTTCGAGATCTTGACGTTGTACCAGGTGTTGATCGGGATTTGGTAGACGCGAGAGGCCAGCATCTGCTTCGTAGCTAACTCGTACTGAGAATCCGGCACTAATTGTTCAAAGACGAGCTGAGCCTGGGAAATGGAGAAGTCGGTGATCGGGTCAGCCGAACCCGAAGTCAGACCCTGGGCAGCCGAGTCCAAGTCAATCTGCAGCTGACAGCCCGACAGCAAGAACAGCGGCAGGTGAGCCTTGGCGTTAAACAGACCAAGATTAACAGGCACGCAGACGGTCAAGGTCTGGGCAGTGTTGAAGGCGCCGCCCATGGTGTCCTGCAAGATCTGGTCATCGTTGACAACGTAGTTGGCGTTGGTGCAGTGGAGCTTCAGCGAAGCGCACAGCTTGTTGTAGTTCTGAATCTGCTCACCGATCGAGCCTGACAGCAAGGCGGTCATGCGCAGAAACAGAGACTCGGCAGCGCCGTACTGGCGAAAGCACCAGCTGTAGGCGTTGGCCTGGGTCACAGACACAGTCATACGGACGTAGGCAGAGCCCGACTTGAGAAAGCCAGAGCCCATGTTAGCGGGGAGCTGGAAGGAGAGCTGTTGGCCAGAGGTCACGGTACCGTTTTGAGACGAGACGGCGACGATGCGCTGAGAACCACCAGAGGCAACACGGGGCTCGCTGGAGGGCATCCAAGCGGCCGGGATATCAGACTGAGCGACGCCGACGGCGTATGAAGCGGGAGAAGCAAACGACATTTCTTTACCATTGGTCAAGAAAATTTTTTTTTCTGCTTTCTCATTCACCTTTCTGAAACATTCGCTTTGAAACCATTCCACCGGATTTTAATCCGATCTGTTTCGCGATATCTGCTACGCTTTTTGCTTGGTCAAGACCGGATTGAACAGCCTTTGCTCCAGCAATGACGGGCTGTGCTAGACTGCCCAATACAGGGATCTTTGATACAAAGTCTCCTGCGCCGGCGATGATGTCGACGGGCTTTCGGACTACGTCATATACTTTGCTTGCGACGTCTTTCACGCCGGAATAGACATTGGATGCAGTGCTCTTAATGCCTTCCCATAAATCGGAGAAGAAACCCATTCTCTTGTGTTTACCTATACGTGAGATAAAAATTTTTATTCAGCAGGCGAAACGAGCAGTGTGATGATGCAAAAGTAGAACGAGTTGTTACCATTTCCATCATACGCTGTACTTGACGTAAGAGTGAGGTCAATTCCTCCTCCCATCACCTCAAGGTCGAAAGGGTAGTTGCCACTGGGGTTTCCATGGGTGTCACCTCCTTTGTTACCAAAGATTAACGAGTCTGTGTATGAACCGTAAGGCATACGAAAGCAGTCGGACTGGACACGGATGAGGCGGTGATCGTGTGTCGTTGTGTTATCACAAAACTGGACACCCGCAAAACGAGCCTTGTAGCGACCGTTCAGACGGGTGTGATAGAACGCTCTCGCTGGTAGTGAAGCTGCTGAAGCTGGAATGTAGATTTGGCAAACCTGCTCTTTCATGTCGTGGCACATCTTTTACTACTAGGAAAGAAATTATTTACAGAATCAACGACTGGATGGACGGTATGCCAATCATGTTGAGAATCAGGTCAGTGATGGCATCCTTTACTCGCGAGGATACCCATCGGATAAAAAACACAGGAAGCGAAGCAGGGACTTGAGCACCGACGGCTTGCGGATCTTGGCGCTGAGGAGGAGGCGGTCAAAGTCCGATTTGAAGGCCTGGCGCTCGGGAAAGCTGCGAACGCAGTTCTCTGCCTTGAGGTCCGAGACAAAGTCGTCTCTCGAGTCGAGTAGGGAAATCACGCAGACGATGTGGTAGTGGGACAAGTCCTCCTTCATCAACGCATCCCTGTGTATTTTCTGGCGGAGGTCAAACACGGCATAGTCAAACTGGTGGGAGGGGAGTGGAATGTTGCGAAACGACTCGTGCCATACCAAGACCTTATTACCGTAGGACTTGAGCAGTTCGAGTTCGTGTTGTTCAATGTCGCGCGAGCAGCACAGCAGAAACGGTTTGTCGTCTGCCGGCGCCTGTGCCTTGACATCGGAGGGGTCGAGTTCCTTGCGGATGACTTTGGGTAGTTGGTCGAGTAGGGACATTTCTTTTACTAGTAGTGAAAGAAATTATTTTAGAGATGCGATCAGCGTGGCTAGCTTGTTAAAGCGTTCCTCCGTCTGAGTTTTATAGTCTAGAAAGTCTGTCTCTAGCTGGCGAGCGTGCTTCTCGAGGACTTCGTTGCGCTGTGTCAAGGTTTCTAGCATCTTCTTTTTCTGAGTTTCTTCTTTATCCTTCTTGTCGCATACTTCCTTACATTTATCCCGCTTACAGTTGAAACCATCCTCCCTCTTACAGCGCTCATAACTTTCTTTAGCCCTGCAACAACACCCAATAATCTTCTCTCGTTCTTCCTCTGACATTTCTGTAATGTGCTTGATGATCTGAGGGAGCGGTTCTGGAATTTTAGGTAGTGGTGGTATCTCAACCGTTCGCAGAGGGATAGGTAGTGGAGTTGATGATTTCTCATCCGTTTCTAGTGGCTTTTCCATTTTACTAACGTACAAGAATTTAAATTTTT
>JACCDX011068447.1_pt1 | contig 16788 bp, 16 predicted proteins | sample 7449681 | NCBI WGS metagenome assembly JACCDX01 (sample SAMN15323450, study PRJNA562643) | freshwater metagenome | isolation source: river surface water | place: USA:Blue River Watershed | collected 2017-08-18 | reverse complement strand
CGGCGATACCCTTAGCACGCTCATTTGGAGGATTCGCATAGCGGCCGAGTGCGCACGCTTGGAAAGCGTGTAAAGGGCAACCTTTCGAGGGTTCAAATCCCTCATCCTCCGCTCGTTTTACTCGCTTTGGCTGAATCACTCATTGCCGATTCGCTCATTAACGAGGAACCCCTGCCTTATCTACACATCACAAGTTGGGACATCCTCCGCCATTTTTATTCGCTTAGGCGAACCTCCACCAGAAGGTTGACTGTGGATAACTAAATCAGGTTTCACGCCAATTCGTCATCCTGCCTGCATGCCAAATCACCTCAAATCTAAATATTTAATCCGTTCACTAATCATTGTTCTCGTTGGAACCTTTTCCTCCTTCGACCAAGCTCTCGCAGTCGTGACTCCGCCTGCCACTAAATGCAATATTCGCGTCGATGATCCGCATATTTCAAAGTACATCCTGCGCTCGCGAGGTTATCTTGCTGTCAAAGTTAATGCCCGATCCATTTGCGACAAGGCCATGCGAAACCTCGAGTTGAATGTCGAAATCTACAAAGTCGGATTATTTCGAGATTATCGGGTGGGCAGGAAGACGGTTCAAATTCCAGGCTTGATCTACGCTAACAAAGTCATCAAGAATGAAATAACTTATACAAGATGTCGTTCACAAAAACCTACCAAATACTACGGAATCGCCTTTGCAAGCGCAGTCATCGATGGACAACCTAGGAAGACTCTCAAAGTTACTTCTGCAAAAACTATTTCTCTTAAATGCGGGACCTAAGATAAACTAAATCTATGATCCCAGATGATGATAATGAATCACTTCGTGATGACGCATGGGACGAGAAGTATTTTTCATTGATTCTTGATTTAGCAGAGAAGAATTCTTCTCGCTATGAAAGCCAAGCAGAAACTTTATTGAAAAATAAAACTTTTGTGATATCTCTTGAAGGTATTGAGATTCGGTACGAAATCACTCCCTTGGGGTGCAGTTATTACGCTTCTGAAAATCTAAAGGGTGAAGCATGGAGTGGCTGGACTCGGATGGGATGGAAAAAGTCCTCGAAACGAAACCGACTACCTAATTTTTTTGCCACTTCCGAAGCAGGAGTTCTTCTCCAGTAATTTCTACTGCTTCTCTGCAATCAAATCTCGACCCCGATGTACTTAGTTTCTAAGAACTCGTGAATTCCATCGAAGCCACCCTCGCGGCCAAGGCCTGATTGCTTTACACCGCCAAATGGAGCAGCAGGATCTGAGATCACACCGCGGTTGATTGCAACCATTCCAGATTCAATCGCCTCTGCCATACGAAGTGCGCGCTTGAGATCTTCTGAGTAGACGTAGCTAATCAATCCGTAATCGGGGCTGTTGGCAAGTGTGATGCCCTCTTCATCGGTATCGAAGGTAACTACAGGGGCTACTGGGCCAAAGACTTCATGGTTCAAGATTGGATTATCGGCAGAAACTTCAATGACAGTGGCTGGATAGAAAGCACCTGGACCATCAGGAAGTGCACCACCTGTAATTACTTTTCCACCACTTGCAACTGATTGATCGACTAGCTCAGCAATCTTGTTGCGCTCTTTAATTGAAACGCTTGCACCCAATTGAATTCCTTCATCGCGACCACGTCCCATGACAAAAGCGGACATCGCTGCAGAGAACTTCTTTGTGAATTCTGCTGCAATTGGACGTTGAACATAGACGCGGTTAGCTGCGGTACATGCTGCTCCGCCATTACGCATCTTCGCAAGCATCAAACCTTTTACTGCTTCATCAATATTTGCATCATCAAGCACTACAAACGGTGCATTTCCGCCAAGTTCCATCGAGCAGCGAATGACACGATCAGATGCTTCGCGCAACAAGATACGACCAACTTCGGTAGATCCTGTAAATGAGAGATTCTTAAGGCGTGGATCGTGCAGCATCGTGCTGATTGCAGGTCCTGTGCTCTCAGGAAGAATTACATTGAGGACACCCTTTGGTAGACCTGCTCGTTGCATGATGTCAGCGATTGCGAGCGCAGTAAGTGGTGTCTCTCCGGCTGGCTTTAAAATCATTGTGCAACCAGCTGCAACTGCTGGGCCAATCTTTCGAGTGGCCATAGCCGCTGGGAAATTCCACGGTGTAATTAATAGTGAGAGCCCAATAGGTTGATGGGTAACAAGAATGCGCTTATCGCCGCTAGGAGATTTTCTAAAGTCTCCCGGTGTGCGCACCGCCTCTTCGGCAAACCAACGGAAGAACTCGGCTGCATAGAGCACTTCGCCCTTTGCATCAGGGAGAGCTTTTCCATTCTCTTTAGAAACTAGTTCTGCTAAATAATCAGCTTCGGCGCTCATGATTTCAAAGGCCTTGCGCAGAATCTCGCTGCGCACGCGTGGAGCAGTTGCTGCCCATGATGCACTGGCCGCATCTGCTGCAGCCAGGGCCGCTTCACACTCTTTATCTCCGGCGAGAGCTACATCTGCAATGACGCTGAGGTCGCTTGGGTCATAGACAGGCGTGGTTTTTACTCCATCGACCCATTCTCCGTTGATAAACATCTGAGTACGCATAAGATGAGGATACTCAGAGTGTAAAAAGGTTGCCACTAGCGCCTTAAAGCCAGCTGTTAAAGGGAGACGAAGTGCCTAAGTCCTGGACCGATGGAGCCCCAGCCCCGGTCGTTTTACAAGACCATGCCCCGCTTGAAGATCCGCTTACATATAAAGTGAAGCGCCGCTTCTTAGGTGGCGCACTTAACCGACACAGTCTCGGACATCAACGTTTAAGTAAGCGTTACGCACTCGGCATCTTGTCATCAGATTGCATCTCATCATCGGCATACGGATCAGAACAGATTCTTATCGCACTTTTGCCAGCATTTGGTTTAGCAGCATTCACGATCTTGATGCCGATGACAGGCGTTGTCTTGGCAATCCTGATACTTATTACTCTTTCATATCGCAACGTAATCGCTGTCTATACAAAGACAGGCGGTGCCTACATTGTTTCGCGAGATAACTTTGGTCCGGTAGTTGCTCAGATTGCAGCAGTTGCACTGATGCTCGATTACATCGTAACTCTTGCAATCCAATCTGCTGCAGGTGTTGCTGCGATCATCTCAACATTCCCATCGCTTGCTCCGTGGAAGATGCCGATGATCTTTGCTGTGATCATCTTCCTTACCTACGGAAATCTCCGCGGTGTGAAAGAGGCTGGAAAGGCATTTGCCTTCCCGACATATTTCTTCGTCGGTTGTATGGCAATCGTCTTTGGAATGGGTATCTGGCGCCTAACTAATGGCACTCTCCCAGTTTTGGCAACAGATCTACCAGGAGCTGTAGAAGTCGGCGAGGGACAAGGTCTCCTAACCGCCGCTGCAATCTTTATTCTGCTTCGCGCATTTGCAAACGGTGGATCTTCACTGACAGGTCTTGAAGCAATCTCAGATGGTGTTGCGCTCTTCCAAGCACCAGAAGATAAGAATGCAAAGCGAACACTTGTCATTATGAGCACACTTCTAGGAACGCTCGTACTTGGCGTCTCATGGTTTGCCCATCACATCCACGCTATGCCTTATGAATCAGGAACACCGACAGTTATCTCGCAGATTGCTAAGGCGACGATGGGCGAAGGTGCCTTCGGACAATTTATGTTCATCATGGTTCAGCTGGCCACAATGCTTATTCTCTTTGCAGGTGCAAACACCACATACAGCGCATTCCCATTGCTCTGTAACTTCGTGGCAACAGATGGATACCTGCCTCGCCAGCTGACAAAGCGCGGCCACAGACTTGCCTTCTCTAACGGTATTTTGCTCCTTGCAGGTGGCGGTTCATTCCTTGTATTAATTACTGCAGGTTCTGTTGAACACCTTGTGGCGTTCTATGCACTCGGAGTATTTACTGGCTTTACCTTGGCCGGATTTGGAATGGCGCGTTACTTCAAACGCACAAAGCCTGATAGCTGGAAGGTGAAGTACGCAATCAACTGGCTCGCTGGCTCAGTATCACTACTTATCGTTATTATCTTCTCAATTGTTAAATTCACCGAAGGTGCTTGGTTGGTTCTGATAACAGCTCCAATCCTCGTCTTCACCTTCTTACGTCTTCGTCGCCAATATACAAATGAGCAGAATGCTCTTGCGGTAAAGACAGAGCATGAACGTGCAACTTCAATCGCGCGCCATGATGTAACTGTTCTCGTTGATAACGTCGATCTTGCAACTGTTGGTGCAGTTCGATATGCACGCAGCCTTAAGCCTCGTAAGTTAAACGCTGTTCACTTCGTTATTGATGATCTTCGTGCAGAGGAGATTAAGGAAGCGTGGGCAAATTCTGAAGCGCTCGATGATGTCACTCTTGAACTTATCGACTGCCCAGATCGTCGTCTGCCTAACGCCGCACTCGAGTACTCACTTCGCATGACCGAAAAGCCCGATGTAGAACTTACGCTCTTGCTGCCACGTCGCGCATATTCTGGATTCTTGGGTCGATTGCTCCATGATCAAACAGCTGAAGATATTGCAGCACCGATCTCACAGCTGCAACGAGTTGTTGCAACGATCGTTCCTTTTGACGTTAATCGCATCATCTCCGGATCTGCTCCGCAGGTAGTAAAGATCGTTGAAGAGAAAGTTGCAGCAAAGCCTGCAGCCTTTAAACCTGTTGAAGAAGTAATTAAGCAGGTAGAGCCAATTAGCCATTACGCAGAGAATCTGACGCCGATTGGCGAGATTGAATGGCGAAAGCGTGCACATGTTCAAGGTCAGGTGACCTCAATTAAGAGCGCTCCACGTGGTTCTGCTCCATATCTTCAGGTCGAAGTCTGGGATCAGACAGGTGGAGTAACCCTTCAATTCTTAGGACGTCGAGAGATTGCCGGCCTTGAAGTGGGTTCACAGATTCGTGCAGAAGGAATGGTGGGCGAAGAAGAAGGAACGCTCACAATCTTGAATCCTTCATACGAACTACTTGTCTGAGAAGAACTCTTTCAATAATTGAGCGCACTCACGCTCTTTTACTCCTGCAGTCACTTCGACCTTAAAGATCGAGCGCGGGTCACGTAAGACATCCCACACTGAGCCGACCGCTCCGGCTTTCTCATCCCATGCACCGAAAACCAGTGAACTGATGCGTGATTGTGCAATTGCACCTGCACACATGGCACAAGGTTCAAGGGTGACAACAAGGGTGCAGCCATCCAAACGTGATTTCTGTAAACGCGCAGCTGCATTTCTGATTGCAACGATTTCAGCATGTGCAGTTGGGTCGTTATTAGCTTCGCGCTCGTTATATCCAGTGCCAATCACAATGCCATCGCTATTGATAACAAGTGCACCGACAGGAACATCACCTGTTGTAAGTGCATGGCGCGCAATGGTGAGCGCTTCTTCCATTAACTCTTCGTGATTTAAAATCTTATAACTCCAATAATTGTGCGAAATCTTCACCGAATCCTAATCGACTGGCGATCGCTTCTAGCTGTTCATCTGGAAAGAGATCGGCGTCATCGCAGAGCGTTGAAAGCTCCATGCGATGTACGCCAAGGTCAGAGATGATGTCGAGATCTCCTGCAGGAAATGGTTCGTCATCTTCTTCAGGAGAATCTAGATCGCAGATCTCTAGTAATTCAGCAGCGATGTCGTAATCAATTGCGCAGGTAATATCGCTTAAGAAGAGTTTGATATGAGAACCAAGTACACGGATGATGATGAAGAACTCTTCATCGATGGCAAGCAGGGCGATTGCACCGCCATTAGTCTGCTGCGATTTCAGGCGATCGATTATTTGTGGCAGATCTTGCGCATCGGGCAGAAGAGCTAAAGACCAGCGACCGTCTTCGTGCCAAGCGGCCACAGCAATATCCACGTCATTGATGAGTGGCTCGCCTGCCTGATCCTGTGTCACGTTGCTCATATTCCCACTCATTGGGGTGGAATGAAAGGGCGGTAAGGTACGGGTTATGAAAGTTCACGTCGCCAACCATCCGCTGATCTCCCACAAATTAACTGTTCTGCGTGACCAGAAGACAGATTCTCCAACGTTTCGTCATCTCGTCGAAGAGCTCGTCACCCTTTTGGCATATGAAGCCACTCGGGATGTACGGATTGAAAAGGTTGAGATCGTCACTCCAGTTCAACCAACAACTGGCGTAAAGCTTGCCGAACCACGTCCTGTCGTAGTTCCCATCTTGCGCGCAGGTCTGGGAATGCTTGAAGGAATGAGTCGCCTCATTCCAACAGCTGAAATCGGATTCCTTGGAATGGTGCGCGATGAGAAGACTCTCCAAGCAAGCACCTATGCAAATCGTCTTCCAGAAAATCTCTCTGGACGTCAATGCTTTGTCTTAGATCCAATGCTTGCTACTGGTGGAACTCTTGTAGCTGCAATTAATTTTCTTATCGAACGCGGTGCTACTGAGATTACTGCGATCTGCATCTTGTCAGCTCCTGAAGGAATTGCTGTTCTCGAGGAAGCATTTAAAGATTCTGGTGTTCCAATTAATTTAGTAACAGGTGCCCTTGATGAGCGACTTAACGAACATGGTTACATCGTTCCCGGTCTAGGAGATGCAGGCGATCGACTCTACGGAGTTGTCTAAATGGCATCTACCTCCCCTGGGTATGGAATCACAATTCGCGTTGAGGGTTCTCCTGATCTGCAACCAGTAGCGCTTATTACATCTGCGCTTTCACAGGCGGGTGCAACAATTACCGCCCTCGATGTTGTGGAGTCTCTGCTCGAGAAAGTCGTTATCGACGTTACCTGCGATACCGTCAACGCCGATCATGCCGATGAAATAACAGCGTCCCTTAACGTTATTGAAGGTCTTGTAGTCCGTAAGGTCTCTGATCGCACATTTCTTCTCCACCTTGGAGGAAAGATCGAGATTGCATCTAAGGTTCCGCTGAAAACTCGCGATGATCTCTCTCGCGCATATACGCCAGGTGTTGCTCGCATCAGTCAGGCAATTGTTGATGATCCAACAAACGTTCGTCGCTTAACAATGAAGCGAAATACCGTTGCCGTTGTTACAGATGGTTCTGCAGTTCTAGGTCTAGGAAATATCGGTCCAGCTGCCGCGCTTCCAGTAATGGAGGGAAAGGCGGCGCTCTTTAAGCGCTTTGCCGATGTTGATGCATGGCCTGTCTGTCTAGATACCCAGGATGTCGATGAGATTGTTCGTACAGTTCAACTGCTTGCACCTGTCTATGGCGGCATTAACCTTGAAGATATCTCTGCACCACGCTGCTTTGAAATCGAAGCTCGCCTGCGCCAACTCTTAGATATTCCTGTCTTCCACGATGATCAGCATGGAACTGCGATCGTTGTGCTTGCCGCTCTAAAGAACTCTTTGAAATTGGTAAAGAAAGATATTTCATCGGTCAAGATTGTGATGAGCGGAGCAGGAGCAGCCGGTACAGCAATCGCTCGCTTATTGGTCAAGAGCGGTGCAAAGAAGATCATCGCATTTGATAAAGATGGTGCAATTAATGGCTCTCGCGATCGCGAAGATCCAATGCGCGCCTGGTTTATCGATCACTCAAACCCTGAGAATTTCTCTGGAGATATCCACCATGCACTAGTTGATGCAGATGTCTTTATCGGCGTAAGTGCGCCGAATGTATTAAGTGAGGCAGATATCGCCTCAATGGCTGCCAAATCAATTGTCTTTGCGCTTGCAAATCCAGATCCAGAGATTGATCCGGTCATTGCGCGAAAGTATGCAGCTGTCGTTGCTACAGGGCGAAGTGATCAACCAAACCAGATTAATAACGTTCTTGCATTCCCAGGGATCTTCCGTGGGTTGCTCGATGCACAAGCTCACAAGATCACCGACGACCTACTTGTAGCTGCCGCAAATGCAATCGCAGATTGTGTCTCTGAATCTCAGCTCAACGCCTCATTTATCGTTCCCAGCGTCTTTGATCCTCAAGTGGTCACCAAAGTCGCAGCTGCAGTAAAGATGAGTGTATGAGTGATCTAACTAAGTACTTCGTAGATAACTTTGAGAATTTAGCGCCATTTATCTTCTACCTAGTAGTCGGCGTCATCATCTTTATCGAAACCGGCGTCATGCTCGGCTTCTTCCTTCCCGGTGATTCACTTCTCTTTGCAGCTGGCATCGTCGCTTCTACACACGGCAATATCAATCCACTGATTTTGGCCCTCGTTGTCTTCTCTGCCGCATTCTTTGGAGATCAAGTGGGCTTTGCCTTCGGTCGCGTCATCGGTCGTCCATATTTGGAACGACGAAAATCTCCACGCATTCAGAAGATGATTCGTAAATCTGAGGTTTACTACGAAAAATATGGGTTCTGGGCTGTCGTTGGATCTCGCTTTATCCCGTGGGTACGTACATTCGTGCCACCTATTGCCGGAACAACATCGATGAATTACTACAAGTTCTTACTGGCTAACTCACTTGGCGCACTTATCTGGGGTGTGGGGCTGACGATGTCTGGCTTCTACGCCGCATCTCTGCCGTGGGTAAAGACATCTGCGGTCACCATCGGATGGATCTTTATTTCTCTGTGGCTGCTCTCTTTAATTGTGAATTTCGTACGCCACCGACAAGTACTCCGAGATAAGTAAGCACAATTCCTGTTACCAAGTAGATACTTACTTGAACACCCTCTGTTGGTGAGAAGAGATCAATCAGCAGCGAACCAAGGAGCTGACCACCAACGCTGATCAAGGTAAATGTCAGCACCCCTAAATGTTGAACGATCGTTGATGTGAAGGCGATGTAGATAACTCCAATAACTCCACCGGTGTAGATCCACCAAGGGCCTGCTGGCAACGGTGAAAGTTTCATTCCACCGATTAATAGCGCTGCGAACAAAAGGATGAGAAGAAATGTAGTTCCCATCGCAAAGTTAAGCAGCGATGTAGTAAAGCTCTGATGAGAATGTTCATTGATCTGACCATTGAGGGCTCGTTGTACTCCAACGATTGCACCGGCGACTACACCGAGGGCAACCGCTGCAATCGAAAGATCGCGTCCATCTAGACGATCTGCTACCGAGATAAAGACGGCAAAGACTGTGACAAAGGCTGCGGTAACTCGACGAGGAGTGATCTGCTTCTTACCTCCACCGGTAAGGCCAATACGATCTACAACGAGCGAGACAGCGCTCTGTCCGGCAATTGAAGCTACAGAATAGATAGCAACGCCGATCAACGGAACAATCTGCGTCTGCACCGCAACAAAGCTGCCACCCAGCATTCCTGCAAAGAGGGTCCAGGTAGGAAGTTCTTTAGCTGCCACTGCCGTGCGGAGAGTTCGTACTCCTTGCTTAATTGCAGGATTAAAGAGAGCAACGATCGCAATGATGATTAGACCTGAACCAAAAGAGACAAGGGCCGCCTGTAAACCGTTATCGAGGCGATGCGAAAGTTCACCATTAGCGCGCGCCTGCAGCGCAATCATCAGACCAGAGATTGCTGCGAGAAAATCTAGGCGCTTGTGGTGCATATGCTCACCTTAATCTAGCTATCCAGCGCCATAGTTATTTCGAGCCACTCTTCTTCGCGTGTGGCAAGTTCGTTCTCAATTGTCGCAATCTCTGTGGCTATTTGAATAAGGCGAGGCGCATCAAAGGAAGCGCCCTCTTGCTCAGCCTTAAGCGCTACTAGTTTCTCGCGAGCCTTTTCAATCTGACGTTCAACGCGAGTGAGATCTTTCGTCAACGTCCGCTGTTGTGCTGCATTTGAAACTTTGCCCGTTGAAGTTCCAGATTGCACCGTAAGAGATTTTTCTCGATCTTCTAAGTATTGATCAACGCCACGAGGCAGATCGCGAAGCTCGCCATCTCCCAAGAGCCCAACGAATCGATCACACACACGTTCTAGGAAATATCTATCGTGCGAGATAACGATAAGTGTTCCGCTGAAGCTATCGAGCAGATCTTCTAGCTCTGTAAGAGTTTCAATATCGAAATCATTTGTCGGCTCATCAAGCAATAAAACATTCGGTGAATCCATCAGCAAACGAGTGAGTTGCAGGCGGCGCTTTTCGCCACCGGATAGATCTCCGACCGGTGTCCACTGTCCATCGCGATCAAAACCCAGCCGTTCACAGAGTTGCGATGCAGAGAGTGTGCGTCCCTTGCCGATCTCGATATGGTTTGCAACCTTCTCAACAGCTTCAAGAACGCGCCAGCTTGGATCAAGTTCATCTAAATGCTGCGTTAGAAAGGCGATTTTGACTGTAATTCCGGTGACAAGTTTTCCGGCAGCGACTTCAAGTTCAGATGCCATCGTGCGCATCAACGTTGTCTTTCCTGCGCCATTGATTCCGACAATGCCAAAGCGATCACCCGGTCCGATATTCCAGGTTAATTCCTTGATTAACTCTTTATCTCCGGCAGAGATCTTGGCATGTTGAAACTCTAGAACTGTGCGGCCCAAGCGATTGAGGGCAAATTTAAGTAACTCGCTCTGATCGCGTGGCGCTGGCTCTGCGCTAATTAATTCGTTTGCTGCATCGACGCGAAATTTAGGTTTAGTTGTTCTCGCCGGTGCTCCCCTGCGCAACCAAGCAAGTTCTTTACGGATCAAGTTATTGCGGCGGGCATCCATCGCACTCGATTGCCGTGCACGTTCTGCCTTAGCTAAAACAAATGCTGAATAGCCACCGTCGTACTCTTCAAGTGATCCGGCGACTACTTCCCACGTGCGATCTGTCACTGCATCCAAGAACCAGCGATCGTGGGTAACAACTAATACTGCTAAATCTTTTCGTGCATTTAAGTGGCGAGCCAACCAATCAACGCCTTCAACATCAAGGTGGTTAGTCGGCTCATCGAGCATAATCAGATCAAGTTCATCAATGAGAAGCTTTGCTAATCCCACGCGGCGTTTCTCTCCACCCGAGAGAGTGAGAAAAACTCTCTCAAAGAGATGATCATCAAAGCCACCAAAGAGTCCGGTAAATACTTCACGAATCTTGGGATCACTCGCCCATTCATGTTTTTCGCGATTGCCAATAACAATGTCTCCGACAGTTGCACTCTTATCTGCAACATCGACCTGAGAGAGCATTCCTACTCGAACTGAATTTCCTTGTGTGACTCGACCCTCATCTGCGCTTTCGATTCCAGCGATAATTTTCATTAAAGTGCTCTTGCCGGCACCATTTCGCCCAACAATTCCGATGCGATCGCCTTCAGAGACGCCAATGGAGACCTTTGTCAGTAATGGGCGGATATCAAAGGCTTTACTTACTCCTTCGAGGTTTACAAGATTGCGCGCCATAATGGAGAAGCGTACCTTTGCACCATGATGGTTACAGACCGCGAATATGCACTCGCACTCGATGAGAAAGATCCACTCAAAGGCTTCAAATCACTCTTTATGATTTCAGATCCAGATATGTGTTATTTGGATGGAAATTCACTTGGTCGCCTGCCACTTGCAACGGTTACTGCGGTCAACGATTTCATGGTCGGTGAATGGGGACGCGAAGTCGTTACTGGTTGGGGGCATTGGGTCGATGAGGCTCAGCCAACAGGAGATCTACTCGGACGGGCCACACTTGGCGCAGCTCCCGGTCAGGTCTTGGTCTGTGACACAACATCAGTGAATTTCTACCAATTAGCGCTAGCGGCAATTCATGCTCGCCCAGGTCGCAAAACCATTATTACCGATGCAGCAAACTTTCCAACAGATCGCTACATTCTTGATGGAATTGCAAAGCAATTTGGGCTAAATCTCGTCATCATCGATAACGAGAGCGCTGGCACCGCCGAGAACGAACGCATTACACCAGAGATTTTGACGAAGTACTTAAATGATGATGTTGCACTTGTAACACTTGAGGTTATCCAATATCGATCAGGTGCTCGTAATGATATTAAGTCGCTGACTGATTTAGTTCGTGCACATGGCGCTTTTCTCTTGTGGGATGCCAGCCATGCTGTCGGCGCTATCGAGATGGACTTTGATAAGAACGGTGTAGATATTGCAGTCGGTTGTACATATAAATATGGAAATTCAGGTCCGGGTTCTCCTGCCTGGCTCTATGTAAATAAGCGTGTGCAGGCAGAGCTACAAGTTCCTATCCAAGGTTGGTTCTCACAAGGTGATCAATTTGGAATGGGCCCAGTCTTCGAACGCGCAGATGGAATACGCGGTTTTCAAATCGCCAGCCCTTCGTTGATCGGATTGCGTTGCGTTAAGACAGCATTCTCCATGATTGAAGAAGCTGGCATCGGTGCAATCGCTCAGAAGGCTGCCACAGGCACCGCGATGATGATTGAGCTTTATGATGCCTGGCTCGCCGATTTAGGCTTCACCTTGCTTACTTCACGAGATGCTTCAGAGCGCGGTGGCCATATCTCGCTAGGACATCCAGATGCTGCGCGTATCTGTGTGGCACTTCGTCAATTTGCAAATGTAATTCCTGATTACCGTACGCCTAATTCGATTCGTTTAGCGATAGCTCCACTTCCAACTTCTTATGTAGAGATTTGGGATGGCTTCCAGCGCATGCGTGATCTGGTTGCAACTCGCCAATACGAAAAGATTCAAGAATCAGATTCGAGAGTCACATGAGCAATACCCCAGACGATCAATACGGATCCGCACTGACCTACACCTCTTATCTTGCAGTTGATGAGCTACTGCAGTTACAGAGGCCGTTATCGGAAGGTCCAGAGCACGATGAGATGCTCTTTATTATTATTCATCAGACATACGAGCTCTGGTTTAAGCAACTTATTCACGAATTTATCGCAGCCCAGCAATCGCTAGAGGCAGGCGATACTCACCGTAGCTTGGCTATCTTGGGGCGCATTCGCACAATTCTGAAAGTCTGTGTAACCCAGATCGATATCTTGGAAACAATGACTCCACTTCAATTCAACGCCTTCCGTGGATATTTAGCATCCTCGAGTGGATTTCAATCTGCACAATTTAGAAAGGTAGAGGCAATATTAGGTCGACGTGATTCACGAATGGCTGGCCATCTACCTCCGAAGGATCAACAAGAGATTGCAGAGATCACATCGGCTAAGAGTCTTTGGGATTCAACACTTGCTTACCTAAATCACCGCGGACATGGAATTCCCAATCACATTCTCAATCGTGATGTAAAAACACATTACGAAAGTAGCGAAGAGATTCAAGAGATCCTTCTTGCCGTTCATCAACGCGATCCAGAGAGCTCAATGGTCTGCGAGCGCCTCGTTGATATCGATGAAGGTATGCAAGAGTGGAGATATCGCCACGTAAAGATGGTTGAGCGCACAATTGGCTCAAAGGCGGGCACCGGTGGTTCAAGTGGTGTCGACTACTTAGCAAGCACCCTCTTCAAGCCCGTTTTTATCGATCTCTGGAAGATTCGCTCTCGCTTTTAAAGTTGTGGCAACCCAGCGATAACTAGCTCTTCTAAAGATTTACGACTACGTGGTGCGACTTCGCGCTCTGCCATTGCCTCTGAAAGCTTCTCAGGTGCATCTTGCTTTCCAATGGCGATGACAACAACTGGCACGAGCTCACTTACCATCGATACATTTTCGCGAGCCTTATCTTTATCAAATCCAGTCATCTGATGAGCTACAAATCCGCGATGGTGAGTCTCAAAGACAAGCTGTGAGACCGCTAGACCACAATCGAATTGATAATCTGCATGAATCGATCCATCGTCACGTGTGGGCTTTGCAGCAACAAGCACGAGCGCTGAAGCATTCTTTGCCCATGCTTGATTAAATTCACCGAGTGAGGCCAAGACCTGATTGAAGGTTGCATCTCCACGCTTACCGAGAAAGAAGCGCCACGGCTGGCCATTAAATGCCGATGGTGCCCAGCGAGCAGCTTCTAGGATCGCTACAAGATCTGTATCGCTGATCGAGGCGCTCTCATCAAGTGAGCGCGGGCTTCTGCGAATAGCGATTACTTCATGAACTGGTACGGCGGTCTCTGCTCTCATAACAGGTGACTTTAACGCTCATCACCTCAACCTGCAGTATGAAAGTATCGCCAAGCCAAGTAGATAGAGTTAAATAGACCCATGGCAACACGTGTCCACCCGACGAAGGCCTTATTGATTTCAACCACAGTAAAGCTGCTCGATACAAAGCTACCTAATGAAATTGCCGTCGACGAGATTTTGGAAACTTCCGGAATCTCTAAGGGAAGCCTCTATCACCACTTTGAAGATCTCAGCGAGTTGCTAGAAGTTGCTCAAGTTGAGCGCTACGCAGCATGGGTTGACCGAAGCGTTGAAGCGCTCGTCGGCATGCTCTCAAAGGTGAAGACTCGCGAAGATATCGTTGCCGGTCTCAAACTAGTTACTCGATTTACTCAAGATACAAAATATAGCAAGACCCGTTTTCAGCGTGCACGCGCAATCGCAGCAGCAGAACACAATCCACGTTTTAGAAAACTTCTTGCCGATGAACAGAAGCGTTTAACTGATGCACTCATCGATCTCATAAATGAGGCTCGCAATAAAGGCTTATATGCAAGTGATTTTGATGCCCATGCCGGAGCTGTACTAGTGCAGGCCTACACACTCGGCATGATTGTCGATGACTTCGTTGATGAACAGATGGATCCTGAAGCGTGGTATGCCCTCATCGATAAAGTTGTGGATAAAGTCTTTCTCCTATGATCATCTCTTCTGCGCGAGCTGTTATCGATGGAGAGCTACGCAGCGATATCTGGCTTGAAGTAATTGATGGAACGATCACAGAGATCGGCAGCGGCACACACCCATCTGTTGATAGAAAATATTCAGGCACTCTGATCCCAGGATTTATCGATATCCATTGCCATGGCGGTGGTGGGTATTACTTCTCTGATCCGAACGCTGAACAGATTTCCCAAGCGATCGCTACTCATCACAGCGCTGGAACAACAACGCAGTATGCAAGTCTGGTCACTGCAGATCTGCCATCACTAAGATCTCAGATTCAAACGTTGATTCCATTTGTGCAGCGTGGTGAGATCGCTGGCATTCATTTAGAAGGTCCGTATCTCTCACATGCAAAGTGCGGCGCGCACGCTCCTGAATTACTTCGTGCACCAGATCTTGCAGAAGTAAAGAGTGTGATCGAATGGGGTCAAGGAACAATTGCCATGATCACCATCGCTCCTGAATTAGAAGGGTCTCTCGAGACCATCTCCTGGCTGGTTTCACAGGGCGTCGTGGCAGCAATCGGCCACTCTGACGCTGATGCAGATACAGCAAGAGCTGCCCTCGATGCCGGTGCGCAGGTTGTCACCCACTTTACAAATGCGATGGCCAAGATGATTGGTGGCCAATCGATGGCTACAGAAGTCTTGGAAGATTCGCAGGTTTCACTTGAGCTGATCAATGACGGCACTCATGTTCCGGCAGATGTTGTAGCCCTTGTGAAGAAGAGCGGCTTAGATAGAACTATTTTGATTACAGATGCGATGTCTGCAGCCGGTGGAAGTGATGGAAAGTACCTCATTGGTAATTTAGATGTGGAAGTGAAAGATTCAGTGGCTCGTTTGGTAAGTAATGGCGCACTCGCGGGAAGCACACTGACCATGGAGCGCGCTTTCGTTAATTTCCTCAATAAAGATGGCGTAGATATTGTTGATGCAGTTCATGCATCGTCTACACGCGCTGCTGATGTTTTTGGTCTCAAAAACGTTGGTTCTATCACTGTTGGTAAAAAAGCAAATATTCTCAACTTTGATGGTAAAAAGGTTGAATTAATTACTTTTTAACGTGCAAAACACGCGTGAAATTCTGATGAGTTGCAACTTATTTACTGTTTAGAGATAATAACGTCCTAACGAATTGGACTTAACAAATGTATTCCACGATGCACGCGCATCACGCAAGCTCTTTTAGACATGTTCCAGCAACCTCAAAGCCAGTCTCACCAGATCGCGTTGCTGAAGTTCTAGCCGCCGAATGGGCTCTCTTTACCAAGAATACAAAGGCATCAGAGGCTGAGAGTAAGCGCGCTTTTGCCGCCCTTCCACTTGGTGTGACCTCTAGCTTCCAGCACTGGGATCCATATCCAATCTCAATCGCATCTGCAGAAGGTGCTTGGATGACCGATGTTGATGGACGCAAGTTGCTCGACCTCTCTATGGGCTTTGGCGCAATGCTCGCCGGCCATCTCAATCCAATCGTTGTAGAAGAGATCGAAAGCGCACTCAAAACTGGAATGCTCTTCGTTACCCCTTCTCCAATCTCGACAGATGCAGCTGAGCGCATGTGTAAGCGCTTTGGCATCGACCAGATTCGCTTCACCAACTCAGGCACCGAATCGACAATGTATGCAGTTCGCGTTGCTCGCTCTGCCACAGAGAAGATGGGAATCCTTAAGATCGAGGGCGGCTACCACGGTAGCTACGATCCATTTGTTGTCTCTTCAAAACCACCAGTAGATAAAATTGGAAATCCAGAGAAGCCAAAGGCTTACATCGACTCCAATCTCGTTCCAGGAGATATCTACGTCGTACCGTTCAATAACTTGGAAGCTCTCGAGACGATGTTTAAGAAGAATGCCAAGAAGATCGCCTGCTTCATTGTTGAACCAGTGTTGGAAAATCTTGCCATCGTTCTTCCAGATGCTGGCTACCTCGAAGGTGTCCGCGCACTCTGCGATAAGTACAACGTTGTTCTCATCTTCGATGAGGTAAAGACCGGTCTTACAGCAGGAGCAAATGGTGCATCTGCACGTTTAGGTGTTCAGCCAGATTTAATCACTCTTGCAAAATCAATCGGCGGCGGACTTCCACTTGCAGCATTTGGTGGAAAGAAGAAGTACATGGATTACGTCACCAACGGCAAGATGGCTCACTTTGG
>JACCDX010854780.1_pt1 | contig 16795 bp, 9 predicted proteins | sample 7449681 | NCBI WGS metagenome assembly JACCDX01 (sample SAMN15323450, study PRJNA562643) | freshwater metagenome | isolation source: river surface water | place: USA:Blue River Watershed | collected 2017-08-18 | reverse complement strand
CGCCGAGGCGAACACGGCCTCGTTCGTCGGCAGGCCGGCCAAGGCGCGCAGGCTGGCCGGCAGGTAGGGGTGGGCGTGGACGACCCTCGGGATCAGGTGGTCGTTCAGTCCGAACAGAATCATGTGCGGGACAGGGTCCCAGGGGGCCTCTACCCAGCCGGGGAGGTTGACCGCTTCTTGGGCGTCGCTGCGGCGGTGTCGCTGGATGCTCGCGGCATCCAGCGTCAGCCCGATGAGCTGCTCATGGGTGAGTTCGGTCTGGCCCTCTTCGTAGGCGGCCTGAATTTCCTTGGCCGTCTCGATGATGGTCTCGGCGACTTCGATCGCGAAGGCTCCGTCCGGGTCGTCCTCGCGGAGTTTCTTGCCGACCGTCAGGAGGGAAATGGTCGCGAGGAGCGCTTCCTGCCAAGGCATCACGAGCTGCTCGTCGCGAAGCTTGAGCAGGGCTTCCAGTCGGGGCGGCAGTTTCTGCATCGCTTCGTAGTCGGCCTGCTGACGGAAGTCGTCCTCCGGCTTAGGCAGGCTCGCTATCTGAGCGCAGACTTCGCTTACGGCGCCGCGGAGCATCGTGCGGTCGGCGACGTCGAGTTGTTCGTTGAGTTCGGTGAAGGCGACCGGGGTGGCGCCTCCGGTGGTCATGCGGACCAGGTCAGGGATGCGCAGGGCTTCGCGTAGTGTCTCGAAGTCGGGCTCTTGGCTGCCCAGGCATCGACTCCAAGACCGGAGGGCGTGATGGAGTCCGTGGGAGCCATGGGCGACCCCGAGGGGATTGACGGCATCGGCTCCGAGCGAGTGGATCAGCGCGGCGATCTTGGGGGCATCGACTTCTCGATCGCACGCGCAGACCGCGTGGACGCCGTCGGTGGGCAGTTTATCGCCTAGCAGCGTGCGTAGCTTCTTGAGGGCCCGCGGGGCGGCGCCGACCACGTGCACGCCTTGGGCATATTCCGCCCAGTGGGTGCGACGATCCGCCCAAGCTTCGGGCAGGGGGCGGCCCCACTGGTCGAAGTTCGTGGCCTCATCGGCATCCGCGCCGACGATGGCCTGGATATGGAAGTGATCCTGAAGGCGTTCTAGGGCCGTGATGAAGAGCGGCTGAGGGTCGGTCAGACCGACCAGCCAGATATGGGTCACACCTTCGGGCTTGTCGTTCCCTCGAGCCAGTTCGGAGCGGAGATCGTTGTGATCCTTCAGCCCGCGTCGGGTAAGCACATCGCGGTAGCCGGCCTCAAGGGTCGCCAGGTCATCCCAGCGCGGCTTCTCTGGGTTCTTAGGCAGAGCGGCCACGCCGGCAAAGTCCAGGCCTTGGGCGGAACCACCCAGCTCATCGCGTAGTTCGAACAAAGTCTCCGCCAGACGCTTTGCCTCCTCGAAGGTGAACTCACCCTGTTTCCCGTTCGGGAACAGATGGGACAGGGTAGAACGATCCGTCGCCTGCAGGACCTCGATCCAAGCCATCAACGCATCCGCCGCACTCGCTGCTTGGGTGTTCTTGTCCCCGAAGTTTAGGAAATCAGTAGGGGTCTGGAAGACCGGCAGTAGGACTCCATTCGGTGCCTGCTTCGCTAGCTCCTCCTGGATAAGGCGAGACGCGAAGCTGGAGGGGACAATGACACGGTGGCTTCCTAGGTCGACGGGTGCTTCGTTTCGGCCCTGGAGAAGACGAAACGCGACCCCTTTTGCTAGGGGTGTGGTCCAATCGGTGAACTTTGGAGCTTGGTGCGCCATATAGGGTAGGCCTCTTTATGCCCGCCTCGGACTCTCGTGCAACCCCCCTCAACTCCTATCCGTCAAATATTATCCACAAACTACAATGTAGGGATGCGATGACATCGCATCCGCAGAGCTTGCCTTGGGTAGGTATGACCATCCAGGGCAACCTTTCAACTTATCAGCGGGCGGCTAACTTCTTGGCGCTCCGCTTGTAAACCACCGCCCGACATCTGGGGTGCTTGCGGAGCATCTTATGCATCACGTTATCCATCTCCGTGCAGACACCGACGGACTTCATCACCCTCACGCCTAGGCGTTCCACTAGGTCGCGAGAGACGATGACTTGGCCGATGAGGCCCATGCCCAGGCGACGGTGCTTGGACTGGATGACCACGACTCGCTCGCCCTTGATCAGCTTGCGCTTCACGAACGGCTTCCGGAAGACGATGACACCGTCCATCAGACGTTTGCCGTTGGTCTTCCCCTGAGGCAGGGCCAGATACTCCTCCATTAGGAACCCCTTTGGGTGGTGCGATTGGGCATACCACCGGGTCATCTTGGTCTCGTGTTTACTCAAGGGGTTTTGTCTATGTCCCACTCTTTGAGTATGAGCTTATAGATCTGTTCTATTACGGGTACGACAACGCTGTTTCCGAATTGTTTGTAAAGTTGCCAGTCCGATACGCCTTTTTTTCTAACTCCACATATATCCATGGTTTTTTCTGAACGTGTGAAGCCCATGATTTTTGCACATTCAGTGGGGTGTAGGCGCCTCACGATTCCGTTAATGTAGTAAGCTCCGGTGCGGGCGGCTCGACCTCCTCCGTATGCCGAAAAAGTAATAGCCTGACATTTGCGGGAATATATTCTCTCGCCTTGTCTGCCTTTTTGAATGGCCCCGATTTGTATCGTGTCAGCGCTTGGACTCTGTTCATCATCCTTGAGGCGGATTAATTCGATGGGAGTATCCTCGCTGAGGTATGTTTCATCGATCCTGAGAAGCTCGACTTCGTCTTTGCTTAGTTTGCAGATGTACTCGTCGCTGAGGGTGTTCTTGTCGCTCGCCGCATCGCGAGGGTTTTCGATTTCACGTAGTTTTTTTTGAAAAGTTAAGACATTTTCGCTTGTGGCGCGTGGTACTGATTCGTGGATGGCGACGAGATAGATGCGTTGGCGTTTTGTCGGCGAACCGGCCTTCCCGGAGTCAATCACGGCTGATGCGAGGAAGTACCCGAGTTCGTTGAGTATGGATTCAACTTTGGAGTATGTCCTCCCGTGGTCATGTTGTCCGAAGTTACGTACGTTTTCCAGGAAGACGACTTTTACGGGTTTCTGCCTGGCGATCTTGTGCCTAAGAATGTCAGCGATCCGATGAAATAGGATGCCGCGCTTATCGGCGAACCCCATTTGTCTTCCCGATATGCTGAATGCTTGGCACGGGAATCCCCCGCACAGTATATCATGATCAGGGATTAGGTCCAATGCCGCTTCGCTGGTTGTGAACTCGTTTATGTCGCCGAAAGGCATGACGCCAAAATTGTGGTGGTAACTGATCCTGGCGTACTTATCTTTCTCGCTGCTGAATCGGCAGATCCCGCCCGAGTTTTCTCCTGCGAGCCTAAATCCACCAATGCCGGCAAAGAGATCGATGAAGGAGAACTTGGCTCGGGTTTCGCCGTTTCTTTTTCTAAGGAGGAAGGAATCTTCAGTCTGGTCCAGAAGGTCTTCGAGTTCCAGTGTGGTCGTAGGATCTTCTAGCGCCAGCGGGGTGGAATTTCCATAGTGCGCGGCATGCTGTTTTGCGTGGGTAAGGTGTGCGAAGAGGTCGAGATTCCTAGAATCCCTTGGCCTGACGAAAAGCTCGATGTACTTTTGCACGAGATTACCTTTTGATGTCGAGGGGGATAGTCAAGCGCCCGGAGCGGCCGCCCTGGCTCCGGCCTAGTGTGGGTCTTTTGCCGATCTGATGCTATAGCGTGTGTCGGTGAATATTTTCTTATAAAAATGTGGATAGTGCGATTGGTGGACTTAGTAGTCGGATATGGATAAATACAGATACGCTTATGTCACCGCGCTGGATTTTGCTACCGATATAGAGGTTAAGCTGCCGCGATTTCAGCGCAAGAAATCATGGGACACCGCGAAGGGTTTCGGGATGGTTGTCAGCCTCGTAAAAGGCTACCCATTGGGCGTGGTCGTCATCAACAAGACTTCGACGGGTAAATGGCTGCTGGATGGCCGCCAGCGCCGATCGACATTCGCGTCTCTGTATGATAATCCCGGACTCTTGTATGTGTGGGCCTGCAAATTCCTTAAAATCAAAGCAAAGGACGACCTTGCGGGCTTTTCACGCAAGTATTGGGCTGAGCTTGATGCGTACGTAGGCGCAGACAATGGAGGTTCCTTTGAAGATGACGAAAGCCAGGAGTCTGAGGTCCTCGAAGTTGATGGACTGCCTGAAGAACTTTTAGCCTCGGAAGAATCCGATGTGCTAGAGCGTCGTCCGGAGCTGAAACCTTTCCTTGAACTGCTGGTGCACCTAAGGGAGCTCCATAACCATCGTCAAGGCGACTGGTTTTCTGCGTGCTTTGATTTTGAGTTGAGCAAGGCTCACAAGAAGCAGATCAATTACTATATCGGTGACTGTATCGATGGCTCGAAACTTAGGAAGGCGTTAAGGGCGTATTTGAGCGCTAATCCGGGCGAGATTAAACAGGCAGACTTCCATGCTTTCATGGTGGAGTCTTCCAATCTTAAGGCATCGGCCGTTGCGGCCTATGATCAGGCAATCCAGAAGCATTGGACTTCGATAAGTCAGGCTTTGTCCTGTTATCGTTATGTGATCTGTCTGCTGCGTTCAGCGGAAATCGGCACTGTGACGATGCAGGAAGCATCCGATCTTGATGCTCAAAAGGTTTTTGAGATCATTAACACAAAGGGGCAGAAGCTTTCACCGGCGGAAATATCATCAGCCGACCGTTATTGGAATTCAGGGGTTACTTCACCCAGCCGGCTGCTCGTTCAGCATTCGAAGTCTATTTATAAAAGACTTGAGATTCAGGTCGATGGAAGCCCGGTTCGGTGGGATGTCCCGGCGTCATTGGTCGAAGCGTTGCAGGCGGATGGTAAGTTTGGACTCTTCTGGCCGAGGCGCGCCAAGATTGATGTTGCCTCGACGGCCGGCGAGGTGGAGGCAAACGTTGGATACGGGTTCAAGCTTTTGGCCGCCATCAAGCTTCAGTCGATCAACAAGTCGCAAATCGAGGCGCTCTCCAGGATGGATGATCTGAATTGGGGGGAGTACCTTGATGAGGTGGTGACGGTCTTCTCCGAAATACATTCTGCACTTTGCGGCGTACCCTATTTCGCGAATTTTCTTAGTTGGAACATGGATCTTCACACTCTCTATGGACCAGCTGCTTCGATAAGGGTCGCAGCCCAGTTCTATATGGACTGGCTAGCCAAGGGGCGGCCTAAGGCGGGCTCAGGAAATAGGAACGCATTCATCGCCAATTGTCTGTCTTGCCTAGATAGGTTGGTATATGAGCGCATAACGCGTCAGTGGAACAGCGCCAGCGACAATGTGCTGCGTGTCCGGCTTGCCGAGTTCCATTTGAAGATTGTTGGTAATTCTGCATATCTAGACGAGGCGGTGTCGGATGCGGCCTGGGCTGATCTGATGGTGGGTGTTTATGATACCAACAAGGTGGGCGGCGTGCCGTTGGAGGTGGACAAGTCGGTGGACGGATTCCGGGGTATGCTGCTGCATATCAACTCCTGCATGAAAGTACCCAATGCTCAGCCATATCTGGGCGATTCCCTGACTATAGATCACTTCATCCCAGAATCCTATTTCAAGACGTTGCCTGCGGCTGAGCGGAAGGCGGGTAATTGGATCGGAAATCTGGTAGCCATTCCTGACTCATTGAACAAGCAGAAGTCCAATAAGCCTTTCTCTGCGCTCAGCTCGGCTCGGAAGAAGTCATATGTGTATTTCCTTGGCTTGGGGGCGAAGGGACTGGAGAAGCTTAGCAATGACAACGACCTCCGCGGATTCATGGCTGCGCGGAAGAAATATATTACAAAGGACTTTTTGATTTCTCGCAAAGCTGCATTGTCCACCTATCAATAAGTCATGGCTGATATCAAACTAGTCTTCCCCGAGCTGAAGGGGGTTGAGCGTGGCGCCAAGCTTCTGGCTCAAGATTTCAAGTCAAAGCCCATTTATTATTTGGCCCGAGAGGCCATACAGAACTCGATCGACGCCTGGACGGACGAGGCGAAGAAGGCCAAGAGGCCTGTAAAGGTTGTCTTCAGGCTGCATGAGGTGCCTACGGCCAAGGTGTTGTGCCGGGATGAGATCTTGGATGCCTTTGATCGAGCGGATATCTATTGGAAGTCTCGGCAGGAAATGTTCGCGAAAATATGGGAGACGGCCCGTTCTTCGTTAAAGACCCCAATGGTTCGGTTTCTCGAGGTTAGCGACTACAACACCTGTGGCCTCGAAGGTGACGATAGGACTGTCGGCAATCGTTGGCACTCCTTGGTGAAGTCCGAAGGCGTACCGAATCCCAATTCCGGAGCAGGCGGTTCCTACGGTATCGGCAAGATGGCTCCATTCGCTTGTTCCGATGCTCGTACCGTCCTGTACTCGACGCGTACTGCCGTCGGTCATGCTTTCCAGGGGGTATGCCGATTGGCTACCTTTGAGAAAGAGCGCGTGCGCCGGGCTCCGGACGGATTCATCGGTCTAGACAATGGTCCCAGCGCCGAGCCATATGTCGCCGTGCGTAAGGAGCGGGATATACCGCCTCTCTTTTTACGTTCCGAAGTCGGGACAAGCGTCTGGTGTGTTGGTTTTATCCGGGAGAAAAAATGGGTCAAAGAGGTTATTGCAGCTACTTTGGATAGCTTCTGGCTCGCCATCCATCTCGGCAATTTGGAGGTGGAAGTCATTTCAGAGTCCGGAGAAAAGGTCCTGATTAACCAGAAACTTCTTCCTTCTGTCATTCGTGATGCAGGGTCGGACGCCAACTTGGCAAGGAATTCACTTTTGGCATACGAAACAACAAACGAAGCGCATAAGATCGTAAGCACCAGCGCTGAGTCGTTTCACGCCACACTCGGGCCCGTCAAGCTGTACTTGGCATTCGGGAACAAGGACCAGTGTTCTAATCAGTGCTATCAGGTCAGGAATAACTACATGCGCATCAGGAGCAACAAGTGGCGATGCCCCGTTGATTATACTGCAGTGGTAGTGTGCGACGACCAAGGCGGTTCGGCTTTCCTTCGTTCGATGGAGCCTCCCTCGCATGAGGATTGGGTGCCGGCCCTTCTCGGCCCCTCCGAGCAGACCCGTGCCGGCAAGGTGTTGAACGACCTGGAGGCATGGCTTCGTAAGACGATTAACGCGGTTGCCGCATCAGGATCCGGGGATGAAATTGTCGAAGACCTCACATTCGACGGCGAGAATTCGGAGGGCTCTGAGGGGGCTGACCTGCAGGTTCTTTCAGAGCCTTTGGATCCTTTTGGGTCTAACACGCCAGTCAAGGTCGCCAAGGGGGGCGACTCTGGCTTCGGAGGCATAGCCGGACGCAGGCCTGGACGTGGAGGCAAGCCGCGACCTCCGGTACCTAGGCCGGATGGTACGGTGGATGGTAACTACTTCTACGCTCGCGTAATTGGTGCCTCAGACCTTTCCGCCAGGGTTTCTCTCGTCAGATTGACTGCATTCGAAGGAAAGACTCCTTCGGCAATCGCTTTCACTACGGTCGGCAGTGAAGGGGAGCTCGAGTTGCTTCATCCTGATGCTTGCAAGCTGCCTTCAGGGGTGGATTTGGAGAAGGAACGCGGTAGCTCTTCCTACTTTTTGGTCCCTCAAGGTTGCCTGGAGTCTGAAAACGTAGCCCTTGAGCTCAAGTTATCGCATGCTCGCGACATGCGCTTAGGCATTCGTTTTAAATTCAAATCTTAACATGAAGACGCATTCCTGGCCTCACCCTGTATTGGCGAGTACGATCATTTCGGATAATCCCCTGGAGCGTGACTATAAGGAGTCCTTTGATTTTAATTTTGAAATCTCAAAGGCTTCGAAGAACTTGTTCTTGGCGAAAATAACCATCAACTCGCCGGTCCTGAGGCGCGCAATTTGCTCCCGCGATGTTGACCTGGTCCTTTACATGGAGGCCGTTGAATCTCCGCTGCGTTTGACGCGTAGGGTAGATGTGGCCCGGCTTGAGTCGGGAAGTAAGTTGGAGGTGCCAGTAGATATTGATCAGTCTAAGTTTTCAGGTGGGCTGAAGCTGTGTGCTTACCTGATCGCGGCACGCACGTTCGATTTGTCGACTGACGATTGTGTCCCCGGATATGATTCTACGGTCTCCGTAGAAAAGGGAGCTCTCCTTGGTTATTCCAACGGACACATGCTTTTCGATGATAAGTCGAATATCAGCAATCTCTTCAAGGTAAGGAGGGACGAGCGCATCGAATTCATGTCGGTTAATTCCGAGGAAGGTCTGATTGTTATAAACCTGCCCACCGGCATGTATGACAAGTATGCGCTCTACCGTCAGAAGAACATTAACGTCACCAGCTGCGCCTTCCTTTTTCCCGCACTCGTCGAGACGATCTCGTTTCTTGCGGAGGGCAGGGGTGACCTGGAGAGTTGGCCGGACGAGTTTTCCGGTGCTCGGCTTGTTGTGGTCCAGTCCTTGGCCAAGGAAGGACTGTCTCCGCGCGAGGTCGCCCAGAAGGGCGCGGTTTTCGCCGCGTCTACGCTATTCGCCAATTTTAAGGAAAATCATGGAAAGCTGTTTTCCGAACTGAGCACTTCATACGAGACTGAATAACATGCAAAAAATCTTATCTTCGGAAGGCCTGAACCAGTTGCGTGTGCTGGTAGCCGAAAAGGGCGCTCTGGACGCCATGTTGAACGGCGTGCCTTTGGACGTAAGTTCGTGCGAGACCGAGGTCGCGAAATCGTTGCCATTGAATATGCCTCTGTTACAGGTATCCAACCCTGTTGGAGACTCCCGCGTCGAAGATGACGCAGAAAATGCAGTTCTGCTGCACCGAGGACTTTCCGGTTTGACGCCACGCGCCGCTGCTAATCCCAGGCTCTGGACTACTTTCGCTTTCAAGTTTTATCAGGATTACATGTATAAGCGTTGGCCTTTGGCGGACGCTAAAGACGAGTCCAAGGCAATCGATAAGATCAACGACCGTTTTTTCCTTAAACGTGTCGGTCATAAAGGGTATTTTCGCCACGGTATTGCGAGGCTTTGGTGGACAGCTCAAATGACGGCTGATACCGCCCAGGGGGACATAGACGAGTGCTACAAGCTCACACGTTTTGCGTTTTCGCGCCAGGAGTACCAGTTCGGCATCTTCCTTAGAAAGTTCGGCGCTTCACATCATGTCGCTAGGTCGATCCTCGAGTTTTTCATGCTGAATGAAGGCAGGATTCTTTCCGCTATCGATGCTACCCATGAATCTGGCAAGGGATTCGTCGATTTCATTCGTCACGCGAATAAGCAGATGAACATCTATGGTTCTGTTTATGTCCTCGATGTCCTTGAGCGTGACCAGATCCATCGTTTAATGGAGCGTGATGCGGCAAGTTTCTACGGTCGTTACTGGTCGTAGTTGCTGGATGTTTTATTCGCTGAGTTCAGTTTGCGGTGGGGCAGGGTGGTTGGCGGGTGTCGTATGGTCATGAAATACTTCGCTGGAAATCGCCCATCCCGTCCTCGCCATACAGCGTTGCGACTTTGCTTCCATCGTCTTCCGGAATGGAAATCGTGTGCTTAAGCATAGAGTTCAGGCGAGGTTTTCGAGGGCGCAGGCTGTACACGTCTCGAGTTCAGTATAGGCTTCGATCAGTCGTTCGAGGGGCCCATCTTTATGTGCGCGGGCCTCGTGCTCTTAGCAGTGAAAGGGAGGCTTATGTCGCCGGACACGCCATGATGGCCGTTGGGTGTAATGACCAAAGTCGCATGTTCTTCGTCCCTAAGTAGAACTTTAAGTTAAAACTTGCAGGGCGTCTCAACGGCGCCCCTGTTCGTTTAGAATATAGCAGTCGCCCTGGTATTATCCTGGACTGATGTTCCCGCTCCTGGAATCCTGCCTGCATGGATGAGAACAAGATGTCTTCGTCTGATTGTGGCTGGAGCGGTCGATTCAGCGATTTGATTGGCGCCTCACTTCCTGAAGTTGTTAACAAACTTACTGCATTCGTGAGAGACTCGACTCCGGAGCAGATCCGTGCATGGAATGCTTCCATACCTCTGCTTCAGATTGAGGTCGGTAAGGTGATTAAGGTGCAGCGTTTGGCAGAAGATTATGGAGCTCTCTTGGAGTATAAAATGCCATTCGGCTCCCGGCTTGCTGATTTGGTGCTCTTAGTCTCCGGAGCAATCTTGGTCGTAGAGTTGAAAGGGGATGATAACACTCGACCTGAACACCTCGAGCAGGTTGCCGACTACGCTAGAAGCATATACTCAAATCATGCGCTTTGTGGCATCGAGGGCCCAAGGGTGCATGCTCTCGTGGTGTCCTACGGATTGCGTGGTGCCGAGTGCAGGGATCACTGGATTACGACGACTAACATAGATAAGTTGCACGAGGAAATCGCCCGTTTTGATCGGCCGGCCGAGGCTCGTCCTCTTGCAATGAAGGATTTCTTGGATCCAGCAAATCATCAGCCCGCGCCTTCCTTGGTGCAGGCGGTCCGGGCGTATTTTGCTAAAAAGGAGCTACCTAGGATTAAGCGTATTGATGAGGTTACCGGTGGAGCTCTAAAGGCTGTTATCGCTGAGATCAAAGACGCCTATTCCCTTAAACGACGTAAGCTTATCCTAGTCGGTGGCGTTCCTGGCGCAGGGAAGACCTATGTCGGGCTGCAGGTTGCCCATGAGCATTTTTTGGATGAATTATCAGTGGTCATGGAGTCCGGGGCCAAGCCAACCGCGCCAGCTGTGTTCCTCTCAGGCAACAAGCCATTGGTTGAGGTGCTCCAATATGAGATGAGGCAGGCTGGGGGTGATGGTAAGGTTTTCGTGCAGAACGTTAAATCTTTCGTCGAGAAGTATTCTTCGCGTAAGCATTCAAGCCCTCCCCATCACGTCATGATTTTTGACGAAGCCCAACGTGCTTGGGATGCAAAGCGCGTGCAGGATAAACATGGCGATCCTTCTGCCGTTTCGGAGCCTGAATCATTTGTGCAATTTGCTGGTCGTGTACCCGGATGGTCTGCCGTGATTGCCCTGATAGGGGAGGGGCAAGAAATCTATACAGGGGAAGAGGGTGGGATGGAACTATGGGCGCAGGCGGCTTTATCTGGCGGTGGCCAATGGGATGTGGTAGGTCCTGCCAAATACGAAGAATACTTTGCTAGGTTAGGGGTGAACTACTCATCGGATGACAATCTCTACCTTTCTAGGTCGGTAAGGTTCCATTTCGCTGCCGGCCTTAGCAAGTGGGCTGAAGGAGTGGTCTCCGGTGATGTTCCAGCGGATGCGCTGGCAGCGATTGCCGATGGTCTCCGTAAGCAGGGATATCAGTTACGTATCACCAGGAATCTCCCCAGGGCAAAGCGCTTCCTTCAGGAGAAATATCAAGATTTGCCAGAAGCCCGCTTTGGGCTTTTGACCGGCGGCCGAGACAAGGGTCTGGTGGATATGGACATCAACAAGGTTGATACCCGGACATTCAGGGCGGGTCCTTGGTATGCGGATCCCGAATCCTCCGCTAGCTCATGTCGTAGGCTTTTTGATGCCGTAACAGAGTTTTCTGCGCAGGGTCTTGAGCTTGACCATGCTCTCCTCGCATGGGGTACTGATTTTATTAGGAAAGAAGCAAGGTGGGACGATTCTTTGGCGATGAAGTACCAAAAGAAGGGTAGTGTCGTTAATCCTCTTCAGTTGCGTAAAAATGCCTATCGAGTCTTGCTAACGCGTGGAAGGGAGGGCGTTTTGATTTGCTTGCCTCAACAGTTGTCCGAATTGGATGAGACATATGATTTCCTAGTTTCGGCCGGCTGCGAAGTTCTGCCGCTCACTTAGCCCGGGTCACCTATAGGGTTTGGTGGACCATGCCGGCTGATTCGCTTTGGCCGATGTTGGGCGAATCTTCGGGGCGTATTGGTTAGTTATAACTGCTTTTATAATAGGACTCGATGGCCATAAGAGGTCTTTGTGGCCCGGTTTTGCTCGACCGGGGGCTGGCCTTCAATAATTCCATATTACCCTTATGAATACCTCCGGCCCCATCTATACCCGTTATGCTAAGGAGAAGGCCGACCCGGCTTTCGGAACCGCCGACCACGAGGTCGCCAAGAGCACGTTGACCCAGCTCCTTGCCCAGGAGCCGAACAAGCGCCGCAAACCGGGCATGATGGTCGGCAAGATCCAGTCCGGCAAGACGCGCAGCTTCCTCGGGGTGGTCGGCTTGGCTTTCGACAACGGATTCGATGTCGCCGTCATCTTCACAAAGAACAGCCTCGCCCTGGCCGACCAGACCCTGATCCGCATCGAGGGTAATCTTGGAGAGCAGAACCTGGTCGATGTCTTCGATATCATGGACATGCCGGCATCCCCCGATGCCTCGGAGGATCGTCCGAAGCTGGTCCTGCTCGTGAAGAAGGAAGACCAGAACGTCGAGGCGCTGAATGACCTGTTTAAGCGCGTGGATCTTGGCCTTGCCGGTCGTCGCGTTCTTATCGTCGACGACGAGGCCGATATCACCAGCGTCGGCCAGTATCTGGACAAGGAGGGAAAGATTTCGTTCCGCAAGGTGCACGGCCTCATCAATGAATTCCGGACCATCACCAAGGATGCTTTCTATCTGCAGGTGACCGCTACGCCGTATGCGCTCTTCCTCCAATCGGAACCTGGCGATGAGGGGGCCCATAGCATTCGTCCGGCTTTCAGCACCTTGGCCAAGCCTGGCGCCGGTTATATCGGTACGGAATACTTCTTCGAGCATTGCGATGATCCGGAGCATTACTCCTCTCTGTCGGTCGTAAACGTAAGCGATTCGGAGCTGGAAGCGGTCAAGAAGTACGACGGACGCAGGATTAATAAGGAAAATCTCCTTAATGCCTTCCCCGGATCATCCAAGAAGCCCCGTAAGGATAATCTTGCCGGCATCCGTGAGGCTCTCTTCGGGTTCGTGGTCGCAAGCGTCTCGATCAACATGCTTCGTGAGGCTGCGGGCAAAGCCCCTGCGCGTTACTCCTTCATCGTCCATACCGAGACGAGAAACAAGTCTCAGCGATGGCAGGACGACCTGGTGAACATGATGGTGGCCGAAATCAAGGATTTCGTCCTGAAGCGCCCGGCCATCATCAAGCCTCGCTTCGAGCAGAGCTACGATGAGCTCAAGGAACTGGCAAAGCGTCAGGGTGTGATTCTCCCGCCCGGGGCCAAGGTGGTCGAGCGTGCGATGGAGGCCATCAGGAAGAACGACCTTGGCACTACCGTCGTGAACAATGATTTCGAGCGTCGAGGTGCCGCCCTTTTCGATAAGGTTAGCGGCGAGCTACGTCAGAATCACAAAATGTCCGTCTTCATCGGCGGCCAGATCCTTGACCGTGGACTTACGTTCTCTCGCCTCATCGGCTTCTACTACGGTCGTAACCCGGAAAAGGCGCAGCAGGATACCGTCCTGCAGCATATGCGCATCCTCGGCTACCGCCCGAAGGAGGAGATCGCCGTCACCCGTGTCTTCTGTGGCGCCTCCACGCGTAAGGCCTTGGTTAAGATTCACCGGATGGACACCGCCCTCTGGGCGCGTTTGGAAGCCTTGGGTGGTGATGTCGCCGCGGCTAGCGCCGCCGCCCGCACTATCTTCGTGTCTATCGACCCGGAGGGTAAGGTCGTCCCCTGTGCCCCGTCTAAAATCAGTACCGCCCGTACCACGACTTATGCCCCGGGATCCCGTGACCTGCCTGTCGGGTTCAGCACGGCCCCGGCCGCCGAGGTCGCTCCTGTCGTCTCGGACATCGCTAAGACGGTCGCCGGTTTTGTCGGCAAGGACCCGGTCGCCCCTGTGCTTGTCCCCTTGGACACAGCGGTCGAAATCCTGAAGAAGATTCAACCTACGCTGGTGTTTGACGGTCATTCTGTCTCTGCCAAGCGCAAGAAACGTTCCAAGCGCGCCAATAAGGATGGTTCCTTCGAGTGGGATTACGCTATCAAGGCTCTCGAGAAGATGTCGAACGAGTCCAAGGACAAGTCGCACGCTGGCCAGGTTTGGCTCATGGCGCGAGGTTTCGGCATCGCTAAGAAAGACGATCCTCGCGACATCGTCCGCATCAAGAAGGACGGTTCCTTCTCCGACGCACCTGATAGCGCCAAGACCGATACCGAGGACATGCGTAAGAAGGCTAAGTATGCTCCTGGCATTATCCTTCTGAAGCAGCTCGGTGCGCGTAAGCGCAGGGAAGAAGATGGCGTCGACGTAGGCTGGAGCGGTACGCCGTTCATCTGGCCGGTCATCGTCACTCCCTCTGATATGACTGACCCTATCATCTTCGCGCACGAAGAGCGTAAGTAGACCCTGACACGGTGAGCCTGCTGAGCTTCAATCAATCCGGGGAGTTTTCCGCCGGGAGAAGCCTGCAGGTCTTGCTGGGCTCAGGGGGCTCGGGTGCCGATATCCTGAGCCGAAGGGTGACGCTTCAAGGGCATGAAGCCCTCGGTGGCTCCTTGGCAGGGCCTGATAAGCTCAGGCTCCTCTACGCTCAGCCGTCGTTCATCGCCGACCAGCTTGATTCATCCAAGGAACTGGTGGAGCGCGGCCTGGCTTCTCCGGCGGAGTCCGTGCGCATACCGGCCTTGGCCCGGGCGATGCATAAGACCATTTCCGGGGCGGCAGAGGTCCGCTCCGTTGTCGGTAAGTCGATCGCGCCGAACGTATGCCTGGCCGGAGGGAAGGGCATCGTCGGACCGTCTGACCTAGCAAAGCTGGACCTGGACGCCCATGATACAGTCCGAACCCTTGCTAACCTTCAGTTAGACGAGGCTCAGGTGGCGGAGGTGCAGCGACTCTTCGAGGAGCTATGGAAAGAGGGGGTGGACGTGAAGCCCGAGCTGCTTCGCCAATTGGCCGAATTAAGCGAGCCTCAGTCTCCGGAGTTCCTCTATTTTAAGACGCTTTTCCACATCCTGGAGAAGCAGCTCAACAGTCCGGATCTGGAAGCCGAGCTTAGGTCCATGGACTTCTTCCAGACGGAGATCTGGCGGAAGTTGTTCGGATTTCAGAAAGACGGGGTCAAGGGTCTCCTCAATAGGATGCGCGTCTTTAAGGGGTGTATCTTGGCGGATAGCGTAGGCCTGGGTAAGACGCTGCAAGCCTTGGCCGTCATCAAATATTACGAGCTTCGTAATCAGCGCGTCCTGGTTCTTTGCCCGAAGAAGCTGGGGGCTAACTGGCTGCAATACCGACAGAACAGCAAAGAGAATCCATTCAACAACGATCTTTTCGGGTATGATGTCCTGTATCATACGGACCTGAACCGGATGGACGGATCGCAGAACGGCATCGACCTCTCCAGGATCAGCTGGGGCAACTATGGGTTGGTCGTCATCGATGAATCCCACAACTTCCGGAATAACAACTATGCACCGGAGGCCGACATAGCCCGTAGGTTCGTTCGACGTAACACGACCGGGATGGTCGCCGTGCGCGACGACGACGGGAACGTGTCCCTTGCTAAGCGGCGCATCACACGCTGGGAGCGCCTTATCGATGAGGTTATCGGTTCGGGGTGCCGCTCACATGTCCTGCTTCTTTCCGCTACTCCGGTAAACAACGATCTGGCGGACCTCCGTAACCAAATCTCCCTCATAGCCGGCTCGGACGTAGCCACCCCGAACCGAGGGGAGGCAAATCACAAGGCTGACTCCGCTTTCATGGCCCAACTCGGCGTGAAGAGCGTCAGGTTCTGCTTTCAGAACGCCCAACAGCGTTTCAATGAATGGTATGAGCGCGGACGTCGGCAGGAAGAGCGGGCAGATCTGCTTACGACTCTCGGCCCCGGTTTCGCATCGCTCCTTGATTCGCTGACGATCGCGAGGTCGAGAAAGCATATCAAAGCCCACTACAGCGAAGAGATGGCGACCATCGGCTCATTCCCTGTGCGCCTACCGCCCATCAATTTCATTCCTCCGATCTCCAGCCACTATCCCGAATTCACGTTCCAGTGGGTCGCCCAAGAAATCGAAAAACTCAGTTTTGCCGTCTATAAGCCGGTTTCGTATCTGCGGAACGACCTGCCAGATGAAATCCTGAGGAAATACCAGGTCACCGCCGCCCAGGTGCAACAGTTCAACCAAGGCGACCGAGAGACTGCGTTGGCGGGAATGATGAAGATCAACTTCTTGAAACGTCTGGAGAGCTCATGCTACGCGTTTCGTGAGACATTGCGCCGAACCATCAAGCGCATCATCGACTCGGTCGATATGATCGATGCTGGAGAGGGGAAGCTGGTTGCTTCCATGGATGACCCGGAGGAAGAGTCCGAAGAAGAGGAGAAAGTCCAGCTCCAGCATATTGATACCGAGGCATGGCGCGCCGACCTGATGGCTGACATGGCCATATTGGATCGTCTGCACGATGCCATCAAGGACGTCATGACAGGCGAGGATTCCAAACTGGAGAAGCTCGTCGAGCATATGGCAGAAGCTTATGCTGGCGTAGTTGTCGATTCAGACCGAACGAAGAAGTTCCTCATTTTCACGGCTTCTTCGGACACCGCCGAATACCTTTACGAGAAACTGCGGGAGAGATTTAGGTTTCCCGATTTCGCCATCGGTTGCCTGACCGGTAACTCCCAGAAGACCAACCGTACTGGACAGCCTGCCGAAACCTTCGAGAGGCTGCTGATGGATTTCAGCCCGAATTCAAAAGGCCGTCCTGCCGACTGCGATCGGCCGCAAATCGACATACTGATCGCAACGGACTGTATCTCAGAGGGTCAGAACCTTTAGGACTGCGATACGGTCATCAATTACGACATCCATTGGAATCCCGTCCGGGTCATCCAGCGCTTCGGGCGAATCGATCGCATCGGAAGCAAATG
>JACCDX010460962.1_pt1 | contig 16800 bp, 12 predicted proteins | sample 7449681 | NCBI WGS metagenome assembly JACCDX01 (sample SAMN15323450, study PRJNA562643) | freshwater metagenome | isolation source: river surface water | place: USA:Blue River Watershed | collected 2017-08-18 | reverse complement strand
TGGCGCGCCAGCTGGTGCGCGGCCTGCGCGAGGGGCCAGGCCCGGGCGGGCGCGCCGGCCGCGTGCAAAGCCTGATGCAGGCCTACGCGCTGTCCAGCGAAGAAGGCGTGGCCCTGATGTGCCTGGCCGAGGCGCTGCTGCGCATCCCCGATGCCGCCACGCGCGACGCGCTGATCCGCGACAAGATCGGCCGTGGCGACTGGCAGCCGCATGTGGGCCAGGGCCGCTCGCTGTTTGTGCACGCGGCCTCCTGGGGCCTGCTGCTCACGGGCAAGCTGGTGGCCACGCACAGCGAGGGCCGCTTGCAGGGCGCGCTCACGCGCCTGGTGGCCAAGCGCGGCGAGCCGCTGATCCGCAAGGGCGTGCAGCTGGCCATGGAGATGCTGGGCGAGCAGTTCGTGCGCGGCGAGACCATCGAAGAGGCGCTGGCGCGCGCGCGCGAGATGGAGGCCCAGGGCTTTCGGCATTCCTACGACATGCTGGGCGAGGCGGCGCTGACGGCGCAAGACGCGCAGCGCTACTTCGAGGCCTATGCGCACGCGATCCACGCCATCGGCGAGGCCGCGGGCGGACGCGGCGTGCTCGAAGGGCCGGGCATTTCGGTCAAGCTCTCGGCCCTGCACCCGCGCTACAGCCGCTCGCAACGCGCGCGCGTGATGGGCGAGCTGCTGCCGCGCCTGCTGCAACTGGCCGAGCTCGCGCGGCGCTACGACATCGGCCTGAACATCGACGCCGAAGAGGCCGAGCGCCTCGAACTCTCGCTCGATCTGCTCGAAAGCCTGTGCTTCGCGCCGAGCCTGGCCGGCTGGCAAGGCATCGGCTTCGTGGTGCAGGCCTACCAAAAGCGCTGCCCGCGCGCGATCGATGTGCTGATCGACCTGGCGCGGCGCAGCGGCCACCGGCTGATGGTGCGCCTGGTCAAGGGCGCCTACTGGGACAGCGAGATCAAGCTCGCCCAGCAAGGCGGCCAGAGCGACTACCCGGTCTACACGCGCAAGCACCACACCGACGTGTCTTACCTGGCCTGCGCGCGCCAGCTGCTGGCCGCGCCCGATGCGGTCTACCCGCAGTTCGCCACGCACAACGCGCACACGGTGGCCGCGGTGGTCCAGGCGGGCGAGGACATCCATGGCACGTTCGCGCCGGGGCAGTACGAATTCCAGTGCCTGCACGGCATGGGCGAGCCGCTGTATTTGCAGGTGGTGGGGCCGCGCCAGCTGGACCGGCCCTGCCGCATCTACGCGCCGGTGGGCACGCACGAGACCTTGCTGGCCTACCTGGTGCGGCGCCTGCTGGAAAACGGCGCCAACAGCTCTTTCGTCAACCGCATGGCCGACCCCACGGTATCGCTGGACACGCTGGTGCAAGACCCGGTGCGGCGCACCGAGCAGGAGGCCGAGCCCGACGCCCAGCCCGTGGGCCTGCCGCACCCGCAGATCGCGCTGCCCGCGCAGCTGTATGGCGCGGCGCGGCGCAACTCCTGCGCGCCCGACCTCACGCACGAGGCCACGCTGCGCCAGCTGGCACAGGCCATGGCCGCGCCGCAGGCGCCGCTGGCGCTGCGGCCGTTGATCGCGGGCGCGCTGACGCATGGCGAAACCCAGCCGCTGCGCAACCCGGCCGACCACCGCGATGTGCTGGGCAGCGTGCAGCATGCGAGCAGTGCCGACGTCGACACCGCCTTGCAGGCGGCGCAGGCCGCGGCCTTCGACTGGGCGCAGACCCCGCCCGCCGAGCGCGCGGCGCGGCTCGAGCGGGCGGCCGAGGGCCTGCAGCAGGAGATGACGCGCTGCATGGCGCTGCTGGTGCGCGAGGCCGGCAAGAGCTGGGCGCACGCGGTGAGCGAGGTGCGCGAGGCCATCGATTTCCTGCGCTACTACGCGGCCCAGGTGCGGCGCGATTTCGACAACAGCCGCCACCTGCCGCTGGGGCCCGTGGTCTGCATCAGCCCCTGGAACTTTCCGCTCGCGATTTTTGTAGGCCAGGTGGCGGCCGCGCTGGCCGCGGGCAATGTGGTGCTGGCCAAACCGGCCGAGCAAACGCCCGCGATCGCGGCGCTGGCGGTGCAGACGCTGCACGCGGCCGGGGTGCCGCTGGGCGCCTTGCAGCTGCTGCCCGGGCGCGGGCGCGAAGTCGGTCAGCGGCTGGTGGCCGACCCGCGCGTGCAGGGCGTGATGTTCACCGGCTCGACCGAGACCGCGCTGCTGCTGCAGGCCACGCTGGCGCAGCGGCTGAACGCGCACGGCCAGGTGGTGCCGCTGATCGCCGAAACCGGAGGCCAGAACTGCATGGTGGTGGACTCGTCGGCGCTGCTCGAGCAGGTGGTGCAGGACGCGGTGTCGTCGGCGGTGGAGGCCGCGGGCCAGCGCTGCTCGGCGCTGCGCGTGCTGTGCGTGCAAAACGACATCGCCGAGCGGCTGCTGGAGATGCTCAAGGGCGCCATGGCCGAGGTGCGGCTGGGCACGCCCGCGCAGCTGCACACCGACGTCGGCCCGGTGATCGACGCGCGCGCGCAACAGGGCATCGAACAGCATGTGGCGCGCATGGCGGCGGCCGGCCGGCGCGTGCACCGCATCTGCCACTCCGACAGCGCGCCGGCCGAGGGCACCTATGTGGTGCCCACGCTGATCGAGATCGAGCGCATGGACGAGCTGCAACGTGAGGTCTTCGGTCCGGTGCTGCACGTGCTGCGCTGGCCGCGCGGCCACCTCGACGAGCTGCTCGCGCAGATCGACGCCACCGGCTACGCGCTCACGCTGGGCGTGCATTCGCGCATCGACGAAACGATTGAGCGTGTGATCGAGGCCAGCCACGCCGGCAACACCTACGTCAACCGCAACATGGTCGGCGCGGTGGTCGGCGTGCAGCCCTTTGGCGGCGAGGGCCTGTCGGGCACCGGGCCCAAGGCCGGCGGGCCGCTGTACCTGCTGCGCCTGCTGGCGCGCTGCCCCGAGGACGCGGCCCTGCGCAGCGTGCAGGCCAGCGGCGCGGCGGCGCGGCCACCGCTCAGCCCCACGCTGCAGGCGCTGCACGACTGGGCCGTGGCCGAGGGCCGGCTGACGCTGGCGCAGCACTGCACGCGCTGGGGCGCCAGCAACCCGGCGGGGCTGGAGGCGGTGCTGCCCGGGCCCACGGGCGAGCGCAACGTCTACCGCGTGCTCGGACGCCGCCGCGTGCTCTGCCTGGTGGGCTCGCAGGCCGGTGGCGAGGACGATTTGCTTTGCCAGATCGGCGCGGTGCTGGCCGTCGGTGGCCAGGCCTGGGTGCCGCCGCAGGCGGGCCGCTTGCGCGAGCGCCTGCCGCCCGCCGTGCGCGCGGCGGTGCAGCTGCGCCAGCTCGGCGACAGGGCGCCGGTGGAAGCGGCGCTGGTGCATGCGCCGCCCGAAGAGGCGCTGGCGATGGCGCAGCAACTGGCCACGCCCTCGGCCGAACGGCCCATGCCCATCGTGGGCCTGACGGCGCTGGCGCCGGGCGATGCGCGCGTGCCGCTCGAGCGCCTGCTCAGCGAGCGCAGCATCAGCACCAACACGGCCGCGGCCGGCGGCAACGCCAGCCTGATGGTGCTGGCGGCCTGATGCGCCCCGAACTCAGGCCAGGTGCTTGCCGACGAGGCCGGCGAGCTCGAACATCGTGACCTGGTCCTTGCCAAACACCTCGCGCAGCTTGGCGTCGGCATTGATCGCGCGCTTGTTGGCCGCGTCTTGCAGGCCGTTGGCTTTGATGTAGTCCCAGAGCTTCTTGACCACCTCGGTGCGCGCGTAGGTGCCCTCGCCGATCACCGCGGCCAGCGCGGCGCTGGGCTGGAGCGTGCCCACGGCCGGCTTGCGCGGCGCCTTCTCGCCGGTGGCCTTTTTGGCGGCGGGCGCTTTCTTGGCGGCCGGGGCCTTGGCGGTTTTGGCGGCCGCTTTGGTGGCAGGTTTGGTGGCGGCTTTGCCGAAAGGCGTTTTCTTGGCGGCGGTCTTGCGCGCGGGGTACTTGCTCTCGCGCGGCTCGAACTCGAAGCCCACCTTGCCCTCTTCGGGGTTCCAGGCCAGCATGGCCTTGAAGGGGCGGCGGGTGCGGTTGCTCACGAATTTGTCGAGCACATCGGTCTTGCCGGTGGCCAGCAGCTTGGCGAACTGTTCGCGCTCGATCGGTTGCTGCAGGATGATCTGGCCGCTCTTGAAGTCGCAGCTGGGCGTGGGCTGCGCGTGGGTCGGCACCGCCTTGCTGCAGACGTAGTTGCTGCCGTGCTCGTGCACCGGGCTGCCGCACTTGGGGCAGGCGCCCAGGCTCTCGCTGCCGGCAAAGTCGACGATCTCGCCGCTGTCCTCGTTCTTGTCGTCGCCAAAATCGAACTCCAGCTTCCACTGGGTTTCTTCTTCGTTGAACTTGAGCGCCAGCTCGGCCACGAAGGGCCAGCCCGCCTTGGAGCGGAAGCCTTCGAGCGGGCCGATCTTGTGCTCGCTCAAGAACTGGTCGGCCTCGTGCGTTTCAAAGGTGCGGCCACCTGGGGATTTGGTGAACGAGAAACCGCAGCCTTCGCTCGCACCGTCGGCGCCACAGCAAGCGAAGCGGCGGTAATTTTCTTTGACGACGCCGCCGCACTTGGGGCAGGGCGCCGACAGCGTGGCGTAGTCGCCGGGCACGGTGTCGCGGTCGTATTCCTTGGCTTTCTTGACGATGCGCTCGGTCATGGCCGCGATCTCGGCCATGAACTGGCCACGGCTCAATTGGCCCTGCTCCATCTGCGCCAACTTGTATTCCCACTCGCCGGTGAGCTCGGGCTTGGAGAGTTCCTCGACCTCCAGACCGCGCAGCAGCGTCATGAGTTGAAAGGCTTTGGCCGTGGGGATCAGCTCGCGGCCTTCGCGCAGCATGTACTTTTCGTTGAGCAGGCCTTCGATGATGGCCGCGCGCGTGGCCGGCGTGCCCAGGCCTTTTTCCTGCATGGCTTCGCGCAGCTCGTCGTCGTCGACCAGCTTGCCCGCGCCTTCCATGGCGCCCAGCAGCGTGGCTTCAGAGTAGCGTGCCGGCGGGCGGGTTTTCAGGCCCTTGGCTTCGGCGCTTTCGGTGCGCACCATCTCACCCGGCTTGACCGCCACCAGCATCTTGGCGTTCTCGTCGCCTTCTTTCTCGGCTTCCTTGCCCCAGATGGCTTGCCAGCCCGGGTTGACCAGCACCTTGCCCACGCTCTTGAAGTGATGACCCTGCACCTGGCTGATGCGCGTGGTCACCATGAACTGCGCGCTCGGGAAGAACACCGACATGAAGCGCTTGACCACCAGGTCGTAGAGCTTGAATTCGGCCTCCGACAGGCCGCTGGGCGCCTGCAGCGTGGGGATGATGGCGAAGTGGTCCGACACCTTCTTGTTGTCGAACACGCGCGGCAGTTTGCGCACGTAGTCGTTGTTGAGCGCCACCAGCGCATGCGGCTGCAGGTGCGCAAAGCCCTTGTCGGCCAGCATCTCGAAGGTCTGCTTGACGACCGGCACATAGTCTTCGGGCAGGTGGCGCGAGTCGGTCCGCGGGTAGGTCAGGGCCTTGTGTTTTTCGTAGAGGCTCTGCGCCAGCGCCAGCGTGGTCTTGGCCGAGAAGCCGAAGCGGCCGTTGGCCTCGCGCTGCAGGCTGGTCAGGTCGAACAGGCCGGGCGAGGCCTCGGTTTTGGGTGTGGACTCTTCGGTCACGGTGGCCGCCTTGCCACGCACCGCATCGGCGATTTCAATGGCGCGGCGCGCGTCCCAGACGCGCTCGGCTTTCTTTTCCTTGTCTTCGGCGTCTGCTTTCCAGGCCGGGTCGAACCACTTGCCCGCGTACTCGCCGGCTTCGGCCAGGAAGCTCGCGTGGATCTCCCAGTAGTCGCGGCTCACGAACCTGCGAATCTGCTCTTCGCGCTCGACCACCACGGCCAGCGTGGGCGTCTGCACGCGGCCCACGGTGGTCAAGAAGAAGCCGCCGTCGCGCGAGTTGAAAGCCGTCATGGCGCGCGTGCCGTTGATGCCCACCAGCCAGTCGGCCTCGGAGCGGCTGCGCGCGGCATCGGCCAGGCCCTGCATCTGCTGCTCGCTGCGCAGGCTGTCAAAGCCGTCGCGAATCGCCTGCGGCGTCATCGACTGCAACCACAGGCGCTTGACCGGCTTGCCCAGCGGCTTGCCGCCACCCGCGTACTGCTCGATCAGGCGGAAGATCAGCTCCCCCTCACGGCCCGCGTCACAGGCGTTGACCAGCGCCGTCACGTCCTTGCGCTTGGCCTGCTTGACCACCGCACTCAGGCGGCTCTTGGTCTTGTCCACCGGCTTGAGGTCAAAGTGCGGCGGGATCACGGGCAGGTTGGCAAAGCTCCATTTGCCGCGCTTGACGTCGTACTGCTCGGGCGCCTGGATCTCGACCAGGTGACCGACCGCGCTGGTGACGACGTAGCTGTCGCTTTCAAAGTGGTCGTCGTGTTTTTCGAACTTGCCCGCCACGGGCGTGAGGGCGCGCACGATGTCTTGGGCCACAGAGGGCTTTTCGGCAATGACCAGTGTTTTCATTTGCTTGGCAATCCTGCTCTATACAATCCGTCTCTCGCGTGCGCGCAGGTGCGCGCGCCCGCACATGTGCGCACACACGCGCACATGCATGAATTCAACATAACAAATTTTTCAGCCGTGGCCAAAACCCCTGCCTCACGCCCTGTTGCCCCCAAAACCGACAAGGTCGCCGCGTCCAGCCGGCGCATCCAGGTGCGCCGCTCCGGCGTGCACGGCAAGGGCGTGTTCGCCCTGCAAGACATTGCCGAGGGCGAGACCATCATCGAATACGTGGGCGAGGTCATCAGCTGGGACGAGGCGCAGGACCGCCACCCGCACGACCCGAGCGACCCGAACCACACCTTCTACTTCCACGTGAACGAAGACCGGGTGATCGACGCGCTCTACGGCGGCAATTCCTCGCGCTGGATCAACCACAGCTGCGACCCGAACTGCGAGGCCGACGAAGAGAACGACCGCATCTTCATCAAGGCGCTGCGCAACATCAAAGCGGGTGAAGAGCTCAACTACGACTACGGCCTGATCATCGACGAGCCCTACACCAAGAAGCTCAAGGCCGAGTACCCCTGCTGGTGCGGCGCCAAGAGCTGTCGCGGCACCCTGCTGGCGCCCAAGGACCGTGCCGACACGCCCAAGATCCCGAGCCAGAAAAAAAAGCACAAGAAAAAATCGGGCAAGAAAAAGGGCTGAGATGCAGCACTGGCCAGCCGAGGCGGTTTGGGAGCAGGTGGCGCCGCTGTTGCCGGGCTTCACGGTGGAGGTCTTGCCCGAGATCGATTCGAGCAACAGCGAACTCATGCGCCGCGCGCGCGCCGGCCAAACCGAGCCCACCTTGCTGGTCGCCGAGCGCCAGAGCGCGGGGCGCGGGCGCATGGGCCGGCCCTGGCAGGGCGCGCCCGGCGATTCCCTGATGTTCTCGCTGGGCCTGCCGCTGGCGCCGCGCGACTGGTCGGGCCTGTCGCTGGCCGTGGGCCTGTCGCTGGCCGAAAGCCTGCACCCCGACATCGGGCTCAAGTGGCCAAACGACCTGTGGTGGCATGAGCGCAAGCTCGGCGGCATCCTGATCGAGGCCGCCACCGCGGGCGGGCACAGCCAGCTGGTGGTCGGCGTGGGCCTGAACATCCGCCCGCGCCCGGCCGAAGGCCTGTCGACGCCGCCTGCCGCACTCAGCGAGCTCTGGCCCGAGGCCAGCGCGGGCCAGGCCCTGCTGCGGCTGGCGCGGCCCCTGGTGCAGACCTTGCTGGCTTTTGGGCACAGCGGCTTTGCGCCCCTGCAGGCGCGTTACACGGCGCGCGATGTGCTGCGCGGACGCGCGGTGCACACCAGCGACGGCCAGCAGGGCCTGGCGCTGGGCGTGAGCGCGAGCGGGGCGCTGCGCCTGCAGCAGGACACGGGCGTGCACGAGCTGCACAGCGCCGAAGTCAGCGTGCGCCCGCAAGCGGGCTGAAACCGGCCCTTTTGCCGCGGCCCCGCAGGCGGCACAATCACGCCCTGAACCACGGAGATCCCCATGAGCATGAAACTGTTTTACGCGCCCGGCGCCTGTTCCTTCGTTCCGCATGTGCTGCTGGAGATGAGCGGCAGCAACTTCGAGCCCACCCTGGTCAAGCTGCACAAGGGCGAGCAGTACAACGAGGACTACAAGCTGCTCAACCCGCGCAGCCAGGTGCCGGTGCTGGTGCACGACGCCAACGTGATCACGCAGATCGTGGCCATCACGCTCTACCTGGACATGCTGTTCCCGGGCCAGCACTTCCTGCCCAGCGCGCACCTGGCGCGCGCGCAGGCGCTGGCCACCTTCGCGTGGATGAACAACACGGTGCACCCGACCTTCACCCACATCTTCATGCCGCAAAAATTCACCGACCAGCCCGAAGCGCAGGCGGCCATCAAGCAGCATGCGGTGGGCCAGTTCAAAGGCATGCTGGCCGACCTGCAAGCGCTGGTGCAGGCCAAGAACGCCGCCGGCCAGCGCTGGCTGGCGGGCGAGCATTTCAGCCCGCTGGACGCCTACGCACTCACGCTCACGCGCTGGGGCACGATCGCCGGCATCGCGCCCGAGCAGCACCCCGCGCTGTGGGCCTTTGTGCAGCAGGTGGCGGCCGAGCCGGCGGTGGCCCGCGTGATCGAACGCGAGCGCCTGCAGCTCAACATGGCCCCAGGCGCCTGAGCCACGCCAGGCCGCGCGAGGTGCCGCCCGGCGTGCTGTCGGCGGGCGTGTACTCGCAACCCACATGGCCCGACCAGCCGGTCTGCGCGGACAGCCGGTCGATCAGGGCGAACACATGGGGCCAGTGGACCTCGCCGCTGCCGGGTTCGTGGCGATCGGGCACGTCGGCGATCTGGATGTGGCCCACGCGGCCGCTGGGCAGGTAAGTGGCCAGCTTGTGGCTGAGGTCGCCCTCGACGATCTGGCAGTGGAACAGGTCCATCTGCACCTTGAGGTTGGCCGCCCCCACGCGCTGCACCAGCGCGTGCGCATGGTCCTGCCGGTTGAGGTGAAAACCCGGCACGCTGCGGGTGTTGATGGGCTCGATCAGCAGCTCGCAGCCGACCTGCGCCGCTTGCTGCGAAGCCCACAGGAGGTTCTCGCACAGCACATCGTCGGCCTGTGCGGGCGGTGTGTCGGCGGCGCGCAGGCCGACCATGCAATGCAGGCGCGGGCAGCCGAGCACCTGCGCACAGTCCAGCGCCGCCTGCAGCCCGGCGCGAAACTCCGCCTGCCGACCCGGCACGCAGGCCGTGCCGCGGTCCCCGCGGTCCCAGGCCTGCTGGCAGTCGGCGGCCTGCAGGCCGCCGGGCGGGGTGTTGAACAGCACCTGCTGCAAGCCGTGGGCCTGCAGGCGCGCCGCGATCTCCTGCGGGTTGTGCGCATAGGGAAAAAGGTATTCGACGGCGCGGAAGCCGTCCTCGGCCGCGGCGGCAAAACGCTCCAGAAAGGGCCGGTCGGTGTACATCAGTGAAAGGTTGGCGGCGAAGCGGGGCATGCGCAGGTCCTGAGGGGCAAAGCGGAATTTTGCCCTGGCCGACCGGCGCCGCGCGCCGGTCGCCGACATGACGGCACGCGCGCGGCCGCTCGATACACTGCGGGCCTGGCAAATCCCTGCCCCCACCCCCCCAAGGCCCACCCCATGAACACCCCCATTGCCCTGGTCACCGGCGCGAGCGCCGGCATTGGCCAAGCCTGCAGCCTGGCCCTCTTGCGCGAGGGCTGGACCGTGGCCCTGGTCGGCCGCCGTGCCGACGCCCTGCAAGCCACGGTGGACGCCGCCCAAGGCCTGCCCGGGCGCGCGCTGGCCCTGCCCGCCGACGTCGCGGACGAAGCCCAGGTGCGCGCCCTGTTCGCGCGCGTCGAGCAAGACTTTGGCCGACTCGATCTGCTGTTCAACAACGCCGGCCTGTTCACGCCCTACGCGCTGCCCGGCGATGTGAGCGGCGAGGACTGGCGGCGCATCGTCGACGTCAACCTCAACGGCGCCTTCTACTGCCTGTCGCAGGCCTTTGCGCTGATGCAGCGGCAAACGCCGCAGGGCGGACGCATCATCAACAACGGCTCGATCTCGGCCCATGTGCCGCGACCAGGGTCGATCGGCTACACCGCGACCAAGCACGCGATTTCGGGGCTCACGCGCCAGGCCAGCCTGGATGGGCGCAATTTCAACATCGCGGTGGGTCAGATCGACATCGGCAACGTGGCCTCGGACATGACCGTTGCCATGGCCCAGGGCGCGCGCCAGGCCGACGGCAGCATCCGGCCCGAGGCCCGCATGGACATGCAGGCCGTGGTGGACACCTTCATGACCATGGTGCGCCTGCCGCTGAACGCCAACATCCTGACGGCCACCGTGATGGCCACCCAAATGCCCTACGTGGGCCGCGGCTGAGCGCGGCGGCCGGCCTCAGGCCGGCACCGCAAAGCGCACGGTGAAGCACGCGCCCGGCGGCGTCAGGCCGGGGTGGGCGGCGTCGATGCCGATGGTGGCGCCATGGCGCTGCGCGATTTCGCGCACGATGGGCAGGCCCAGGCCCGAGCCGTCGACGTTGGTGCCCAGCGCGCGGTAAAAGGGCTGGAACACGAGCTCGCGCTCGGCCGGCGGAATGCCCGGGCCGTTGTCCTCGACCTGCAGCACCAGCGCGCGGCTGTAGGGATCGACCAGCACGCGCACCGTGACCACGCCCGCGCGCGCCGCGCTGCTGGGCGTGTAGTGGATCGCGTTGTCGACCAGGTTGCGCACCATCTCCTTGAGCAGGGTCGGGTTGCCCAGCACCTGCACGCCCGGCGTGTCGGCCTCGACGCCGTCGTAGCCCAGGTCCAGGCCCTTGTCGAGCGCGCGCGGGTAGGCGTCGAGCAGCACATCGCTGACAAGGTCGACGATGTTGCAGGCCTGTTGCGGCAGGTTGGACACACCGCCTTCGGCGCGCGCCAGCGCCAGCAGCTGGTTGACGGTGTGCGTGGCCTGCACGCTGGCGCGCCCGATCTGCTGCAGCGAGCGCTTGAGGTCGTCTTCGCTGGCGCCGTGGCGCTGCGCCAGGTCGGCCTGCATGCGCAGGCCCGCCAGCGGCGTCTTGAGCTGGTGCGCGGCGTCGGCCAGAAAGCGCTTTTGCGTGGCGATCGAGTCCTTCAAACGCGTCAGCAGGTCGTTCACCGAGAGCACCAGGGGCGCCACTTCGAGCGGCACCGCCTTGTCGTCGAGCGGGCTCAAGTCATCGCTCTTGCGCGCGCGGATGCGCTCCTCGAGCTGCGACAGCGGCTTGATGCCGCGCACCAGCGCCAGCCACACCAAGAGCACCGCGAGCGGCAGGATGGCGAACTGCGGCAGCATCACGCCCTTGATGATCTCGGCCGCCAGCACCGAGCGCTTTTCGCGCGTCTCGGCGACCTGCACCAGGGCCGGACGGTGGCCCTCGGCGTCGAGCCGGATCCAGGTGTAGGCCACGCGCACTTCCAGGCCGCGCATCTCGTCGTCGCGGATGCGCACCTCGTAGCTGTTGCCCTTGTCCTCGTCCTTGGGCGGCTCGGGCAAGTCACGCTCGCCGCTCAAAAACTCGCCCTGGGTGCCGCGCACCTGGTAGTACACGAGGTCGGTCTCGTCGGCACGCAGCAGCTCGCTGGCGGGCTGCGGCAGGTTGAACAGCGCGCGCTGGTTGGGCCCGACCTTGACCTGCTGCGCGAGCGCCTGCACGTTGTAGACCAGCGCGCGGTCAAAGGGTTTGTTGGCCAGGCCCTGCGCCACCAGCCAGGTCAGCGCCAGGCTGATCGGCCACAGCAGCAAGAGCGGCGTGAGCATCCAGTCGAGGATCTCGCCGAACAGCGAGCGCTGCTCACGCTTGAAAAAACCGAATTGCCAGCCCCGGGACTTCATGGTGCGCGCGCGGGGCCGGGCGTGGGGGGTTCAGCCCGGGATTTTTTCGAGGCAGTAACCGAGGCCGCGCACGGTGGCGATGCGGATCGGACCCTTCTCGATCTTCTTGCGCAGGCGGTGGATGTAGACCTCGATCGCGTTGTTGCTGACCTCTTCGCCCCACTCGCACAGGCGCTCGACCAACTGGTCCTTGCTGACCAGGCGGCCCGCGCGCTGCAAGAGCACTTCGAGCAGGCCCAACTCGCGCGCCGACAGTTCGACCATCTTGCCGTCGATGGTGGCCACGCGACCGGACTGGTCGTAGACCAGCGGCCCGTGCTTGATCTGCGAGGTGGCGCCGCCCATGCCGCGGCGCGTGAGGGCGCGCACGCGCGCCTCGAGCTCTTGCAGGCTGAAGGGTTTGGCCATGTAGTCGTCGGCGCCGTAGTCCAGGCCCTTGACGCGCTCTTCCACGCTGTCGGCGGCCGTGAGGATCAGCACCGGCAGGGTGGAGCCGCGCGCGCGCAGGCGCTTGAGCACTTCCAGGCCGTGCAGCTTGGGCAGACCCAGGTCCAGGATCAGCAGGTCGAATTCGTTGTTGGTCATCAGGGCCGCGTCGGCCTCCGAGCCGCTGGCCACGTGGTCCACCGCGGCCCCGGCCCCGCGCAGGCTGCGCAAGAGGCCGTCGGCGAGCACCTGGTCGTCTTCGGCAATCAGAATTCGCATCGCTGTCTCCTGTTTTTTTCTGACTCGGGCGCGTGCGGGGGGCGGTTCCCCGGCGGGCGGTGTGTGCGTGGCATTTTAGTGGCAGGCCCTGCGCATTTTGGCCGCTGCCGCGGGCCTGCGCTCACTGCGCATACGCCTCCAGGCCCAGCTTGACCACGGTCGCCACCTCCTCGCCCACCGCCTCGCGGAACTCGCGCTCGGCCTGCGCCACCGCTTCTTCAAACGCCTGCAGCCAGGCCAGCCCGGCGGCGGTGAACACCACCCGCCGGGCGCGCGCGTCCAGCGGGTCGTCCTCGCGCGCGACCAGGCCCCAGGCCTCGCACTGGTTGACGAGCTGGCCCATGGCCTGCTTGCTCATGCCCGCCGCCTGCGCCAGCTCGGTCAGGCGCGAGCCCTGCAGCGCAAGGTGGCGTGTGATGTGGATGTGCGCGGCGCTGACCTGCGCGCGCGCCGCGAGGTTGGCCAGCGCCAGCGGCACGCCCTCGTTGCGCGCCATCAGCTGCAGCACGCGTTCGTCGAAGCGGCGCATGGCGTGGCCCAGCCATCGGCCCAGATGGCTTTGGCGCCAGCGGTCGTCTGGCGCGGCGGACGCGGTGTCGGACATGCCTAAATGGTAAAGCAAACTGACCAAAAATACCATTTACAACAAAGTACTGTACGCTTACAGTACTGTTCACGCATCCAGTTTTATCGGTCTTGGGAGGCCGGTCTCCACGGATGCCCCCTTCAACCCCCCAGGAGATTTCCATGAGCGACGTCAACAGCGATAAAGCCAAAGCCCTGCAAGCCGCCCTGGCGCAGATCGAGAAACAGTTCGGCAAGGGCACCATCATGCGCCTGGGCGAGGGCGAGGCCATCGAGGACATCCAGGTGGTCTCCACCGGCTCGCTGGGCCTGGACATCGCGCTCGGCGTGGGCGGCCTGCCGCGCGGCCGCGTGGTCGAGATCTACGGCCCCGAGTCTTCGGGCAAGACCACGCTGACGCTGCAGGTCATCTCCGAGATGCAAAAGCTCGGCGGCACCTGCGCCTTCGTCGACGCCGAGCACGCGCTGGACGTGCAGTACGCGCAAAACCTCGGCGTGAACCTGCAGGACCTGCTGATTTCCCAGCCCGACACCGGCGAGCAGGCGCTCGAGATCGTCGACAGCCTGGTGCGCTCGGGCGCGGTCGACCTGGTGGTGGTCGACTCGGTCGCCGCCCTCACGCCCAAGGCCGAAATCGAGGGCGAGATGGGCGACAGCCTGCCGGGCCTGCAGGCCCGCCTGATGAGCCAGGCGCTGCGCAAGCTGACGGCCACCATCAAAAAGACCAACTGCATGGTCATCTTCATCAACCAGATCCGCATGAAGATCGGCGTGATGTTCGGCAGCCCCGAAACCACCACCGGCGGCAACGCGCTCAAGTTCTACGCGTCGGTGCGCCTGGATATCCGCCGCACCGGCACGATCAAGAAGGGCGAGGACGCGATCGGCAACGAAACCAAGGTCAAGGTGGTCAAGAACAAGGTCTCGCCGCCGTTCAAGACGGCCGAGTTCGACATCCTGTTCGGTCAGGGCATCTCGCGCGAGGGCGAGGTGATCGACATGGGCGTGGAAGCCAAGATCATCGAGAAATCGGGCGCCTGGTACGCCTACAACGGCGAGAAGATCGGCCAGGGCCGCGACAACGCGCGCGAGTTCCTGCGCGAGAACCCGGAGCTGGCCATGGAGATCGAAAACAAGGTGCGCGACTCGCTGGGCATTGCCCTGCGCCCCGCCAGCGAAGAAGCCGAGGCCTGATGAAACGGCCCGCGCTGCAGCCCAGCCTCAAGGGCCGCGCGCTGCGCCTGCTCTCCCAGCGCGAGCATTCGCGCCTGGAGCTCGAGCGCAAACTGGCCCCGCACGAAACCGAACCCGGCAGCTTGGCCCGGGCGCTCGACGAACTGCAGGCCAAGGGCTTCATCAGCGAAGAGCGCGCCATCGAGTCGGTCATCCACCGCCGCGCCGCCAAGCTCGGCAGCGCGCGGGTGCGCCAGGAGCTGGCCGCCAAGGGCCTGTCGGGCGAGGCGGTGGCCGCGGCGATGGCCGGCTTGGAGGCGACGGAAACGGCGCGCGCGCGCGAAGTGTGGCGCAAGAAATTCGGCCAGCCGCCCCAGGATCCGCAAGAGCGCGCACGCCAGATCCGCTTTTTGGTCAGCCGGGGCTTTGCCGCCGAAGCGGTGCGCCGCGTGGTGCAGGGCGCGGGCGAGGACTGAAGCGCGCAGCGTTCGCCGCGCCATGCGGACGGGTTTACAGCCCGAGCATCAGCCCGATGTTTTGCACCGCCGCGCCGCTGGCGCCCTTGCCCAGGTTGTCCAGGCGCGCGATCAGCACCGCGTGGCGGGCGTCCTCGTTGGCGAACACCCGCAGTTCGAGCTTGTTGGTGTCGTTGAGGGCGAGCGCGTCGAGCTTGCCGTTCTCGGTCGGCGGCTCCACGCTGACCCAACCGCCGGCGGCCTGGCTGGCGGCGTAGTGCGCGCGCAGCGCCTCGTGCAGGTCGGCGGCCTGGGGTTGGCCCGGCAATTGGTCCAGGTGCAGCGGCAGCTGCACCAGCATGCCCTGGCGGAAATTGCCCACCGCGGGCACGAACAGGGGCCGACGGCTCAGGCCCGTGTAGCGCAGGATCTCGGGGATGTGCTTGTGCTTCAGGCCCAGCGCGTAGGTCTCGAACAGCGGCGCGCGGCCGGCCTCGTAGTCCTCGATCATGCTGCGGCCACCGCCCGAGTAGCCGCTGACCGAGGGCAGGCACAGCGGAAAGTCGTGGGGGATCAGACCCGCATCGACCAGCGGGCGGATCAGCGCAATGGCGCCGGTGGCATAGCAGCCGGGGTTGGCCACGCGCTCCGCGTTTTGCACGGCCTCGCGCTGCCCGGCGGCCAGCTCGGGAAAACCGTAGACCCAACCCGGCGCACAGCGGTGCGCGGTCGAGGCGTCGACGATGCGTGGCTTGCGGCCCGGCAGGGCGTCGACCATGGCCACCGACTCGAGGGCGGCGTCGTCGTGCAGGCACAGCACCACCAGGTCGGCCTCGGCCATGAGCGCGCGTTTGGCCTCGGCGTCCTTGCGGCGCGCCGGATCGATGCTCAGCACCTGCACCTGGGGCATGCGCGCCAGGCGCTCACGGATTTGCAAACCGGTGGTGCCGGCCTCGCCGTCGATGAAGATTTTGTGGCTCATGGGTGCTGAAAAATGAGGCGGGTCGGGGCTTGCGTCATGCCGATGTAAGACGTCCGCCCGAAGATTTGACGCGTTGCAGCATGATACAGTCGACGGCTGCAGTGTCCAGCGCCCGCTGGCGGGCGAATCACCCCGGCAGGCCGGTCTATTCCATCCCCCTCTACGAGAGAGACCTCATGAAGATTCACGAGTACCAAGGCAAGGAAATCTTGCGTCAATTTGGTGTGCCGGTGCCGCGTGGCATCCCGGCCTTCACGGTGCAGGAGGCGGTGGAAGCCGCTCAGAAGCTGGGCGGCCCGGTCTGGGTGGTGAAGGCCCAGATCCATGCGGGTGGTCGTGGCAAGGGCGGTGGTGTGAAGGTCGCCAAGTCGATCGAGCAGGTCAAGGAGTTGGCCACCCAGATCCTGGGCATGCAGCTCAAGACGCACCAGACCGGCCCCGAAGGCCAGAAAGTCCGTCGCCTGTACATCGAAGACGGCGCCGACATCAAAAAGGAATACTACGTGTCCCTCGTGACCGACCGCGCCACCCAGAAAGTGGCGGTGATCGCGTCCAGCGAAGGCGGCATGGACATCGAAGAAGTGGCGCACAGCACGCCCGAGAAGATCGTCACCGAGCTGGTCGACCCCCTGACCGGCCTGGGCACCGCGCAGGCGCTCAAGATCGCCAACGCCATCGGCCTGACCGGCGGCTCGGCCGACCAGACCGCCGACGTCCTGCAAAAGCTCTACAAGTGCTACATGGACACCGACGCTTCGCTGGTCGAGATCAACCCCCTGAACTGCGACAGCAAGGGCAACATCATCGCCCTGGACTCCAAGTTCAACTTTGACTCCAACGCCCTGTTCCGCCACCCCGAAATCGTGGCCCTGCGCGACCTGGACGAAGAAGATCCCGCCGAAGTCGAGGCTTCCAAGTTCGACCTGGCCTACATCTCCCTGGACGGCAACATCGGCTGTCTGGTCAACGGTGCCGGTCTGGCCATGGCCACCATGGACACCATCAAGCTGTTCGGCGGCGAGCCG
>JACCDX010196736.1_pt1 | contig 16803 bp, 15 predicted proteins | sample 7449681 | NCBI WGS metagenome assembly JACCDX01 (sample SAMN15323450, study PRJNA562643) | freshwater metagenome | isolation source: river surface water | place: USA:Blue River Watershed | collected 2017-08-18 | reverse complement strand
CCTTGTCCGTTAATGTATGCCTCAATGTGCGGTTCAAAAGGTTGGTATTGATTTCCACACTGAACATTTGCTAACCAACCTGTGCCTTCTGCTGTTCCATTCGAAATGAATACTACGGTTAAGCATCCGGAGGGATTATCCCATGAAGCTTGATAAGCAAATCCGGTAGGATCAGTAACAGAATTATGAATTCCCAAAAGTGGAGCGCTCGTGTTTGGCCCATCATAAACATAAATGAAATCCGAACCATCCACATTAAATTCAAATCCTGCATTAATTGCAAAAGTTAACGTGACCTTAGTTCCAAGATTCAAATCTGGACAAAAAACGGTCGTATCGTTGAAATTAGGTAAGTAATTTCCTGTTCCACCTGGATCTTGAAAATTAGTTCCTGAAATCCCAAAAGTGTTACAGTTTATGGGGTTTGATGGTGGAAAACCAACATCTCCCATGACGACTGTTTGGGCAGAGAAGTTTCCAACAACTGAAAGGCTAGAAATTAGCAATAAGTAAAAAAACGTCTTCATTTCAATTTAATTTTTCTTCGTTTTTAATTCGTTTTGAAGCACGTAGTTCGACTTCACGACCAACATTTTATCTTTACCTTCTATTTTAAAGTATTGATTTTGATTTTCAATTTTAAGTCCAGCATCTGTGAACTTAACTATTGTCAGAGGCACCGATATTGTTTTTAATTCAATAGCATTTTTTGAAGGGATTTCCGTTATGTAAACAGCATTTTCTAGCGCATAATTTAACAGCTTCAATTCATCGGTTGACATTGATTTCAACTCTTTCTTGGAGTAACTTTTTTCCAATTCTGGCGAATATTTCTGTGAGACAGCTATGTACGAACAAAATAAAAAGAGTGTCAGAACGACATAATTTTTCATAGACAGTATAATTTATTTTAATGACCCAAACATACGTTGAAAAGTTGCACGAAATGTTCAAACTTTTCAAATATAGACTAAGTTAAATAAACTTAGCTTTGTCTTTAATTTTTCTTTCATCATTCTTTTATGGAAAACTTCTCATTAGATCAAGTTGCAAGTCAGGTTAGACGCGATATTGTACGCATGGTCGCCGCAGTAAATTCAGGTCACCCAGGTGGATCACTCGGATGTGCCGACTTTTTAACGTACTTATATTTTGAAGGAATGCACCATAATTCAAAATCATTTACCATGGATGGTGTTGGGGAAGATCTTTTCTTTCTTTCCAATGGACACATCTCGCCCGTATGGTACAGCGTTTTAGCGAGAAGTGGATATTTCCCTATTTCAGAATTAGGAACCTTTAGAAAACTTGGATCCAAGTTACAGGGACATCCATCAACGGATAAGAAATTACCAGGCATTCGAATGGCATCTGGTTCATTGGGACAAGGACTATCCGTAGGAGTTGGAGCGGCACAAGTGAAAAAACTGAATAGTGATAAATCTATCGTGTACACACTTCATGGGGACGGTGAATTACAAGAAGGTCAAATTTGGGAAGCTGCCATGTACGCCGCCGCCAATAAGGTAGATAATATCATTGCGACCATTGATTACAATGGTAGGCAAATCGATGGAGATGTTGAACAAGTTTTATCGCTTGGCGACTTAAAAGGAAAATGGCAAGCTTTTGGTTGGGAAGTTCTTGAAATGAATGGTAACAATTTTGAATCAATTCGTTCCACGATGCAACAAGCGAGAGAAATGTGTGGAAAAAGTAAGCCAATTGTGGTGATTATGCGCACAGAAATGGGCCAAGGAGTAGATTACATGATGGGGAGTCACAAATGGCATGGTGTTGCACCGAATGCCGAACAACTTCAGTTAGCGCTTGATCAACTCGAAGAAACACTAGGAGACTATTAGTGAAAATTGCTTTATCCATAACACTTTTATTACTACATCTCGTAGTGTTCTCTCAAGAGAAAACACGCATTCTGTTTATTCTAGATGCCTCAAATTCCATGAATTTAGATTGGGATAAGCAAACGCGCATGACTGCTGCAAAAGAAATTCTCAATCAATCAATTGAAAAACTTAGAGGAATTCCCGACCTTGAGATTGCACTCAGGGTATACGGTCATCAATCTGCTGTTACGAATACTTACCAAGATTGTCAAGACACAAAATTAGAAGTTCCTTTTGGCCCATCTAACGTGGATGCAATTAAGCTAAAAGTTAAGCAAATTCAAGCCAAAGGAGCAACGCCTATTGCACGTTCGCTTGAGGCTGCAGCAGGAGATTTTCCGGATACGCTTCAGCGAAATTTTATTATTCTAATTACCGATGGGCTGGAATCATGTGACAATGACCCATGCGTAATTGCAAAAAAATTAAAAGAAAAAGGGGTGAAGGTTACTCCGTTCGTAATTGGACTAGGGATGGACCTTTCCTATTTAGATAAATTCAATTGCATAGGGACTTACACAGACGCCGAAAATAAAGAAGCATTTAAGAGTGCACTTACCTCAGTGATTTCAAAAACACTTTTGAATACAACAGTTCAAATTAACCTCAACGACATCAATAAAAAACCTTTAGAAACCGATGTGACATTGTTTTTATATGAAGCTGGAACCAAGAATTTGAAATATACGTTTACTCATACCTTAAATAGAGCAGGTTTGCCAGATACGCTGATTTTAGATCCTTCCTTGTCTTATGATCTTGTGGTAAACACCTTACCAAAGATTGAAAAAAAGGGCATCGTTATACAACGTCATAAACACAACACCATCCAAGTTGATGCACCACAAGGATTTATTCAACTCAAAAACAAAACGGTTGGCCTTTCCCATCAAAACATGCGCGTGATGCAAAAGGGTAAGACTGAAACATTAAACGAACAAGTGCTGAACAGTAAGCAGAAATATTTGATCGGCACATACGACGTAGAGGTGTTTACTTTGCCAAGGACTTACATGCAGGTAAAGGTAGAACAGAGCAAAACTACACTAATTGATATTGTCCCTGCAGGAACATTTAGTTACACCGCAGCCAAACCTCTTGTAGGTCAACTGTTTTTAGTTCGAAATACAAATGACGTGGAATGGGTGTGCAACTTAGAAGAAGGAAGTATAACCGGAAATTGGTCGCTTCAGCCGGGCACTTACAAGGTTGTTTATAGAGACAAAGAAATGAAGTCGAGCGCATATACGCGTGAAAAAACAATTAAGGTAGAATCAAATAAAACCATTAGTTTAACATTTTAAAATATGGAAATAGAAGTACTAGGACAAAAAGATACGCGCTCAGGATTTGGAGAAGGACTAGCAGAATTAGGCAGAACTAACGCAGAGGTGGTTGCTTTGTGCGCCGATTTGACGGGTTCATTAAAAATGGACACCTTTCAAAAAGAGAATCCCGATCGCTTTTTTCAAGTAGGGATTGCGGAGGCCAACATGATTGGATTAGCAGCAGGAATGACCATCGGAGGTAAAATTCCTTATACGGGTACGTTTGCTAATTTCTCTACAGGCAGAGTGTATGATCAAATTCGCCAATCTGTTGCCTATTCTGGTAAGAACGTGAAAATTTGTGCTTCTCATGCTGGGCTCACATTGGGAGAAGATGGAGCCACACATCAAATTCTGGAGGATATCGGTATGATGCGAATGTTACCTAATATGACGGTGATTGTCCCGGCCGACTTCAATCAAACCAAGCAAGCAACTATCGCTATTGCGAATCATAATGGGCCTGTTTATTTGCGTTTCGGCAGACCTGTAATGCCTATATTCGTGAAACCTGATGCAACGTTTACCATTGGAAAAGCAGATGTGATGCAAGAAGGAACCGACGTAACTATCATCGCTTGTGGACACCTTGTTTGGAAGTCAATTGAAGCTTGTAAGGTTCTTGCAGAAAAAGGTATTTCTGTGGAATTAATAAACATGCATACAATTAAACCACTTGACGAACAAGCGATCCTTAGCTCTCTTAGAAAAACAAAATGCGTGGTTACGGCAGAAGAACATATGCGTCATGGTGGTTTAGGCGACGCTGTGGCTCAAGTTTTGGCCCGTGAATTACCAAGCCCACAAGAGTATGTCGCTGTAAATGACTCTTTTGGAGAAAGTGGAACACCGATGGAATTAATGACTAAATATGGCATTGACACCATTCATATCGTGGAAGCGGTTCAAAAGGTAATAGCTAGAAAAGCCTAAATTGCTATTGGTTGAACTAAATTAAGTAGGACGCCGTTCCATAACTTGATACGGTGTTGAAGTGCCATCTTGGCGGCAAAAATACATTCTTCCCATTTTTGTTCGTCATTACCACAAAGTTCTTCTACCATTTTTAATGAGATTGGGCCATGTTCGTCACCGTCTATATCGATATGGCGTTGTAGGTAATATTCCAAGGTGCTGAGGTTATTATGGCCTTGTGTTCTCAATTCTTTTACTATCTTCAAAAACATTTCAGGAATTAAGTCTTCCCTACCAAACGTAAAAACAGAAGCAATCTTGTGTGCATTTCCGCTTCCCACTATGTCCATTGTAAAGGTCACAAATTCATTGGTTTCCTTATTAATCTTGATTTGCTTTAATGCGGTTTTGACTGAAACTCCCGAACATACGAGTTGATAAAACGTATCGATTTGTTCAGTATTTGCGCCAATTTCCTTCATGGCGGTAATGTATAATTCATAATGACTTACAACCTTACCGCTTTCGTCTATATCACTTTCTTCTCCCAGAACTATTTCGTTAATAAACCGTCGGGTGTTGGCATTACCTACAGGTTTCCATGGTACCTCAACACACGTTAATTCACGCTGTAATGATTTGAGTAGACACATAAAATCCCAAACAGCAAAAACATGTTGCTCCATAAACAGTCTAAAGTCACTTACGCTCCTAACCGAAGTGTATAATGGATGAGCTAGCAACTGTTCTCTTAACGGAGCTATTTCTGCTTCTAATTGGATTATTTTGTGATGATGTGCCATTATTCTAAGAACAAAAGTAAAGCTTAAAAAGTTTTGTTATTTCGTCAATCGGTAAAAAACTGAAAAATCATTACGTAACTTCGTTGGCAAAATATAAAGATGTCGACAACTTTTAGAACTATTTGGACTACTTCTGACCGATTTATTGAAGTAATTGACCAACGCAAACTTCCACATGAATGGGTAGTTGTAAAGCTTATCACCTATAAAGATGCGGTTCTTGCAATTAAAAACATGACCGTACGTGGTGCTCCATTAATCGGTGCAACAGCTGCTTATGGCATCTACTTGGCGGTCAGGGAAATGTTAGAACAAGAACACGAGGGAACTTTTTTAGATCGTGCTTTTGAAGAACTTCGTGCTTCACGTCCCACTGCAGTAAACTTATTTTGGGCTTTAGATAGGATGAGAGAAGCATTAGACAGTAGCGGGGATTTTTTACAAACTTCCTGGGACATGGCAGGAAAAATTGTAGAAGATGATGTGGAAACTTGTCGACGAATTGGTGTTCATGGACTTCCGATTCTGGAGAAGATTTCAGAAAAGAAAAAAGGAGATGTTGTGAATATTTTAACGCATTGCAACGCCGGAATGTTGGGGTGTATTGAATGGGGAACTATCACTTCGCCTATTTATCAAGCACATGCAAAAGGCATTAAGGTGCACGTTTGGGTAGATGAGACACGCCCACGAAATCAAGGAGCTAATTTAACTGCTTACGAACTTACAAGACACGGAGTGCCTCATACCTTAATTGTGGACAATACAGGTGGGCACCTCATGCAACACGGCATGGTAGACGTTGTGATTGTCGGTACAGACCGTACCACTCGCAGTGGTGACGTTGCAAATAAAATTGGTACATACCTGAAAGCTTTAGCTGCGAAAGACAATGGAATTCCTTTTTATGTTGCCTTGCCTTCAACAACCTTAGACATGACAATTTCTGACGGATTAAAAGAAATCCCTATTGAGGAGCGAGATGAAAATGAGGTGAAATATGTCGTTGGAAGAAATTCGAAAGGGGAACTCGACCAGGTATTAATTTGTCCCGAAACCACATCGGCATGCAACTATGGTTTTGACGTAACACCGAGCCGTTTAATAAGTGGGTTAATCACAGAGCGTGGCATTTGTCAGCCTAATGAATCGGGAATATTGTCCTTATTTCCGGAGTATCGCTGATTCATTGACATCTTGCGCCAAAACCGCCAACCATTCCGAAGGAAGGAAAACAGGAATGGCGGATTTCTTAAAATCTTTTGTGTTTCGTGTAAGTATCGCGTCGATGTTGGCGCTTTTTAATGCGCTAAAATACTGCATAGCATCTTCCATGTCTTTAAAAGATGAATTTAAGGCCAGTTGAACCGTTTGTTCATTCATCGGAAGCACACGAAGAACGGATAACAACACGCCTAATTTTTCTTTAACATAAGTATGGCTTGCCTGTTGCCTAAGGATATAATACATGTTTGAAAATATGACCGGCGTTAGAAATCCAATTAACTTTTTATCTTGACAAGCAAGCAAAAGTTTTAACGTATTATCAGAGAACGGTTTTCGGTCGAAGAGAAAATCCAATAACACATCTGTATCAAATAGCACGCGCTTCATTACGATTTATATTTTTTAATAAGTGCCCTGATTAAAATTTCTTCATCACTAATAGTTGGTTCAGAAAAACTTCCTTTAAGTTGGATTAATGCCGAGTGTTCCTCTTGCATTTCGCTTGCCGGAGCTGTAAGCGACTTTAAATATTGCTCAATTAAGTGAGACAAACTTTTGCCATGTTTTTTCGCCACCTGCTTCGCTTCTTGAATTAGTTGACTCTCTATTGATAGGGTTAACTTTGTGTTCATACGTGTTTTTTATTTATCAAATATACGTATAATAAGTTGTGATTACAACTCTTTCTATTTCGTGAATTAATTGTATATTCGAATGAACCCAACGGGGTACTTTATTGGAATTAAAATTAGCGGTTGCTAAACAACCTGTCTGTTGAAACCTCCAAACTTTCAAAAGCGAAACAGGGAAGTTAAAGTGAAACGCTCACGTTACGGCGTGGGCGTTGCTTTGCTTTGTTTCGCGGGTTTTGGAGGACCTCAACGACAAGTATTTGCAACTGTCCCACGCTTCTTTTTTTTGTATAAACTCACTGTGGGGCGGGTGAAACTAAAACTTTTAAAAATGAAAAAAGTTATGTTTACAGCCTTTGCAGTTGGGCTTTGTATGACTGCAAACGTAATGGCACAAGTGCCGAGTTATGTCCCAACAAATGGATTAGTTGGGTGGTGGCCGTTCAATGGAAATGCTAACGATGAAAGTGGAAATGGGAATAATGGAACGGTGAATGGGGCGACGTTGACAACGGATAGATTTGGTATGTTGAATAAGGCGTATGATTTTGATGGAATTAGCTCTGACATAGAATGCGGTAACTTACCAAATGCAAGTTTTAATTCGAATTCAAATTTCTGTTTTAACTTTTGGTATAATCCTAGTGGTTTGCATGACGGTCGAGTTTTCACATTTTGGCCAAATTCAGGCGATTTAAGTTTTGCGATTCAATGCACTTACGAATCAAATAAACTTGCATTCAACTGTTCGCAATTCACTGGAGGTCCAAATGCACCATACGCACAATTATATCCAAATTCAACTTTTAATTCAAACATTTGGTATAACATTACTCTAATGTATTCAAACAATATTTTAATGATGTATCGAAACGGCATTATAATAGATAGTATAAACTATTCAGGGCCTTTTGCTGCACACGGCAATAATTCTGTATTACGTCTTGGATTACATCCCTTAGAACAATTAGAACGTTTTGCAGGAAAAATTGACGACATTGGCATTTGGAATCGTGCGCTGACCCAACAAGAAATTTCTGATCTATTTGTCCTACAAAATTGTTCGAACGATTTAACAATATCTCCAATATCAAATTCTCAAAATATAGGAGGAAATGTTACTTTTTCGGCAAATACTTCTGATGCAAATGCTTCATACTCATGGCAAAGCGATTTTGGTCAAGGATTTCAAACACTCAATAACTACGGGAATTACTCAGGGGCAAATACAAATACACTCACCATTTCAAATGTTCAATTGGCAGAGCATAACCAGCAAATTCGTGCTATTTCAATTTCTGGAGATTGCGTGGATACTTCCAACATCGCCACCATCCAAATCGCTGATACCTGTATTACTAACGTAACAATTTACGATACGCTGCTAACAACCGTAACCGACACGCTTATTATCAATACTACCTTGAGTTTGCCGGCGCCAAATAACGAGAATACAATTTTAATTTATCCCAACCCGGCAATTGACCACATCACCATTGATAATGGGAACTTTGCAGCCATGGCAGGTTATAGCATTAAAATTGAAAATAATGCTGGTCAACAAGTGTTTCAAAGTGCTATCAACCAAGCGCAGTTTTATTTGGATTTAAGCACTTGGACAGGAAATGGATTGTATTTCGTGCATTTAATTGATCCGCAGAACAATACGGTGACGGTGAGGAAGATTGTGTTGCAGTAGTCTTAAGCGTTGGGCAGGATTTAAAATCCTGCCCAACGCTTCAGCTTTAGCTAATTAACCCACACCTATGGGTTTCGCGCGTTTGGATTATCCATTTTAATAGATTGAAAATCTGCTATTTTAATCAATAACTCATTCCAAAATGCCAAAGTGGAATCGTGTTTTGGTAGCCAAACACAATGTCATCTTTAACGAGAAATGCTTTTGATAGTGCAGCAATTTGTTTTTTGGTTTTGTTCTTACCGCCCACTTCAAAAATGGATTCATCAATTTGAAAGTCAGCATTTTTATGAGTGAAAACATCATGTTCCAGTTTCATTTGATTAAAGAAAAAAGTTTCTCTAACATTACCAATATCCGTTGCATTAGATCCAATTGAGTACATTATATTGGGATTGTCCAAATAGATTTTTTCAACTTTTCCCATCGCTCGAATTCCTTCGGTTTTGTCTCTTAATTGCATGACAATTCCTACTTTTTCAAAATAATGTATAAACTCAACAATTTGATTTCGATGCACATCTACTAATTCTGCAATTTTGGTAAAATTGGGTTTAAACGGAACACTCTTCGCAATGATTGATAGTAATTGCTTCATTTTCAATGCTGTTCCGATATTCATTTTTGCATACATGGGTATATCTGTTTCAATGGTCATGTTTAAAATATTATTCAACCTTACTTCATAATCAGGTTCATTGAAAAAGGGATAATATCCGTTTTTGAGGTAATTTTTGAAGTGCATCAATGGAAAATCTACTTCTTTTAGGGTGACTTCATTTTTCAAAATTTGCTCAAAAGAATAAGGTTTAATTTCTAAATCATTAGTTAAATTGAGGTATTCTCGAAAAGATAATCCTTTTAGCGTATAACGAATAACACGCCGGCTTAAATCATCAGTCCCCTGATACAAGTCCAAAATGGAAGAGCCGGTGATGATAATTTTCAATTGTTGAAGATTGTCATACATCATTTTGATCTCTTTCGACCAATTTGGATATTTGTGAATTTCATCAATGAAAAGGTATTCTCCTCCGTTTAAATGAAATTGAGTTGCCAAATTAAATAAAGTATTGGATGAAAAATAAAAATCATCAGCGCTGACGTATAAGGTTTTTTGAATGTCAGAATTCAATTTTATGTGTTGTAATATTAGCGTTGTTTTTCCTACACCTCGAGCTCCTAGAATGGCTATTATTCTGTTTTCCCAATTTATTTTTGGATGTAAATACCTTACAAGTCGTGTATCAGTTTTTTCTATTAATGCACGAAACTGGGCTATTAATCGTTCCATCTACTTAGTTTTGATTACAAATATAATATATTCGCTATATAATATTAGCGATATATAATTAATGAGCTATAATAATATAGCATAATATGATTATATCGCTGATTTACAATTGCATTTTTTTAGAAAAAAGACGTTTTAGTTCAGAAATATTACGAAAACTAAACCTTCTCACTACTCGAGGGAAGATTGTGTTGCACTAAGCTTAGGGTTAGGCAGGATTTAAATCCTGCCCAACGCGTAATGCTACCTCACAAATCGATTCATGTAGAAATTGGCTTCGAGCACCGACTTCTGATTTTTGGCTTGTGTTTCGATTTTCTTTATTACCGCTTGTAAATAGGCTACCTCTCGTGCATTAATTAGAAACAATGAACTTTCACCGTTGTCAAACATAGTTCGCTCCGCTTCAAGAAGTTGTTTGCTATCCCGCGCCATCTGGGCCATAATTGTAGACTGCAAAGCGCTGTTTTCCCATTCGTTGAGACTAGCGTTGATTTTCATACCTATTTGCACCTTGCTTTGTTCGTAACCCAATTCTGCTTCTTGTAATTTTAGGTTACTTAATTTTAAATCGCCACGCTCTTTTCGCAATAACAACGGCATGGAAAATTCTAGTCCCCACTTGTAATTCTCAATTGACAAATTTGCCGCTGGATTTTGGTTAATGGGCTCGCTCAATAGGTTGTAATGAACGTTCAGTTCGGGTTTTAAGTACTCTCGTTTCAACTGTCGGTCAACCTTCAATTGCTCAATCTTTAAGGCCGAAACTTGTAAATACGGATGGTTTAACAAACTAGAATCTTTCCAAATCCTTTCGCTAGAAGAAGCGTTGTTGACCAATAAGGATTCGTGCGCCAAGGAAACTAAACTATCTGAAAGTTCCAAAGGGACTAAGTTTTCATTCCATAAAAAGCTTGACACTACTAGCTGAGCATTTTTACGTTCTAAGCGAAATTGCTCGTATAATGATTTTCGATTTTGCACCTGAATACTTGCCTCCACTGTATCTATTCCGGCGCGATCTCCCAACTCCACCGTTCTTTTCACTGCCTGTAAGCGTTGATCGGCAACGGCTAAAGCTTCCTGCATTATTTTTTCTGCATTTGCGTAATAAAACCAATCCCAGTATGCCTTCCCTGATTCAAGCAGTAAGTTATTTAATTGTATTCGCTGTTCGGCAATCGTTAAAGATTGGAATAATTTTGCTTTTCTCAAATCAGCTCGACGTTGATCGATTAAAAGCCCTTTACCTAATGTTAACGAAGCTCCTGCATAAGCTAATCCATTTTCGGGAGTATCCCATTGTGCATCTAAATTCGTTCCGCGTCCTTCTTGCAGACCTGCTTTAACTTCCAATCCGTACCAAGTAGGTATTTTCAGCCCGGAATTTAATAAACTATAATATTGCGAAGAATTATAATATTTCTGACTTGTCTCTTGAAAAGCTTTTGGATCAAAACTTCCTCGTGCTTTTAGTACTGTAGCATTTCCCATTTCTGGGAGTAAAGCGGCCTGTTTGGCAATTGGATGATTCATTAAAATCAGGTTAAAATATTCCTGTGGATTCAAAACCTTTTGCGCAATTGTGGCTTGGGCGAATAGCAACATGAAAATAATTATTCTCATTTTGTAGTCTTTTTATCACTTGAAACTGTCTCCGTAAGTCCTTGATAATAATCTGGAGGGAATCCATTTATGTTTCGCCACAATTCATACCAAACAGGGACGTCGTTGAGTAATAGCATAGCATTGACACCACCACCAACACGAAGTGCCTCCGGCCATTTGTTGTCGTTCGGATCAGGGGTGATTAATAAGCGGAAAGTGCCGTCTGCTGTCGCAAATTTATCCATAGCAAAAACAATTCCTCCATAGGTTCCATAGCTTGTATTCGGCCACCCTGAAAAAACAATCGCAGGCCATCCATCAAATTGCAAGCGAACTTTTTGTCCCATTTTCACTAAAGGAACATCCATTGGTCGAATGAACATTTCTACCGCAAGTTCTGTGTTTGCAGGCATAATCGTAGCAACCTCTTGTCCAGGTTTTAGTGTTTCACCAATACCGGAAGATAAAATTTTGGTAACGTACCCATCTTGCGGTGCAAGGATATAATACATGCCGTTACGAATGTCGTATGTCGCTGCTTGACTTTGCATTTTAGTAACGTCAACTTCCGCATCGTATAGGTTCGTTAAAGCGCTCATTTTGTCGGATTCTGCTTTGGCAATTTCGTCGCGGTATTGCGCCCGAATGGAGTTAAGTTCTACCCGAGCATCAATTAAATCATTTCTACTTTGTAACAATTTCTGTTGGCTCGAAACTAATGCTGCCTGAGCACGTTGCATGGCTACCTCGCGCGTTTCAAGTTCGGTGAGAGACTTCAACTTATCTTCGTATAATTTTTCAAACCGCTTGTATTGCTCTACTGCAATTTCGTAATTTTTCTTTGCAGCTATATTTTCAATACTGTCGCTTTTAATTTTCAATAAGACTTGCTGATATTTAATTTTTACTTGGTTGTTTTTTAGTTCCGCCGTTTCAATTAATGCATCTATTCGCGCGTCCAAAGCACTAACTTTATCGCCGTAAGATCGAACCGATTGCTCTTTGTTTTTTATTTGATTGCGCGTTCGATCGATAAGCATTGTGTCCAAGTATTCTTCTTTCACTTCAGAGAGAAATAATATTGTGTCTCCTTTTTTTACATAATCTCCATCTTTCACGAACCACTTTTCAATTCTACCTCCGATAATAGTGTTTATGGTTTGTGGTCGTTGCTCTGGGCGAAGAGTCGTTAATTTTCCTTTAGATCTAATGTTCTGTGTCCACGGTAAAAACAAGCAGACTAAAAGAAAAATAAAAAAAACAGTAACCCACTTCATGAGTCGGTATGAGGACTTTTCTTTTTTTACTTCATGAATAGAATCGTACTTTGATTCGTCGACATGCGTTTTATTTTCGGGTGAAATGTTCAACATGATTAAGCTATTAATTGTCCATTTTTAATTTCGATAATCCTATCGCACATAGAAAGAATGTTTCTATCTTGAGTAGCAATCAACATGGTACAATTTGGTTGTGCTTTAAGTGTGTTGATCACTGTTTGAATTTGCTCTGGGTTCAGCGAAGCAGCAGGACTTTCAATCATCACCAATCGCGGATGACCAACCAGGGCTCTGGCAAGTAAGATTTTTCTAACAACATCCGCAGGTATAAAATGAGCTTCTGGATTGACGATGGTGCTGTAACCTTCTGAGAAATTTGCAATGTAGGCGGTTAATCCCAGTTTCTCTGCCACAGATTGAATTTCTTCAAAACTAACATACGTTCTTCCCAATGAAATATTTTCTTCTAAGGTGCCGTTAATTAAACGGTCCTGCATCAGCATGTTTCCAATAGTATTTCTTAATTCTTGAACATTCAGATTTCCAAGTGGTAATTTGTCTAAAGTAATAGTCCCTTTTTGTACGTCGTAAATACCGCCAATCAAATTAAAGAGAACATTATAAGAGATGCTCGAATCAGCTACTATTCCTATTTTCTCATTCGGGTTGACTTGGAAATTTAGCTCATTTAAAATTGGTGCCTTATAAAGTTCCGAAGCAAAGGAAACTCCCTTAATTTCTAGTTGAAAGCCTGAAGAAGAATTTTTAGGTATTGCATGACCATCGTAATTTTCAAGTGATAAATCTGTGACTTGACCTATTTTTTCAAGTGCGGTTAATACGTCATAAATGATTTCCAAACTTAAAATCAATTTTTCAACGGAATTTAAGACTAACAAGATGATAATTTCCGCGGCAATGAATTGACCAATGTTCATGGTTTGATTTAAAACCAGCAACCCACCAATTACCAAAAGAGCAAGAGCAATCAGGGCTTTGAATACAATGAGAATAGTATACTGTTTCATCAAAACGCGAAAATGGTCGTTTCGTGATTTAATGTATTCTTTCAAATAACTATTCGTTCTTTCTAAGGTGTGCTCGGGATTTCCTGCCATTTTAAAACTGAAGCGTGCATAGGCCATTTCCTCTAGCCAATGTGCTATTTTGTATTTGTAATTAGATTCCCGAAGGCTAGACTTGAACCCCTTCTCTGCTGTGAGTCTAAAAATCACCAATAAAATAAAGACTAAAATAATTCCAAAAAATATGAAAAAAGGATGGTAAAAGGATAGTAACACAAGTCCAAACAAAATTTGTAATGTCGCCGCGGTGAAATCAATTAATAGTTTGGATAGGCCTTTTTGGATTGTAATGGTGTCGAAAAAGCGATTTGTTAGTTCAGGCGCATATCTTTTAATCAATTCTACCATTTTAATTTTAGGAATTCGATCCGCGAATTCAAAAGCTGAGCGAACAAATATGCGCTGTTGAAGGTTCTCTGTAATTCTCATTTGCGCAATATTCATTATCCCTGAAAAAACAATTGCTGCAACTACTAAAAACACCAATACTATCCATGAGGTGCTGACTTGACCCATTTGAATGAAATTGATGATCGCTTGAATTCCCAGTGGTAGACCAAGGCTTAATAACCCACCAAAAATTGCGAAAATGTAAATATTACGGATGTCTTTTCTATCCGGATTTAAAAGAGACCAAAATCGCTGAAGGGCTGTTATTTTCTTATTATTACTCATGAATAGCTAATGTTTTAAAGACAAGATCCAAGGCAAATTGTTCGAACGTGTCTTTTTGCGGACTTGTATTTGTTAATCGGGGTAAATGTTCTCCAAAAAAACGTTGCTGATTACTCGACTCAATAATCGTGGTGACGAGCATCGCACCATACGGATAGTTTGGATTTATTTCTTCTAAAATCTCAACCACTTTTGAGACAATCGACTTGTATACGGCGTATGCCCCATGTTCATTTTCTTTGTCTACTTCTTTTGTGAAATAAACTTTGGATGCTTCGTTGATTACTACTCTTTTTAACTTAACCTCAGCGTCAAATACCATTTCAACTTCGGGATCCGGAATAGAGGTAAGTAGATGGATTGCTTTTTTCAATTTAACCTTCGCATCGGAAATATTTGCTGTCTCAAAAGCTAATCTGTATTCAATCATTCCCCAATACCAGTTGATTAGGTAAAGAAGGAATTGATGCTTGCTTTCAAAATATCTGTATACGGATGCTTCAGTAGTTTCTATTCTTAAGGCCAATTTTTTAAAGGTAAATTGCTCAAATCCCACTTCGTCAAGTAAAGAAATTCCCTCCTTAATAATTCTTGTTCCCAAGGATGAAGAGTTTGGATCCTTCATATAAAGGGTATCATTAATAGTTAGTGCAACTTTGGCTAGCAAGTTCTTCACGATAGTTTTTTGTGCAAATATAATAGTATTACTATTGTTTTCAATTAAAATAACATTATTTAAGAAATGTGTATTTTTACAGCCACCATGAAAATCGCCCTTATTGGAGCTTCAGGATTAGTTGGTAATCATGTGCTCAGATTCCTATTAGAAAGTTCATTTGTTACTGAAGTCAGAAGCTTTGGTCGACAAGAACTTGCCGTGAATCACCCTAAATTAATGCAATCAAAAACAGATTTTTCTAATGTCGAAGAGTGGGCTTCGGATTGGCAATTCGACGTGTTAGTGTGTTGTATCGGAACCACACGAAAGAAAACTCCAGAATTAGATGTATACAAAACCATTGACTATGGAATTACCGTTCGCGTGGCTCAATGGGCCAAAAAATCAGGATGTTCATCTGTTCATTTGATCTCTTCTATTTCTGCGAATGCTAAGTCTCGAAATTTTTATTTGAAGATTAAAGGAGAAACCGAAGAAGCCTTATCATCACTCGCATTCACATCTTGTCAAATTTATCGTCCAGGAATGCTCATTGGTAGGCGACAAGAATCTCGTCCTGCGGAGTGGGTAGGTCAAAAACTTTCGCCGGTATTTGATTTATTTACCTTTGGTGGAAATTACCATAGTATTTCTGCTGAGCAATTAGCACAAGCGATGAAAAACAATGTAGAAAAAAAACCTTTAGGCAATCAGATCCTGCATTACCGAGATTTTCTTTTATTGATTAAGTAAATTTCTTTACTTTTCACTGCATGCAAAGTACAAGTTTTTAAAATTACCTAAAGTTTAAGTTGCACTTAAATAAAACAGGGAAGAACTTCATGATAAGATAATTTCTTTTCAATTGAATGATAGCTCTTATAGTCAATTAATTCTTGACTAATTTACACTATGTTTCATCGTTTGCGATTGTCCTGTTTCAGATTGAATGCGAATTAAGTATATTCCGCTTTTTAAATTAGACTCAATTGGAAATATATTGATACCATCCTGAACGTAAATTAACTTTGAAAGCGCTTCAGATCCATTCGAATCATGTATGGTTAAAATTACATTTCCCTCAAAACGATTGTCTTTCAAGATTACTTGGAAATTCTTTCCTCCCGGATTAGGGTATGAAAGAAAGAGATTTCCCTGTCCTTCGCAAGCGATCTTAATTGGATTATAAACAGTTTCTTTACCGTCTAAATCCACTTGATTCAATCGGTAATACATCGTATTATTTTGAACGTCTTCATCAAAAAAACTGTATTCTAATACCTCATTACTTATTCCTGCAGAAGGAAGTTGAGCGATAGTTTGCCATTCGTTTCCATCCCTTGATCTTTGTAAATCGAAATGTGAACTATTGAACTCGGATGCAGTTTGCCATTTTAAATGCGTTTTGTTTTCATCACATGTCCCTGAAAAAGAAAGGAGTTCAACTGGAAGTGGCACTGAAGATGCACCTACCGTAACAATAGAAAATTTTGGAAAGCCTGAATACGTTATAGTATTAGCTGAAGTATCCACACTCCCTCCCAATAATTGCCATTGAGATTCACCCTGTCCCTTACGATACAAAGAAAACATAGGTTCATTTGCTTGTTGATTATTTAAATCAGCTGTTTTGTAGTTAAATGTTACTGTTGCATTTAAACCATCAGGATACGTGTTTCCCACACCGCCATT
>JACCDX010642963.1_pt1 | contig 16805 bp, 22 predicted proteins | sample 7449681 | NCBI WGS metagenome assembly JACCDX01 (sample SAMN15323450, study PRJNA562643) | freshwater metagenome | isolation source: river surface water | place: USA:Blue River Watershed | collected 2017-08-18 | reverse complement strand
GGCTAACTTAAATAACCATATGAGAATATGGTGCTTTGGCTGTAGTTTTACAGAATACTTTTACCCTACTTGGGCTGATATCCTAATCCACGAAGCAGAACAACACGGCTCCTACGGAGAAAATTGGGGTAGTTGTGGTAAGGGCAATTTATACATTGCCAACAAAGTTCAAGAATGTCACGCCAGAAATACGTTAGGTAAAGATGACTGGGTGTTTGTCTGCTGGAGCAATTACTTCAGAGAAGACAGTCACACAGATCGACTAGGATGGCATACTCCTAAATATATCTTCCAACAAACAGAATACAAAGACGGTACAGTAAACGGCTTTGGATCTGCTAGGTATTATGCTATGAGAGATCTAGCACTAATGCAAAGCACTAAACTTAGCCTACAAGCACTAGGCGTAAATCAATATCACTTTACTATTTTACCTATGCTCGGAGGAGACCGAGGCATGGACAAAGTCAGTGCTGTATATAATCCTACGTTTGACGGTCCGGCAATGATGGAAAGTCTTAATCTAATGCTACAAGACGAGGAAACTAAGCGTAATCGTATACGTAGTTTTCCGCCCGAAAACCCTATAGATACTTTAGAAGAATGGCATCCGTTGCCCTGGGAGCATTTAGAATACATTAAGAAGTACATACAGCCCAAGGTAAAATGGCTAAATACTGGAGTAAAAGAATCCACAGAAAAGTTTGTAGATTCCTGGAAAAACAAAATACTTTCCATGTCACAGCCCGTAGATCTAGGAGCAACTGGTTGGAATGTAAAGAAAATAAATCAGTGGTTATAAAATGGACGACTTAAGAAAAGCCTTAAAAATTGCATTTGCTAGTGAATTTGCTTTTTATCTAAAAGCACAATACTTTCACTGGAACGTAGAGGGAATGTTCTTTGAACAGTTTCACGCATTGTTTGGAAAAATCTACGAAGAAGTCTACGGAAGCATCGACGACTTTGCAGAAAACATTCGCAAGACAGGTGGATATGCTCCCGGAAGTTTTGAACGTTTCAGTATGTTGTCCAGAGTAGATGACGAATCTAATATTCCTAGTGCTGAAGAAATGACTAGAATACTATTAGAAGATTCTGAGAAGATGGCAAAGATTCACAAGTTGGTTTTTGATTTAGCAGAGCGTGAGGGCGAACATGGTCTTGCAGATTTCCTTGCAGGACGTCAAGATGCACATAGGAAACACTCATGGATGCTGAGAGCAACTCTAAAGTAAAAGAACAAGTTTGGCATAACCGCAATGTGTGGAACGATCCATCATTGGCTGAACTAGATAGAGAAAACCCTAACGATTATAAAGTATACCCCGAAGATGATGGCACAGATTCTAAAAGAAATCCTTACGGACGTCATTGAAGGATTAGCGAGGTTTGGCTGCGGACTAGCGGGCTTACCTTACGACCCAGACACACCTTAGGACCGGTATTAAGTTACCGTAAGTGTGGCCCGGCTGCTGGGCTGAGATAGTAACGACTCGCTACCGTGAACCTCTAAAGTGAGCACTTTGCTTTAATATGAAAATTGCCATATTTGTTCATCAACCAATTTGCGCAGTCGATTCCATAAATGGAATACTTAAAGCATTAACTCCACATTACCAATTCAAACTATTTTCCCGAGACGAAGTTGAACCTACATTCTTTGACGATGTAGACATTGTGTGTTTTCCAGGCGGCTTCGGAGACAGTGACAAATTCGATACACTGATGCAATGGAACGCAGATCTAGTTAAAGACTTTCTCAAGCAAGGCGGCAAGTATCTTGGAATATGTATGGGTGCTTACTGGGCTGATCAAGATTACCTAAACATATTACAAGACACTAGAGTAGTGCAGTACATTAGGCAACCTAACTCATGTACAAAACGTCCGCATCCTAAAGCCATGCCAGTGACTTGGCAAAACAGTCAAGAACGTATGTATTTCTACGACGGGCCAGCATTTACGGGCAACAACTTCGAAGTTATATCTACATACTCTAATAATGACCCTATGGCTATTATACAAGGAAACATAGGGCTTATAGGCTGTCATTTAGAAAGCGAGCAGTGGTGGTACGATAAAAGTTACCTAAAGCCGCATTGGCACAATAATACGCATTATAAGTTGTTATTAGAATTTGTAGATACTTTATCTAAGCATTAAATCTCTATAAATATTAGTTCATGGAGAGAAAATGTTAGAAATTATCGCAACGTTAGTGATGACGCACATCACAATAGTGTGTGTTACACTATACTTACATAGAGGACAGGCTCATAGAGGTATTGAGTTTCATCCTATACTAAGCCACTTTATGCGTTTCTGGTTGTGGTTGACTACTGGAATGACTACTAAAGCATGGGTAGCAGTACATCGTAAACACCATCAAAGCACAGACGTAGAAGGTGATCCTCATAGTCCACATGTATTCGGAATATGGAAACTATTATTTGGCGGATGGAGTTTATATCACCAAGCAACTAAAGATCCTAGTTTTGTCATTAAGTACGGCACAGGTACGCCCAAAGACAGAATGGAAAGATTTTATACTCGTTATCACCGGGCAGGATTCATTCTTATGCTGATCATAGATCTTGTTCTTTTTGGCCTGCCCGGTATTTTAGTTTGGGGTGTACAAATGATTTGGATTCCGTTCTGGGCCGCTGGGTTTATTAACGGTATTGGACACTGGTGGGGGTATCGCAACGGCGAAACTAAGGATCACAGCCGCAACGTAAGTCCTTGGGGCATTTTAATCGGCGGTGAAGAACTACACAACAATCATCACCTAGATCCTGCTAATCCTAAACTAAGCCGTAAGTGGTATGAGTTTGATATTGGCTGGATGTGGTTTAAACTGTTTGAATTTGTTGGGCTTGCTAAATTACGATAAATAATACTATGAGAGCACGTGAATTCATCAAAGAATCGACAAAACAACTGCGTAAATCAGTTAAACAAAGTATGCCTAACATGACTAGTGCTAGTCAGTTGGATAATAATAACCATCCTTACCTAGCGTATCGATTTGGTGTAGCACTTGCGCCAAGTCCAGACATACACCATTTTGACGATGAAGGCCCTCTCGGCAGTAAACTAACTATGATCGACTATACCGATGCCGACGCTGAAATAAGAAAAGCGGCTGCTAAGAGAATGGGTATCAAATTTGATCATGGTACTGGAAAAGGCAGTCAAGAACTTCCCGATTCCGTCATCAACAAAACCAGTCCGGTTGCCAAACCTAAGAAAAACAAATACGGTGTTTAACACCGTTTTTGTTGACTTTGTCTTTTTAATAGTATAAAATACTAAATCATAAGGAGAACTATTCATGGGCAGTCGTACCTACGGACCAGAAGAAAAAGCAAAACTCGAACGTCTTATCAACGAAGGTGTTCAAATTAGATACGAAGTAGAAGCACTTCAAGAAGGTTTGAAAGAAACTGTTAAAGCAGTTGCAGAAGAACTTGAAATCAAACCAGCACTTATTAACAAAGCAATTAGCATCGCACACAAGGGTAACTGGAACGATGTGTTTAGCGACTTTGATGATCTTGAAACATTGATCGTCACTGTTGGTAAGGACAAATAATTGAACTGGATTACTACAACATACAACTGGGCTAGGCAAGATTTAAAAGAATGGCCTTTAAGGTTTGTTCTCGAAATCACTGCCTGGTTCATGAGTATTGTCTGTGCTGTGTGGATGGGCATCACTTTGCCCAATCCTCCATTCCTTATTCTTTATCCTTTGTTCATTACCCAATGTGCAATTTTTGCTTGGGCCGCTTGGACACGCAAAAGTACAGGAATGGTTGCTAATTATTTGTTGCTAGTCACTATCGATGTAATCGCTATTGCTAGACTGATAATTAATACATAAGAGTAAGGTTTAGTCAGCCATAAGTGACTTTATTGGTATTTGCAAGCCGTAAATTGCAAGGGAGAAAAACTAAAATATGAGTTACGTTGACGCTCTCTTCGACAGAGAGAATGACATTATCAAGGTCGTTGAAAGAAACGACAAAGGCGAAAGGGTTTTTAAAGAACACCCAGTACGCTACACATTTTACTATCCAGACGCTAGAGGTAAGTTTCAATCAATCTTTGGCGAACCGCTGACAAGGGTAGTATGTAAAAACAGCAAAGACTTCCGTAAAGAAATGGCCATTAACAGTGGCAAGGACTTATACGAAAGTGACATCAATCCAATTTTCGTACACCTAAGCGAAAACTATCTCAATCAAGACGCACCTAAACTAAACATTTGCTTCTTTGACATTGAAGTGGACTTTGATCCAGAGAAAGGCTATAGCACACCAGATGATGCGTTTATGCCTATTACTGCTATCACTGTTCACCTAAAATGGTTAGATAAATTAATCACACTTGCACTTCCCCCAAAGAGTGTTGGTATGGCTAAAGCCAAAGAGTTAATCAAGGATGTACCAGATACACACTTGTTTGACAGCGAAGCAGACATGTTGGAAACATTCTTGGATCTAATTCAAGATGCTGACATCATTACAGGTTGGAACAGCGAAGGCTATGACGTTCCTTATACCGTTAACCGTGTTACTAAAGTTCTAAGCAAAGACGACACACGCAGATTCTGCTTGTGGGATCAAATGCCTAAGAAACGTGAATACGAAAAGTATGGTAAGACTGCTACAACCTATGACTTCTATGGTCGTGTACATTTAGATAGTCTTGAATTGTATCGTAAATTTACCTATGAAGAACGTCACACTTATCGACTAGATGCTATTGGTGAGATGGAAATCGGTGAGAACAAGACTGTCTACGAAGGCACACTTGATCAACTATACAACAATGACTTTAAAAAGTTTATTGAATATAACAGACAAGACGTTGCACTATTAAACAAACTAGATGAGAAACTTAAATTCATCGACCTTGCTAATAAGATTGCACACGAAAACACAGTATTGTTACAGACAACAATGGGTGCGGTGGCTGTTACAGAACAGGCTATTATCAACGAAGCACATCGAAGAGGCTTTCAAGTGCCTAATCGTCCCAAACGTGACGATGAAGAGAACACAGCGGCCGCTGGTGCTTATGTAGCACATCCGAAAGAAGGCTTACAGGACTGGATTGGTTCGCTAGATATTAACTCACTATATCCTAGTGCGATTCGTGCGCTTAACATGGGTCCGGAAACTATTGTTGGCCAATTGCGTCCTGTATATACAGAGGCTTTTATCCACGAACAAACAACGCTAAAGAAAAAATCTTTTGCAGGTGCTTGGGAAGGTAAGTTCGGCACAGACGAATATGAAGCAGTTATGGCTCAGCGCCGAGACACTGAGATTACTATTGACTGGGAAGACGGTGAATCAACTGTACACAGTGCCGCAGAAGTTTACAAGTTAATCTTTGACAGCAATCAACCTTGGATGCTCAGTGCCAACGGTACTATCTTTACCTATGAAAAAGAAGGTATCATTCCTGGCTTGTTAAAGCGTTGGTATGCTGAACGTAAAGAGATGCAGGCTAAACTTAAAGAATGTATCAAGGCAGGTAACAAAGTAGAAGAAGAATACTGGGACAAGCGTCAGTTGGTTAAGAAGATTAACTTGAACAGTTTGTACGGTGCTATTTTGAACCCTGGTTGTAGATTCTTTGATAAACGCATCGGACAGTCAACTACTCTAGTTGGTAGACAAATTGCCAAACACATGGCCGGTAAGGTTAATGAAATTATCACAGGTGAATATAACCACGTAGGTAAAGCAGTTATCTACGGTGACACAGACTCTTGTTATTTCTCAGCATACACAACACTGAGAAAAGACATTGAAGCAGGAAACATTCCTTGGACCAAGGAAAATGTTATTACTCTATACGATCAAATAGGAGAAGAAGTCAATGGCACATTTGTTAAATTCATGGAACAACAATTCCACTGCCCACCAAGCAGAGGTGAAGTCATCAAAGCAGGTCGCGAGATTGTTGCTTCCAAAGGGCTATTCATCACCAAAAAGCGATATGCAGTGCTCTACTATGACAAAGAAGGCAAACGTGCCGATGTTGATGGTAAGCCAGGCAAAATCAAAGCCATGGGCCTCGACCTCAAGCGAAGCGACACTCCTGCATTCATCCAAGACTTCCTAAGCGATGTTCTTGAACGTGTGCTAACTGGTGCTAATGAAGAAGAAGTATTAGACTTCATTACAGCATTTAGAACTGAGTTTAAGAGTAGACCAGGTTGGGAGAAAGGATCGCCCAAACGTGCTAACAACATTACTGAGTATCAAGCCAAAGAAGCCAAACAAGGCAAGGCTAATATGCCAGGGCATGTTCGTGCAAGTATTAACTGGAACACTCTACGTCGAATGAACGGAGACAAGTACAGTATGCAGATTACAGACGGCGCCAAAGTTATCGTTTGTAAACTAAAACCAAATCCACTAGGATATACCAGTGTAGCCTATCCAGTAGACGAACTGAGATTGCCAAAGTGGTTTATGGAACTTCCATTTGATGATGCTGAAATGGAACAAACTATTATCGACAACAAGTTAGATAACTTAATTGGCGTTCTGAATTGGGACGTTGCCAGCACAGAAGAAAAGAATACATTCAATAAATTGTTTGACTTTTCCTAAAAAAACCTATATACTACATCTAAGGAGATTATAATGAAAGATATTTTACAAGACATCGTTGCACATACACATAGCCTAGGCTTCTTGCCATTGGTTAAAGTTACCGGTGACGACAAAACCACTACAATCGAATCCATGGCCGATGACCGTAGTGTTATCGTTAGTGCAACTGCACACAAACCAGTAGTTGAGTTCAAGGGTACATTTGGTATGCCTAACTTAGACAAACTAAACTTGCACTTGAAGAATCCAGAGTACAAAGAAAACGCACAGATCAATGTAGTCAGTGCAGAGCGCAATGGTAACGTTGTTCCTACAGGATTACACTTTGAAAATGCAGGTGGTGACTTCCAGAACGACTATCGTTTTATGAACAGTGAAATCATCAACGAAAAACTCAAGTCAGTTAAAATGAAGTCTGTGGCATGGGACGTAGAGTTTGAACCTACTGTAAGTTCTATTCAAAGATTGAAACTACAAGCAGATGCACACACAGAAGAAAACGTTTTCCAAGTTCGTACAGAAAATGGTAACCTTGTAATTCTGTTCGGTGATGCAAGTAGTCACGCAGGTAGTTTTGTTTTCCAATCTAATGTCGCTGGCAAACTCAAGCACACATGGGCATGGCCTGTTACACAAGTTCGTAGCATTTTGAACTTAGGTGGCAACATCACTATGAAGATTGCAGATGCAGGTGCTATGCAGATCACTGTAGATAGTGGTATTGCTGAATACAACTACATCCTACCAGCACAAAGCAAATAATGGAAACTAAAAAGAGAACAATCACAAGAATGATAACATACAGGATTACTGCCTGGTTGTTTACTATCTTGTGGACTTACATGTTTACAGGCGATGTAGGAAGTGCTACTGGCTTTGCTACTGCACTTCATATTCTTTTGAGTATTGATTATTACATACATGAAAGAATCTGGCTAAAAATAAAGTGGGGCAGAATTGAATAAGAATTTAACAGCAACACAAAACGACTACGCCTATTTCTTGCCGGCAACAAGTGGATTCTATTCTACTTTTATCGGCAAGCAAAGATATGGCAACTATGTAGACCCTGCTCGTATTCCTGCTAGTTTTACTAACGGAGTAGAAAGTCTAAACTATTTGGATCCAGACAAAGGTGCGTTTTATTACGATCACTGTTTGTATTCAGCAGGTCATGCTAACTTAGATCTTAATAAAGTAGATCACAGCGAAGACATGTTCCGTAATCGTAATCGTGCAACAAGTTGGGTCTTAGGTGACTCGGGTGGATTCCAGATTGGTAAAGGTGTTTGGCCTGCTGATTGGAAAGATCCTAACTGTCCTAAGGCGCAAAAGAAGCGTGAACAAGTGTTAACTTGGATGGACACGCTTATGGACTACGGTATGATTCTTGATATTCCTGCTTGGGTTGCTCGTAGTCCTGCTGGTCGTGCGGCAACCGGCATTAACAGTTATGCAGAAGCAGTACAAGGCACTTACATTAATAACGATTGGTTTATTAACAATCGTAATGGCAACTGTAAGTTCTTAAACGTTCTTCAGGGTGAAAATCACGCTGACGCAGATGATTGGTATGATCGCATGAAGAAGTATTGCGATACAAAGGTCTACGGTGATCGTGCATTTAACGGATGGGGTATGGGTGGACAGAACATGTGTGATATCCATCTTGTACTAAAGAGATTAGTAGCGTTACGATTTGACGGACTTCTTGAAAAAGGTCAACATGATTGGATGCACTTCTTGGGCACAAGTAAATTAGAATGGGCTGTACTACTCACAGACATTCAACGTGCTGTTCGCAAATACCATAACGAAAATTTTACAATTAGTTTTGACTGTGCAAGTCCTTTCTTAGCAACTGCTAACGGTCAAGTTTACATTCAAACAGAAACTGAAGACAGGACTAAGTGGGTTTACAGAATGCAGGCCAGTGCCGACGACAAGAAGTATGCCACTGATCCAAGGTTGTTTAAGGATGCTGTGGTACAAGATGGTATCTTTAATAGATTTGAATCTAGTCCAATTATTGATCAAGTTGGAATAAAAGATGTCTGTATCTATAAGCCAGGTGACCTAAATAAGATTGGGAAAGAGGGCAAAACTAGTTGGGACAGTTTTAGTTACGCTATTTTAATGGGTCATAATGTTTGGATGCATGTCAATGCTGTACAAGAAGCCAACCGTCAATACGATCTTGGAAAAACTCCAAGTATGCTAGTACAAGAAAAATTTGATAGACTGTATTTCAAAGACGTAGTTAATGCCATTTTTGCTACATCAAATCGTGCAGAAGCAGATAAACTTGTAGAAGACTATAGTAAATTTTGGTTAAGCATTATTGGTACTAGAGGTGCAACTGGAAAGAAAACGGTTAATGCTAGTACGCAATTTGCCAAACTATTTGACGAAGTAGAAGAAACTAGTGTACAATTAGAACATAGTGAAGAGTTTACTGAAGACGAAGAAGCCAAATTGGATCAACTTGAAAACGAAGTAAAAACAGATGAAGCGTGATTATAAAAGCGGTGTTAACGATAGTGCTACATTCTTTATTGGGCACGAAGTAGAACACACGCCTGCATACGGTATGAATACTTTATTTGTAACTGGTGTACAGCCCGTAGAAGCCATTGAAGGTGCTTTGTCAAATCATGACATTAAGCATATCTTCTTTGGCGCTAATCACAGTTTTAATCCCAGCACTTATGACGAGCATAAAGCATGGGAAGAAATGATTACATATTTTCTTGAAAAATGTTATTGGTGCAGTCTCGACATTCCTATGAATCAAGTTGAAGAGTTCAACGAAGGCGGGTTGAACGACTTCGATATGTTTATCCCACAAATTAGAGTTCCAATTCCTTATATCAAACTTTGGAATTATAATACAATGCTTAAGATCGATGACAAAGATTTTAAAGCAACCAATCCCGGTGTCTGGTGTCATAGCCTACACAATCTAAAAGATAGTTCCAAATTCACTCCTTGGGACAAATATTCAAACGACGAAATTATCAAATGATTATTAAACAAGACATTCGACCAAACAAAATGATCTGGGTGACTTTCCGTAAGGAAGGCATTCATAAGTATCCTGCGGCTCTCACAGATCCTAATCTTGCTACAGGAGACGAATATGACGTATCGTTTTTGGGTCACCCTCATCGCCACATCTTTCATTTCAGGGTGTGGATCAGTGTGCAACACAATGATAGGGACATCGAATTCATCCAATTCAAACGATGGCTCGAGTCGCTGTATAATGGTCAAGGTGCCACTATAAGCCTTGACTATAAGAGTTGTGAGATGATGTCAGACGAACTGTATGACATTATTTCGCAAAAGTATCCAAATCGCGAGATTTGGATTGAGGTCTCCGAAGACGGAGAAAATGGTTCATTCATCAAATACTAAAGGAAACAATGATGAAAAAAGAAGTCGTTCAAATTTTTGACGATCTCGAGGCCCTGCATGATTTTTGCAGGTTTAATCTACTGCCGTTCAATCCGGCAGACTTGTACAACCGTAACTCAAAGGTCTATCGTGACTTTGAGTATTCCACTAAGCCTAAAAAGCCGTGGAATGGTGAGCGCAAGCCTTACTTAGGTAAGAATCCTCGTCCACAGTACAACAGAAATGACAATTTTTCTCGTTGATTTAGAAGCAGTAGAGACCAGGTACACGGGTCAATGGAAGACCCATGTACCTAACATTCTCAGAAAGAGAGGTCACAATGTTCAAGTTATATCTGGCCCTACGGATATTCCTAGTGCAACCACTCCTGGCGCTTTTCTTAATTTTGGTGGCACCAATATATATAAGTCTGCCCAAGTTGAGCAAATGGGCAGGTTGTTTTGCTCCGGATCAGTGGCTCCTGGTGATCACTTCATCTTTACTGATGCTTGGCACCCTGGTATCATAAACCTAAAGTACATGAGTGAATTACTTGGCATTAAAGTAATCACACATGGCTTATGGCATGCTGGCAGTTACGATCCTCAAGACTTCCTAGGTCGTCTTATTGGCGATGCTCCTTGGGTACGTCACGCAGAACAAAGTTTCTATCACGCATTTGACCACAACTACTTTGCTACAACATTCCATATTGAAATGCTTGGTAGGAATTTACTAGGTAAAGGTGGATACGATCCAAACTTTAATCTAACCAATAAAGTAGTACGTACAGGTTGGCCTATGGAGTATATGGAAGATACACTAACTCCATATAAAGGAATGCCTAAGCGAGATCTTATTTTATTCCCGCATCGCATCGCTCCAGAGAAACAAGTTGACATCTTCCGTGACTTAAAAGAACATTTACCTCAATATGAATTTGTTGTTTGCCAGGATCAGCAACTGACTAAGAACGAATACCATAATTTGTTAGGCGAAAGTAAATTAGTATTCAGTGCTAACCTACAAGAAACACTAGGCATTAGTTGGTATGAAGGTGCTATTGTAGATGCTATTCCTATGGTACCTGATAGACTCAGTTATAGCGAAATGGCCTATGACGCATTTAAATACCCTAGTGAGTGGACTGAAAGTTGGGAAAAGTATCAAGTATATCGTCCACACATTTGTCAAAAAATAATACAATATATGGACAATTATGACAGATTCTTACCACAACTCAGAAAACAAACCAGAGACCTTACTGACCACTACTTCTCAGCCAACGGGCTCTATAACAATCTCTCATAATCCTGTAGACATTGATATAGGATCAATTACTATTGATTTGAGCAATTATGGTGCAGGTCAGTCTATGTACACTTACTCTTCACTTACTTCAAGTGATACTATAACTATCACAGGCTCAGACATTCCGTTTGGACATCCTAGCGGACTGTGGCGGCCACCGGAACCGTTTGTAAATTCATTTCCTGAATGGGAGGACTTTCAAGAAATGTGTAAAGAGTATCCAGGTTTAGAAAAAGTCTACGAACACATGAAGGCATACTACAATATGTGCAAGGACGATTGGGAATCAAAGAAAAAAGGTGATGCAGGATAATGGAGTCATATGTTCCGCATTCTGGCGACACGCTAATCTAAGAGGTGATGACAGAATATTTCCTTGCTGTCGTTTTAAAACGCCGGCAGGTTCCTTCACGGGTTCACTAGTCAAAATACTTTCTTCAGAAGAGTTTCAACAACTTAGAGATCAAAGCACGGCAGGTACGCCAATAGCAGGCTGTGAAAAATGCTATCACGAAGAACGGTTAGGTAAAGAAAGTCTACGTCAACAGTTCAACAAAGAGTATAATAGAGATTCAATTGAACTAGAATACTTTGAAGTTGGATTTGACAATATTTGCAACTTAACTTGCGATGGGTGTTTTGACGAGTTTAGTAGTGCGTGGGCAGAAAAGAACTATCCTAGTGTTCCTAAAAAATTACTGATTACAAAAACCAAAGAAATAACTTCTGTTCCAGGAACTATAAAAAAGATAATGTTCCTAGGCGGAGAACCTTTAATGACTAATCGTCATAAAAAGTTTCTTAAAAAGATTAAAAACAAACACCAAGTCACAGTAACGTATAATACCAACGGCACATTTGAACTTGACAACGAAACGATAGAATTGTTAGACGAGTTCAAAAGTGTAAACTTCATTGTTAGTATAGACGGGTTTGGAGCACTTAACGATAGAGTTCGTTCAGGAAGCAGGTGGGCAGAGATTGTTGAGTTTATTGATCAAGTCGAAGATTTAGACTTTGATATTTCTGTGCATACTACAATACACGTTAATAATTGGTTTGGACTCACTGACTTGGCAAAGTTTGTGGAAAGAATGAAGTTACCTTGGACAACTAATGTCTTGACTTATCCTGAAAAATTAGATATAATAAACCTATCGCCAGAAGATAAAATAGAACTTCAGGCAATACTTGAACAGACAAATGTACCCAACAAGGATTACATTTTAAATCATATAAAGAAAGGCACACAATGATTAAGGCGTTTTTGAAACTACTTGAAAAGATTGGTAGAAAACGAATTATCATGGATCGTGAATCCAACGAACCCTATCTAGAAAGGTATTATGTTTTTCTTAAGGACAGAACAAGATTTCCATTTAATGTGTTCATACATAAGTTTCTTAAATCAGATCCCGATGATGTGCATGATCACCCATGGCCTTACGCTACTTTGATTCTCAAAGGCGGCTACTGGGAGTGGATTCCACAATTTGATAAAGAAGGTCGCAAGTTCGGAGAAATTGCACACTGGCGTGCTCCTGGTCATTTCCGTATCTGCAAGGCTAACAGTTATCATCGTATTGAACTTGATCCAGAAGTTGAATGCTGGACTATGTTTATGCCAGGACCTCAGAAGCGTGATTGGGGATTCCTAGTAAATAACCGTTGGATACACAACGAACACTACTTAGAAAGCAGGAAGAATAAAAATGACAAACCCCTTGCTGGAATCTCCAGGATTTAAAAATTGGTTTAAAACTGGAGCAATTAAAACTAGTCTGCCGGTGACATGGTCGCCCGCAGACCTTTCTAACTTTAAATGGTTAGAAACTTATCAAACACATGAGGTTCCTAAGGAAGATAAATGGAATACTCATGCCACAGACCTTAAACTTCAACTAGAAGATTTATACGCACAATGGCAGGTTCCTAAAGAACCTACTTTGCATTATATGTGTCTAAGTCCAGAGTTAAGCACAGGACTACAAAAAGCCTACGATAGTTTTGACTACGGCAAAAAGCATTATAACTTTTTAAAGATTACTCCAGGATATCTAAGTTTCTGGCACTTTGACAGTTATGCTACATTTATCAAAGAACACAACTTAGGTCCAGAGCATCAAAAGAAAATAGGTCGTTCAGCAGTAATGTTAACTGACTGGAGTTTTGGACAAGTATTACAAATTGGTCGCAATGTTATCAGTGAGTGGAACGCTGGTGATGTTTATACATGGTACGGCGACACATGGCACGGTGCCGCAAACTTTGGCATTGAAGATTTCACTGTCATGCAGGTAACTCACTTAAATGGTTAAGATTACCTACGACCACAGAGACAAACTTCTCGGTGGCGCATTTGCCATAGAAGATCCTAACTTTGTAAATGCACTTGTATCCTACGATGCTTACAATGAACACACATTCTTTGGCAAATATACCACTGACGAATTCTGTGAGCAATATCTAGCATGGATTAAAAGTACAAGTCTAAGTAGATTCGTTGGCTTAGAAGATTTTAAACATCCTGTATTCAGTGCAGGTACTACAGAAGCCTTTGACAAGTTCTACATGAAGCATCACACACGTAGATTCCGTTGCTTCAAAGGCGAATACATGTATCATCAACTAGCATGGCGCAACAGTTGGCCTAATTGGAAATATCTAGAAGACGACCTTTTAGATAAAAACGATGCTGTAGTAATCAGTTTTCCATTTGCCGACACTGGAAACAAACATGAGTCATATGAATGGCTCATGGAAAAATGCACTGAACTACATATACCTGTTCTCATAGATTGTGCTTACTATGGTATCAGTTCGCATATGGTCTACGACTTTACCTATCCTTGTATCACAGACATTGCATTCAGTGTCAGCAAATACTTTCCTATTGCACACGCAAGAGTAGGCATGCGTTTGACAAGAATAAATGATGACGACCCATTGTTTGTTTACCAGTATAGAAGTTACAATAACAAATACGGTGCAAAACTAGGCAGTTATTTCTTGCAACAGTTTTCACCGGACTACATTACAGTCAACTACAAACATAAACAATTAGAGTTTGCTAGTCTATTAGGACTAGAACCTTCTAATACTGTTATGTTTGCACTAGGAGATAGTAAGTGGCAAGAATACAATCGTGGAGGCCCAACTAACAGATTGAGTTTCCACAAGTATCTACATCTAGATAAAGATGAATTCATAAAAATAATAAAGGAAGAATATGGCAATTTGCTCACATAACGATTGGGATCCATTAGAGGAGATCATCGTAGGTACCGCAGACCACTCAATGTTGCCAACAATGAGTAGAGCAGTACAAGCGTTTAGTTACGCAGAATACACACTAGAAGAATTACAAGTACTACAAGGTCCTCATGACCAACGCATTCGTGATGAAGCAAATGAAGACTTAGAAATTCTAGCAGACACACTTCGTGGATTAGGTGTTAAAGTACATAGACCTAAAAGCATTGACCACAGTAAAGAATTTAGCAGTCCTGACTGGACTACAACTGGCTGGTATACATTTTGTCCACGTGACTTGTTGTTACCATTAGACAACCTAGTATTAGAAGCCGCAAGTCCAGGACGTTGCCGTCAATATGAAAGCCGTGCTTATTATGACTATCTAACACAGCAAGTTGAAGAAGGTGTTGAGTGGATTAGTGCTCCTAAGCCTATTTTGCTAGACGACTTATATCAAGTAGAAGACCTAAGCAAGCCTACAGTTAAGAATCACGAAATTATCTGGGAAGCACCTAACGTTGTACGTTTAGGTAAAGACTTGTTGTATCAAGTATCTAACACTGGAACACTTAAAGGTTATCAGTGGATGAAGAACATTGTTGAAAAGCGTGGCTACAAACTGCACCTAGCAGAAGGCTTTTACTTCTTTGCACACTTCGATTCAACAGTTATTCCGTTGCGTCCAGGCTTGGTTATGTTTAATGGTGCAAGATTGCGTGAAGATCATTATCCGCAGATTTTCAAAGACTGGGATAAAATCTGGATCACTCCAGATATGATGTATACTGCACCTACAGAATTACCCGGAGGTATTCCTCCTTGCAGTCCTTGGATTGGTATGAACATGCTGAGTGTTAATCCTAATCTTGTTATCATCGACAAGGATCAAGATGTCATTCGCAGGGTATTAGACAAACACGGCATTGAAACTATTGGTTTGCCACAACGTCAAGCACGTACAATGAGTGGCGGCTTCCATTGCCAAACACTAGACGTTAAGCGTAAAGGTACTTTGGAGAGTTATTTTGAGTAACTTTAATTATAAAGTAAATTACCCAACTGTATTGGGTGGAACTGGTACTACACTTGTGTCAAACGGCACTGTTGCTTCCGGTGCTAGTTGGACTAGTTCGAGTACAAACTTTACTAATTCAAATGGCAAAGCCGTAATGACTATGCCCTACGGTGAGAATAAAGTTGTTTTGGAAAAGGATGCGGCATTAGAAGTCAAGGGTAAAGTTGTTATTAATGGCATTGATTTAGAAGAACGGTTAAAGACTATTGAAAAAGTCTTGATGATTCCTGAAAGAGATGCTACAATGGAGGCTAAGTATCCATCGCTAAAGAAAAAGTACGATGAATACGTAAACGCATTGGCCAAGTATAGAACATTTGAAGCAATAAAAGGAGATAGTAATGGAACTTCATGAATCAGTAGCGCACACACGCAAAGAAATGACTATTAAAGAAAGCAGTGGCTTTCGTCTTCGTTTAGTTAAACACGAAGTAATTAATCCTAAAGGTTTGTTTAGTATTGATCTAATCAACGAAGGTCTTAAGGATGATGGTACAGTTAATCAAACTAGTACCTATAACTTCTTCATGACTAAAGAAGAATTACAAGCATTAGCCCACGGATTGACAGCATGAAGAAGGTCTACGTAAGTTGGAATGATGTACAGCGTCAGGTCCAAGAGTTAATTCGCCAGATGTGGATCGATGGCTGGACTCCCGACTACGTAGTAGGTATTACTAGGGGCGGGCTTACACCAGCCAACCTTATTAGTCAATACCTTGGACGTCCTATGGAAGCATTGAAAGTTAGTCTGCGTGACGAAACTTCTGCTCCTGAGTCCAATCTGTGGATGGCTGAAGATGCCTTCGAAGGCAAGAAAATTCTTATTGTAGATGACATCAACGACAGTGGTGCCACACTAAGTTGGATTAAAGAAGATTGGCCTAGTGGCTGTTTTCCTGACGATAGTAAATGGCAAGACATTTGGAACAATAATGTCCGTGTTGCTGTACTATACGATAACGAAGTTAGCACAAGTAGTTTAAAGATAGACTATGCTGCCGAAGTCATTAACAAGTTTAATGATCCACAATGGATTGTTTTCCCTTGGGAAGAATGGTGGCGTAAATGGAATCCAGAGGAACAACATTATGACTGATATCGAACAAGCACTTAATGAAGGTCGT
>JACCDX010150183.1_pt1 | contig 16805 bp, 10 predicted proteins | sample 7449681 | NCBI WGS metagenome assembly JACCDX01 (sample SAMN15323450, study PRJNA562643) | freshwater metagenome | isolation source: river surface water | place: USA:Blue River Watershed | collected 2017-08-18 | reverse complement strand
GGAATGGTGGAACGAGTCATTCGAACGATCAAGGAGCAGTGCGTGCACCGGCAACGGTTTGAAACACTGCAACATGCCGCTCGGGTGCTGGGAGACTGGATTGGGTTCTACAACCAACGCCGCCCTCATCAGGCGCTGAAGATGAAGACCCCGAACCAGGCATTTGAAATGATCAAATTAGCAGCTTGACCTGTGCAGAAACCGCTGGGTCATTACATATCGCCATTAAGTCTCCCCCATCCATGAGTATGATTGACGCCCCTCTAGCTTAGTGCGTCGCTACACCCTCTGCGGAAAAACTATTAATGGAGAGGAGTATCCCAAGGATATTTTCTAGTTTGGTCTTGACTTTATCTGAGAACACAACCAGGTCGGCTTTGTTCACCAATTCCTTCTGCTACTTTACCTCGAATAGGTACTCTGTGCCATCTAACGAAAAGGCACCATCTACATGCTCCCCAATATGAGCGAGGCCACTAGGGAACTCGCTACGCCGATTAATAATGCAGCCACACTTGAGATCACGAGCGCAAATACAGGCTTAGCCTTAACGAAATCAAGCGCTCTGTAATATAGTTGCTTTCGAATACTCCTTATTTCTTTTTGAACTGTCTTAATGGTTTGATCAGAAACGCGCTCTTTTCTTAAGCGTTCTTCGCATTCCCTGCATACGATTGGATTATTGCAAGACTGAACCAGATCAGGCTTAATGCCATTCATGTCGAAGAGGCAACCACGTGTTTCGTCATGGGTTAGAGGGGTGGGTTCTTCACCTAATACGGGTATTTTGTCCCCGTAACGACGGTAGTGAAGCGTGTAGGAGTAGAGAACCCGAAGAATCGCATTTTCAAGAGGAATGTTCTCCAAAGCAAGGAATTCTCTAATTTCACTGAATGTGAAGACGACCCGATTGTTCTGGAGTCGTCTAGCGTACCAGTTGTGTTGAATTGGTACGTTGACGATTGCCAAGAGAAAATCTGCGCCAGGGTGAGCAGGAAGTTGAACTCTCAAAAGTTCGTCGGAAAACTCCCAGCCAGGAATATCGGAGTCACATCGCAGATCAAAATTATCGACCTCACCGATAATTTCAAAAACTTCTGATTTCCAATCTGAAATCTGCTTAAGGTTAAGGCTCAATGGGAGATGCCCGATTGTGATTATCTTAATTTTTACTTTTTTCATTCACAGTCACCTTTAAATATTTTTAGTATCAAATTCAAACCAACGAACAGAACTGACGCTTGTCGGATAAAAATCCAAGAAATTAACAAAAATTGATTTTCTTTTAGACAGGAACACGAACTGATTCTTCGATATCAGTATAGTACAAAATTATTAATTAATAACTACATTTTTATTTAATTAACTATTTTTAATATAATAAATTGACATGACATCTAGCCAAAGAATGATGGGTGATAAAGAAGTTAAGACCTTTCAAACTATGTTCACAAATGATCAACGGGTGTAAGTGGTAGGGCCAGAAATGCGCTAAATGCGCTGCTGGTTCATTACAGGAATTTGTTGAACCAGCCACGGAATCAGTGTGAGGCTGTCAGTTAATGTTAATTGAGCCTATAAAGGTGGGCATTGCCAAACCCGTCACGCCGCAGTGAATGCGTGACATATTCGCGACGCACTCACTGCGACGTATACCTGTCGAAAGGAAAGAGTATGTGCGCCCTCGCCCATCACATCAGGTATGTGGTCGTTTTTTTGTGCTTCACTTTCGCACCGGCGGCAAATCGGTGCAGCTGCCATGCGCCACCTCGGCGGCCATGCCGATGCTCTCGCCCAGGGTCGGGTGCGGGTGGATGGTCTTGCCGATGTCCACCGCATCGGCGCCCATCTCGATCGCCAAGGCGATTTCACCGATCATGTCACCCGCATGGGTGCCGACGATGCCACCCCCCAAAATGCGGCCATGGCCGTGCGCCTCGGGAGAATCGTCGAACAGCAGTTTGGTGAAGCCTTCGTCACGACCATTGGCGATGGCACGCCCTGACGCGCTCCAGGGGAACAAACCCTTTTTGACCTTGATGCCCTGGGCTTTGGCCTGCTCTTCGGTCAACCCCACCCACGCGACCTCGGGGTCGGTGTAAGCCACGCTGGGGATCACGCGGGCGTCAAAGGCACTGGCAGCCAGTTCGGGCTTGCCTTGCAACTCACCCGCGATCACCTCGGCGGCCACATGCCCCTCGTGCACCGCCTTGTGCGCCAGCATGGGTTGCCCCACGATGTCGCCGATGGCGAAGATGTGCGCCACGTTGGTGCGCATCTGGGCATCGACCGAGATGTAGCCCCGATCCGAGACCGCCACACCGGCTTGTTCGGCACCGATTTTTTGGCCGTTGGGGCTGCGCCCCACCGCTTGCAACACCAGGTCGTAGACCCCCTCAGAGCGGGTGCCGTCCAGGCCCTCGAACTCGACTTTGATGCCCTCCGAGGTGGCCGAGGCGGCCACGGTCTTGGTTTTGAGCATGATGCGGTCAAAGCGATGCTTGTTCATCTTCTCCCACACCTTGACCAGGTCGCGATCGGCCCCCTGCATCAGCCCGTCGAGCATCTCGACCACGTCGAGTCGCGCGCCCAGGGTGCTGTAGACCGTGCCCATCTCCAGGCCAATGATGCCGCCACCGACGATCAGCATTTTTTTCGGCACCGACTGCAGCGCCAAGGCCCCGGTGCTGTCGACCACACGCGGGTCGTCGGGCATGAAGGGCAGTCGCACCGCCTGGCTGCCTGCGGCGATGATGGCACGCTGGAAGGACACGACCTGCGTCTTGCCATTGGTCTGCTGTCCAGGGCCTTCGGTTTCGGACACCTGCAGGTGGTGGCTGCCGACAAAACGCCCCAGGCCACGCAAAACGGTGACCTTGCGCATCTTGGCCATGGCGCCCAAACCGCCCGTGAGTTTGGCGATGACCTTTTCTTTGTGCCCGCGCAATTGGTCGATGTTGACCTGCGGGGCCCCGAACGAGATGCCCAGATCGCCCAGGTGACTGACCTCGTCCATGACGGCGGCCACATGCAACAGCGCCTTGGACGGGATGCACCCCACGTTCAGGCACACGCCACCCAAGGTGGCATAGCGCTCGACCAGCACCACTTTCAAGCCGAGGTCGGCGGCGCGGAAGGCCGCCGAATAGCCGCCAGGGCCACCGCCGAGCACCAGCAGATCGCAATTCACATCGGCGTTGCCGGCAAAACTGGACGCCACAGGTGCTGGCGCTGCAGCGACTGGGGCCGCAGAAGCAGGGGTTGCGGCGGGCCCCGAGGGGGCGGCGGGCGCGGCGGCGCTGGGGGCCGCAGCAGCCGACACCTCGAGCGACAAAATGACCGAACCTTCGCTGACCTTGTCGCCCAAGGCGACCTTCAGGGCTTTGACCACCCCGGCATGCGAGGAAGGTATTTCCATCGAGGCTTTGTCGGACTCGACGGTGATCAGCGACTGCTCGGCCGCGACGGTGTCGCCGGGTTTGACCAGCAATTCGATGATGGCGACCTCTTTGAAGTCGCCGATGTCAGGAACCACGATGTCGATGGTGCTCATAGCGCGACCCTCCGGAAGTCACCCAGCAGTTGCGCCATGTAGGTGGTGAAGCGGGTCGCGGCGGCACCGTCGATCACGCGGTGATCGGCCGACAGCGACATGGGCATGATCAGGCGCGGCACGAACTGCTTGCCGTCCCAAACCGGCTTGTGGGCGCTTTTGCTGATGCCCAAAATCGCCACCTCGGGGGCGTTGACGATGGGCGAAAACGCGGTGCCACCAATCCCGCCCAGGCTGGAGATGGTGAAGCATGCCCCTTGCATCTCGGCGGGCGAGAGTTTGCCATCGCGGGCTTTTTTGGCCAGCGCACCGGTCTCTTGGGCAATCTCAATGACCGATTTCTGGTCGGCGTTTTTGATCACCGGCACGACCAAGCCCGTGGGCGTGTCGGCGGCAAACGCGATGTGGAAGTATTTCTTCAGCACCAGGTTGTCGCCGTCGAGCGAGGCGTTGAACTCGGGGAACTTTTGCAAGGCCTTGACGCTGGCCTTGATGATGAAGGCCAGCATGGTCAGCTTGATGCCCGCTTTTTCGTTCTCTTTGTTGAGTTGAACGCGCAGGGCTTCCAGGTCGGTGATGTCGGCGTCCTCGTGGTAGGTGACCGCCGGAATCATGACCCAGTTGCGGGCCAGGTTTTGCGACGAGATTTTTTTGATGCGCGACAGCGGCTGGGTCTCGATGGCACCGAACTTGGCGAAGTCCACCTTGGGCCAGGGCAACAGGTCCAGCCCCACACCCGAACCCCCACTGGCCGGTGCCTTGGCCTGTTGGGCCTGGGTTCGCACCTCACCGGTCATGACGCCACGGGTGAAGGTTTGCACATCCAACTGTGTGATGCGCCCCTTGGGGCCGGTGCCTTTGACTTCGGCCAGCGGCACCCCGAACTCGCGTGCGAGTTTGCGGATCGAGGGCGAGGCGTGCGGCAGGCCCAGGGGACTGGTGCTGCCGGGCTGATGCGGTGCGGCGGGGGCCGCAGCGGGTGCAGGTGGTGTCGGGGCTGAGGCCACGACCGGGGCTGCCATGGGGGCAGCGGCAGGGGCAGACGCCACTGGGGCTGCTGGGGCGGGGGCTGCAGCGCCCTGCCCCGCGGCCTCGAGCACAGCCAGCAGCGAACCTTCGCTGACCTTGTCGCCCAAGGCGACCTTGAGTTCCTTGATCACCCCGGCGTGCGAGGACGGGATTTCCATCGAGGCTTTGTCGGACTCCACCGTGATCAGCGACTGTTCAGCCGCGACCGTGTCGCCAGGCTTGACCAGCAGCTCGATGACCGCCACTTCTTTGAAGTCGCCAATGTCGGGGACCTTGATTTCGATCTGTGCCATGTCGGTCTCCGGGTCAGGCGTACAAGGGGTTGATCTTGTCGGTCTTGATGCCGTATTTCTTGATGGCATCGCTGACCTTGTCCAGCGGCAGGCCACCTTGCTCGGCCAGCGCCTTGAGGGCGGCCAGCACGATGTAGTGGCGATTGACCTCGAAGTGCTCGCGCAGCTTGCTGCGGAAGTCCGAGCGGCCAAAGCCATCGGTACCCAGCACTTTAAAGACGCGGTCGCGAGGCACGAAGGGTCGAATCTGTTCGACGTAGTTTTTCATGTAGTCGGTTGACGCGACCACCGGGCCCTCGTGGCCTTGCAACTGTTGGGCCACGAAAGGCACGCGGGGGGTGTCTTTCGGGTGCAGCAGGTTGTGCCGCTCGACGTCCTGGCCATCGCGGGCCAGCTCATTGAAACTGGGGCAACTCCAGACGTCCGAGGCGATGCCCCAGTCGGTGGCCAGCAAGGCCTGGGCGGCAATCGCTTCGCGCAAGATCGTGCCCGAGCCCATCAACTGCACCCTCAAATCTTTGGCTTTGCCTTTGGGACCCGGCTTGCACAGGTACATGCCCTTGATGATCTGCTCCTCGGTGCCGGGGGTCAGACCTGGCATGGCGTAGTTCTCATTGAGCAGGGTCAGGTAGTAATAGACGTTTTCCTGCTTTTCGACCATGCGCTTGAGGCCATGGTGCAGGATCACGCCGACTTCGTGGGCGAAGGTGGGGTCGTAACTCACGCAATTGGGAATGGTGCCGGCCAGAATATGGCTGTGTCCGTCTTCGTGTTGCAAACCCTCTCCATTGAGCGTGGTACGCCCCGACGTGCCCCCCAGCAGGAAGCCGCGCGCCTGCATGTCGCCCGCCGCCCAGGCCAAATCGCCGATGCGCTGGAAGCCGAACATGGAATAGTAGACATAGAAAGGCACCATGATGCGGTTGCTGGTGCTGTAGCTGGTGGCCGCAGCGATCCAGCTCGCCATGCCGCCCGCCTCGTTGATGCCCTCTTGCAAGATCTGACCGGCCTTGTCCTCTTTGTAGTACATGACCTGGTCTTTGTCGACCGGGGTGTACTGCTGGCCCAAAGGGTTATAAATGCCGACCTGGCGGAACAGACCTTCCATGCCGAAAGTGCGGGCCTCGTCGACCAAGATGGGCACGACGCGCGGGCCCAGCGCCTTGTCGCGCAGGAGCTGCGTCAAAAAGCGGACATAGGCCTGGGTGGTTGAAATCTCTCGGCCTTCGGTCGTGGGCTCCAACACCGCCTTGAAGGTGTCGAGTGAGGGCACGGTGAAGTGCTCGTCGGCCTTGGTGCGGCGCTTGGGCAGGTAGCCGCCCAGGGCCTTGCGGCGCTCGTGCAGGTAACGGATCTCTGGGGTGTCATCCGCTGGTTTGTAGAACGGCAGTTTGCTGAGTTCGCTGTCTGGAATGGGGATGTTGAAGCGATCGCGAAACGCCTTGATGTCGTCTTCGGTCAACTTTTTGGTTTGGTGGACGGTGTTTTTACCTTCGCCGGCCTTGCCCATGCCAAAGCCTTTGACCGTCTTGATCAGCAAGACCGTGGGTTGGCCCTTGTGGTGCACCGCCGCATGGTAGGCCGCATAAACCTTTTGCGGGTCATGACCGCCGCGCCGCAGGTTCCAGATGTCGTTGTCGCTCATGTGCGACACCATCTCAAGCGTGCGCGGGTCACGGCCAAAGAACTGCTTGCGCACGAAAGCGCCGTCGTTGGCTTTGAAGGCCTGATAGTCGCCGTCCACGGTGTCCATCATGATCTTGCGCAAAGCCCCGTCTTTGTCGCGGGCCAAGAGCGGGTCCCAGTTGCCGCCCCAGATCAGCTTGAGGACGTTCCAGCCCGCGCCACGGAACTCGCCCTCCAACTCCTGAATGATCTTGCCGTTGCCGCGCACCGGGCCATCGAGGCGCTGCAAATTGCAGTTGATGACGAAGATCAGGTTGTCCAGGTTCTCACGCGCGGCCAGACCGATGGCCCCCATGGACTCGACCTCGTCCATCTCGCCGTCGCCACAAAACACCCAGACCTTGCGGTTTTCGGTGTTGGCGATGCCGCGCGCGTGCAGGTACTTCAAAAAGCGGGCCTGATAAATGGCCATCAAGGGGCCCAGCCCCATGGAAACCGTGGGAAATTGCCAGAACTCGGGCATCAGCTTGGGGTGGGGGTAACTCGACAAGCCCTTGCCGTCGACCTCTTGGCGGAAGTTGAGCAACTGCTCTTCGCTCAGCCGGCCTTCCAGATAGGCACGTGCATACACGCCCGGGGCCACATGGCCCTGAATGTAGACGCAGTCACCGCCGTGGTTTTCGCTCTCCGCGTGCCAAAAGTGGTTGAACCCCGCGCCCAGCATGTGCGCCAGGGAAGCAAACGAACCAATGTGCCCGCCCAGATCGCCACCGTCCTCGGGGTTGTGGCGGTTGGCCTTGACCACCATGGCCATGGCATTCCAGCGCATATAGGCCCGCAGACGTTCTTCGATCTCGATGTTGCCGGGACAGATCGCCTCTTGGTCTGGCTCGATGGTGTTGACGTAGCCCGTGGTGGCGGAAAACGGCATGTCGATGCTGTTCTCGCGGGCGTGTTCGAGCAGATCTTCCAACAACTGGTGGGCCCGTTCGGGACCTTCGGCTTGGATGACCGCGCTGAGCGCGTCCATCCATTCTTGTGTTTCTTGTGCGTCGGCCTCGTGAGCAGCGCGTTGGCCAGAATCCTGGGGTAATGCGGACATGCGAGTCTCCTGTTGTGTGTGCTGGCGAAGTGTCGCACACTTTATTTAAAATTTCAAATGGTGCATTTTAATTCCATATAATGAAATATGAAGGCATGGCAATGCCTCTACACTCGCATGAAATGCCAGATAAATCCATCCGTTTTGCCCCTTGGGTGCAGCTCAACCAACGTTGGTTGAACTGGTGGCGACAACAAAGCCCCAACCGCCAGGACCGGCTGGCCCTGCTGGGGCCCCTGGTGGCGGTGTTGCTGTTTTTGGCCGTCATCGCGGTGGCCTTTGCCTTTTTGCGCTTTGAGGAAATCGGGCGCGAGCAAGAAAGCGTGCGACGCGATGTCGAATACGCCCAGCAACGGCTGCGCCTGCGGCTGATCGAGCGCCAGGAGCAACTGCTGCGCCTGGCGCGCAACGTCGCCGATGGCGAATTTGGCCCCAAGGAATTTCAGCAAGAGGCGGAGCAGTTGATCGGTCAATACCCCGAAATCTCGTCGCTGAATTGGATGGACCCGAACAAGCGCCTGCGCGCCAGCGTCTCCACCAACGGCACGCCGGGCAACCTGCAGCGCTGGGCCAATGACCTGATGCGATCGCGCGAGGCCGACAACGCCTTTGGTCTGGCCCGAGACCTGCAGCAGGCCACTTACTCCAACCCCATCACCCGCCAGAGCAATGGACAGCCCACGATTCCCAACCTTCAATTGCACGCCCCGCTGATCGTGCACGGTCGATTCGCCGGGGTGATCCTGGCCGAATATTCGCTTGACGCGCTGATGCGCTTTGTGGTGCCGGTCGAGGTCACCTCGCGCCATGCGGTGTCCCTGCTCGACGAAAAGCACACGGTGCTGGTGGGACAGACCATCCAACCCCGTTCTCGGCTGTCCACCCCATGGTCGAACGAGACTTTTGAGCACATGGTGCCGGTCTCTCCGATTGGCGACACCTTGCTCCTGCGCGCCCAGGCCTATCGGACCTCACAGGGGCTGGTGGGTCGGGCCCTGTTCTGGCTGGTGGCCGCCCTCAGCGGCTTGACGGTCTGGATGCTGATCGGCACCTGGCGTCACACCCGGCGCAGGCTACAAACCCAACGCGCCCTGGTGGCAGAGACCAATTTCAGGCGTGCCATGGAGAACTCGATCCTCACCGGCATGCGCGCATTGGACATGCAAGGCCGCATCACCTACGTGAATGCGGCGTTTTGTCAGATGACCGGGTGGAGCGAGACCGATTTGGTGGGCAGCACCCCACCCTATCCCTATTGGCCCGAGTCCGATCGCGACATGCTGATGAACGTGCTCAACGACGAGATCAGCGGCCGCACAGGGCCCTCGGGCATGCAGGTGCGCGTCAAGCGCAAAAACGGGACCCTGTTTGACGCTCGCATGTATGTGTCGCCCTTGATCGACGCCACAGGGGTGCAGACCGGATGGATGACCTCCATGACCGACATCACGGAACCGAACCGGATCCGCGAGCAATTGTCGGCGTCTTATGAGCGTTTCACCACCGTGCTCGAGGCGCTCGACGCCTCGGTGTCGGTCGCGCCACTGGGCAGCGCCGAGTTGTTGTTCACCAACAAAATGTACCGACAGTGGTTTGGTCATGCCAGCAATGGGCACCTGGACATGCTGGAAAAGGCCGGCATGCCCGAGGTCACCCCAGACAGCAACGACCAGGCCGATGCCATGGCCGGCTTGCCCACCGAGCCTTTGACCCTGACCCAATCCGAAAACGCCGAAATCTACGTGCCTGAATTGGAAAAATGGCTCGAAATCCGCACCCGTTACCTCAATTGGGTCGACGGGCGTCTGGCACAGATGGTGATCGCCTCGGACATCACGCCGCGCAGACGCGCGGAAGAACAGGCCGCCCAGCAAGCCGAACGCGCCCAAAGTGTGAGCCGCCTGATCACCATGGGCGAGATGGCCTCGAGCGTGGCGCACGAGCTCAACCAGCCCTTGACCGCGATCTCCAACTACGCCAACGGCCTGGTCACGCGCATCAAAAACCAGCAAATCAACCCCGAGGACATGCTCAAAGCGCTGGAGAAGACGGCCCACCAAGCGCAGCGGGCGGGACAAATCATTCAGCGCATCAGAAGCTTTGTCAAACGCAGCGAACCCAACCGCACCCCCACCCACGTGGCTCGCATGGTCAGCGAGGCGGTCGAATTGGCCGACATCGAGCTGCGTCGCCAGCAAGTGCGCCTGAGTTACTTTGTCTCGAGCCGTTTGCCTCCCCTCATGGTCGACCCCATCCTGATCGAGCAGGTGATGATCAATTTGCTCAAAAACGCGTGCGAGTCGATCAACCACGCCCAACGCCCCCCCGCCCTGCGCCATGTCGAATTGCAGGTGGTGCCACGCGACATTGAGGGTCAGGCCGTGGTCGAGTTCAGCGTCACCGACACCGGCAAGGGCCTGTCGCCCCAATCGCTCGAACGCCTGTTCGAAGCCTTTTATTCGACCAAGTCCGAGGGCATGGGGATCGGCTTGAACCTGTGCCGCAGCATCGTCGAATCCCACCAGGGCCGGATGCAAGCCGAGAACATCTACAATGGCGACGACATCCAGGGTTGCCGGTTTTCTTTCTGGATACCCGTGCAAGTACCCACCGAGGTTGCTGCATGATTCACTGTTTCTATCTCCTGTGCGGAGTCTGACAAATGAGCTTGATCCCCAAAAAAGGCACGGTCTATGTGGTCGATGACGACGAGGCCGTGCGTGACTCGCTGCAATGGTTGCTCGAAGGCAAAGACTACCGGGTGCGTTGCTTTGACTCCGCCGAAACCTTCCTGACCCGCTATGACCCGCGCGAGGTGGCTTGCCTGATCGTGGACATCCGCATGGGTGGCATGACGGGCCTGGAGTTGCAAGACAAACTGATCGAGCGCCGCTCGCCGCTGCCCATCGTCTTCATCACCGGCCATGGCGATGTGCCGATGGCGGTCAACACCATGAAAAAAGGCGCCATGGACTTCATCCAGAAGCCATTTCAGGAGGACGAACTGGTCGCCCTGGTTGAGCGCATGCTCGATCATGCGAAAGAGTCTTTCGCCGGTTATCAGCAAGCCGCCAGCCGCGAAGCCTTGATGGCCAAGCTCACCTCGCGCGAGGCCCAAGTGCTCGAGCGCATCGTCGCCGGGCGCCTGAACAAGCAGATTGCCGACGACCTGGGCATCAGCATCAAGACCGTTGAGGCGCACCGCGCCAACATCATGGAAAAACTCAACGCCAACACCGTGGCGGACCTGCTCAAGATCGCCCTCGGCCAGGGCATGAAAGCCTGATGACTGCCCAACTCATCGATGGCGTGGCGTTGTCCCAACTGCTGCGCGAGCAATTTGCCCAACAAACCCAGGCCCTGACGGCACGCGGTGTGCGCCCTGGATTGGCCGTGATCCTGGTTGGCGACGACCCGGCCAGCCAGGTCTATGTGCGCAACAAAGTCAAGGCCTGCGAACAGGCCGGTTTTCATTCGGTGCTCGATCGTCAGCCGGCCACGCTGAGCGAGGCCGAGTTGCTGCAGCGTGTCGAGGGACTCAACCGCGACCCCCACATCCATGGCATTTTGGTGCAACTGCCCCTGCCCAAGCACATCGATGCGCAAAAGGTGATCGAAGCCATCTCGCCCGAGAAAGACGTGGACGGGTTTCATGTGGCCAGCGCCGGCGCGCTGATGACGGGCCTGCCAGGGTTCTGGCCCTGCACCCCGCATGGTTGCATGAAGATGCTCGAACACCTGGGCTATGACCTGCGCGGCAAACACGCGGTGGTGATCGGGCGCAGCAACATCGTGGGCAAGCCCATGGCCATGATGCTGCTGCAAAAGAACGCCACCGTGACCATCTGCCACAGCGCCACCCCCGACCTCAAGCACCACACGCTGCAAGCCGATGTGATCGTCGCCGCCGTGGGCAAGCGCCACCTGTTGACCGCCGACATGGTCAAACCTGGCGCCGTGGTGCTCGATGTGGGCATGAACCGCGACGAACAGGGCAAACTGTGTGGTGATGTCGATTTTGAGGGCGTGCGCCAGGTCGCCAGCCACATCACCCCTGTTCCGGGTGGGGTTGGCCCCATGACCATTACCATGTTGTTGGCCAACACCCTGATTTCCGCCACACGCGTCGCCGACGCGAAGTAACACATGAACCCTTTGCTGGATTTCTCGGGCTTGCCCCGATTTGATGCCGTTCGCCCCGAGCACGTCGAACCGGCCATGGACGAACTGATCGCCCAAGCCGATGCCGCCCTTGAAGAGGTGGTGAAACCCACCTTTGCGGCCGAGTGGAGCCGTCTGGCCGCGCGGCTCGATGTGGCCACCGAGCGACTGGGCCGCGCTTGGGGCGTGGTCGGCCATTTGCACGCCGTGGCCGACACCCCTGAGTTACGGGCCGCCTACACCGCCGCCCTGCCACGGGTGACCGAGTTCTTCACACGCTTGGGTGCGGACGAGAGACTTTACGCCAAGTACAAAGCGATCTCCCCCTCATCGCTGAATGCCGAACAGCGGCGTGCGCATGAGAACGCCTTGCGCAACTTCGTGCTCTCGGGCGCCGAGTTGACGGGTGCGGCCAAAACGCGTTTTGCCGCCATCCAGGAGCGTCTGGCGGAGCTGACCCAGCAATTCAGCGAACATGTGCTCGACAGCACCGACCGCTGGCGCTTGCTGGTGGGGCCCGAGCGATTGGCGGGGGTTCCTGACGATGTGCGCCTAGCCACCGCCGAAGCCGCCCAGGCCCAAGGCAATTCGGGCCATTTACTCAGCCTGAAAATGCCTTGCTACCTGCCCCTGATGCAATACGCGCAAGACAGCGCACTGCGCCACGAGGTGTACCGCGCCTACGCCACGCGTGCGTCCGATTTGGGCGCCGACCCGGCCTTGGACAACACACCCCTGATCGCCGAGATCATGGCCCTGCGCCAGGAAGAAGCCGGGCTGTTGGGGTACGCCAACGCCGCCGAGGTGTCGCTGGCGACCAAAATGGCCCCCAACCCCAAGCATGTCATCGACTTTTTGCGCGACCTGGCACGCCGGGCCAAACCCCATGCCGAGCGAGACCTGGCCGACATGCGCCAGCATGCCCGCGATCACCTGGGCCTGAACGACCCGCAGCCCTGGGACTGGACCTATGTGGGCGAACGGCTGAAAGAGGCGCGCTACGCTTTCAGCGAGTCCGAGGTCAAGGCCTATTTCCCTGCCCCCCAGGTGCTCGCCGGTCTGTTCAAAATCGTCGAGACCTTGTTCGAAGTCAGCATCCGTCGCGACCAGGCCCCGGTCTGGCACGAGGCGGTTGAGTTCTATCGCATCGAACGTCAGGGGCAATTGGTCGGGCAGTTTTATCTGGACCCGCCAGCGCGCACCGGCAAACGCGGTGGGGCTTGGATGGACGATGTGCGCGCCCGCTGGTTGCGCCCCGACGACGGTCGGTTGCAGACCCCAGTGGCGCACCTGGTGTGCAACTTCGCTGAAGGCGTCAACGGCAAACCACCGTTGCTGACCCACGACGATGTGATCACGCTGTTTCACGAATTCGGCCACGGTCTGCACCACATGCTGACCCAGGTCAACGAGCGGGATGTGAGCGGCATCAGTGGGGTTGAATGGGACGCCGTCGAACTGCCCAGTCAGTTCATGGAAAATTTTTGCTGGGAGTGGTCGGTGCTGCGCCACATGACCTCGCATGTCGACACTGGCGAGCCGCTGCCCCGAGCCCTGTTTGACAAAATGCTGGCCGCCAAAAACTTCCAGAGTGGCTTGCAAACCCTGCGCCAGGTCGAATTCGCTTTGTTTGACATGCGTCTGCATGCCGAACCTCAGCAGGCCGAGCGGGCCCTGGAACTGCTGGCCGAGGTGCGCGCCGAAGTCTCGGTCATGCCTGCCCCCCGCTTCAGCCGCATGCCCCACAGTTTCAGCCACATCTTTGCCGGCGGCTACAGCGCCGGTTACTACAGCTACAAATGGGCCGAGGTGCTGTCCGCCGACGCCTACGCCGCCTTTGAGGAGAGCGCCGCAGCCGACGGCAGCCCGAGCATCGAAACCGGGCGTCGCTACCGGCGCGAAATCCTGGAGGTCGGCGGCAGCCGTCCGGCGCTGGACTCGTTCAAAGCCTTTCGGGGCCGCGAACCCCGCATCGACGCCCTGCTCAAACACCAGGGCATGGCCTGAACGCGTGATCAGTAGGTCAGGGTTTGCACGCCCTGATCGGTCCCCAGCAAACAGACCTGGGCCTTTTGTCGGGCGAAGACGCCGACCGTGACCACGCCCGGCCACTGACTGACCTCGGTTTCGAACGCCACCGGCTGGTCGATGCTCAAGCCCCGCACATCCAGGATGTGCTGGCCGTTGTCGGTCACCAAGGGCTGCCCCTCTTTGAGGCGCACCGTCGCCTGTCCACCCAAGGCGGCAAACTGCCGGATCAGGCGTTGCGTCGCCATGGGTATGACCTCGACCGGCAAAGGAAAACGCCCCAGCACCTCGACCTTTTTGCTGGCATCGGCGATGCAGACAAAACGCTCGGACTGGGCGGCGACGATTTTCTCGCGCGTGAGCGCGGCCCCCCCACCTTTGATCATGTGGCCCTGGCCGTCGATTTCATCGGCGCCGTCGATGTAGACCGACAAGGTTCCCACTTCATTGGCCTCGAACACCCGAATGCCCAAGGCCTGCAGCCGCTGGGTCGAAGCGACGGAACTTGACACCGCACCAGGGATGCGATCTTTCATGCTGGCCAGGGCGTCGATGAAATGGTTGACGGTTGAGCCCGTGCCCACCCCCAGCACTTGGCCTGGCACGACATGGGCCAGCGCGGCTTGGCCGACCAGGGCCTTGAGTTGATCTTGGGTCAGAGCGGGGGGGGGTGTGGACATGGGCGAAAATGCGGGTTGATTGCCAAGAGATTATCCATGCTCAACGACCTGTCTTATCGATTTTTGCGCCCGGCCTTGTTTTGCCTGGACCCCGAGGCCGCGCACGACGCCATGATCAACACCCTGGCCCGCACCCAGCATGGCCCCTTGAGTCAGCTGTATGCCCAACGCCGGGTTGACGACCCGATCACCGTCGCCGGCCTGCGCTTTCCCAACCGGGTCGGCCTGGCCGCTGGCCTGGACAAAAACGCCCGTTGCATCGACGGCCTGGCGGCGCTGGGCTTTGGCTTTGTCGAAGTCGGCACCGTCACCCCACTGGGACAACCCGGCAACCCCAAACCCCGCATCTTTCGGCTGCCCGACCGGCAAGCCCTGATCAACCGGCTGGGCTTCAACAACGACGGGCTACAGGCCTTTCTGACCCATGTGCGCCAGGCCCGCAGCGTGGGGCAGGCCGACGGCATCCGATTGGGTCTGAACATCGGCAAAAACGCCGTCACCCCGATCGAGCGCGCGGTCGACGATTACCTGATCGGACTGGAAGGGGTTTACCCCCACGCCGACTACATCACGGTCAACATCTCAAGCCCCAACACCCAAAACCTGCGCAGCCTGCAGTCTGACGAGGCGCTCGACGCCCTGCTGTCGGCACTGGCCGAGAAGCGACATGCATTGGCCCAACGACAGTCGCGTCGGGTGCCGCTGTTTGTCAAAATCGCCCCTGACTTGGACGAGGCGCAACTTGACCTGCTGGCCGCCACGCTGCAGCGTCGCTGCGCCGACACGAGCGACGGGGCTTGGGGACTGATCGCCACCAACACCACCTTGGACCGTGCGGCGGTCGCAGGCCTGCCTCACGCCAACGAAGCCGGGGGGCTCTCGGGCGCGCCGGTGTTTGACAAGAGCAACGCGGTCATTCGTCGACTGCGAACGGCGCTGGGGCCCGATGTCCCCATCATCGGCGTGGGCGGCGTTTTGAGCGGCAACGATGCCGCCGCCAAGATCCAGGCCGGGGCCGATCTGGTGCAGATTTACACCGGCCTCATCTATCGCGGCCCCGCGCTGGTGGGTGAAGCCGCCCGCGCCATTCGGGCCTTGCGCGCCTGAACCCTGCCCTCAGGGGCGATAGACCGCCTCCACCACCGCCTCGCCGATGGCCAGCGCGCTGGTCAGACCAGGCGATTCAATGCCCATGAGCGAGACCAGCCCCGGATGGCCGTGCTGGGCCGGGCCGTGCAACATGAAATCGGCGGCGGCTTGGTCGGGGGCGTTGATTTTGGGTCGCATGCCGGCGTAGCCAGGCATGAGCGCGCCGTCGGGCAAGGCGGGCCAGTATTTGCGCACCTCGGCATAAAAAGCATCGCCTCGACGGGGGTCCACCGCCAGGTCGTCGGCGCGATCGGTCCACTGGACATCGGGGCCAAACTTGGCCTGCCCCCCCAAATCAATCGTCAGGTGCACGCCCAGTCCTGCGGCCTCGGGCACCGGGTAGATCAGACGCGAGAACGGCGATCGTCCCGACAAGGTGAAGTAATTGCCTTTGCAATAAAAGGCCTCAGGCAGGGGCTGCTGCGGGTCCAGCCCCTCGATGGCACGGGTCAGCAATGGGGCATTCAGTCCACTGGCGATCACGAGCACGTCGCAAGCCAGTTCAGTGCCATCTTGGGTGACCAGTTCGAAGCCGTTGGGGCGCACGCGCGCGCGCGCCAGCGCCGACTGAAAAGCCACCATGCCACCGGCATTTTCAAAGTCACCTTGCAGGGCCAGCATGAACGCGTGGCTGTCCACGATGCCGGTGCTGGGGGAATGCAGGGCCGCCAGGCAGCGCAGCTCGGGCTCCATGCGACGGGCCTCTTCGGCGCTGAGCAGCACCAGGTCGTCGACGCCGTTGGCCGCCGCCCTGGCGCGGATCGTTTGCAAGGAACCCACCTGCTCCTCGTTCGAGGCCACGATCAGTTTGCCGCACCGCCGGTGCGCCACCCCACGCTCGCCGGCGTAGGCGTACAGCAGTTGTTTGCCGCGCACGCACCAACGGGCCTTGCTTGAGCCCTGGGGGTAATAAATGCCAGCATGGATGACCTCGCTGTTGCGGGAACTGGTGCCCGTGCCGATGGCGGCCTCGGACTCCAGCACCAGCCAATCTCGCCCCCGCCCCTGTGGCGACAAGGCCAGGGCGCGCGCCACCGCCAAACCCACCACGCCGGCCCCCACCACCACGCCATGCACCCGATCCAATTGAGTCTCCCTGAATGCCGGGACATGCAAATTGAGCAATGCCCCACGGCCCCGATGATAAAAAAAAATCGACCCCGATGTCGGGGCCGATCTTGGGG
>JACCDX011568481.1_pt1 | contig 16810 bp, 10 predicted proteins | sample 7449681 | NCBI WGS metagenome assembly JACCDX01 (sample SAMN15323450, study PRJNA562643) | freshwater metagenome | isolation source: river surface water | place: USA:Blue River Watershed | collected 2017-08-18 | reverse complement strand
TAGTTTAATGTAAATCCAGGTCTAGTGTCATAATTAACTAAACTTGCTTCAACTATGTCGGAAGGAGTATCTCCACTTGACCTTGCTAGTGCTAACAATTTTCCTGACATTTGTGAAAATACCACTGAAGTTCCAGCTGCATCTTCATCTCCAAACGAAATACAATACTGTCCTTGATTAGAATAAACAAAACTAGATCCAGCCGTTACGTTAATTGCAGCATTGGCAGCCAAGGTAATCGAACCTTGGTTGGTTACTGTGCTTATAGTGCCAATTAAGGAGTTGCTAATATCATATAATTTAAATCCTGGTGCATATCTAAAAAATGAAGTACCTGTTCCTGTAACTGTAGCACTTGCAGTGCTTGCAGATATTGTACCGACTCCATTAAAATACACAGAATCATTACTTCTATTGCCTCCAAAAAATTGTATAGAGTCAGCTGCTGGTGAAGTATTCGCTCTTGAATTGTCTGTAGTAGCATTTACAGCACCACCAATTAAAGTTTTAGGGACAAATCCTGTTGAGCCTAAACTTGAGAATACATTTCCTGTGGCTGTAGCTGTACTTAAGTCTACTAATGCAAAATCTGTAGGGGTAGAGCTTTTAATTGCTAAAAAAATGAAATTGTTATTTGACCCACTAGCAGAGTCACTTGATGTTAATGTAAATCCACCAGTAGTTATACCAGACATAGTGTGAGTATAAGGGCCAACACCAGTACCCGTAGAGTATGTTACTATTGCTGAAGGTGCATTTACAGACATACAGTCAACTGATCCTGCAGCATTTTCATAATGCCAATATACACTTTTTTGTTTTTCTGGAGACCTTGTTGCGGCGCCAAATGATATTCTGCAGTCATCAGTTAAACCAGTATTGAGTGCACTTACAACAGAAGCTCCTATTACTACATCTGGTCGAAAATTCAATGCTGAATATGTGGCTGTTCCACCAGCTGTACCTGCCATAGGCACAGTGCCTATACCAACAGTGAGATCATCTCCGCCAAAAAAAGTTACTATCGCTTCAAGATGCCCATTTGTTTGAGGAGCTTGATTTGTAAAATTAAATTCTGCATAATCTGTACCAAAAGTTACACTATCTACTCTGTAGTAAAGGGTTCCAGCATTAGTGTGCGCGTTTATGGCTCTTGTATTAAAATTCTGTCTTCTTCCTAGTGTAGTGCCTTGGTTGTCTACAACTGTTATATGAGCACAGTGTTCCAAAATAGTAGCAGAGCCATCACCTAAAGGTCCAACAAATCCTATACCAAGATTTCTTTGTGCAAGTCCAGTGTCAAAAGCATCAGTAGCAGCGTTGACTTCAGCATACATAATCATACATGCTTTTGGAGTGCCAAAGCCAGGTTCAGTTTCTACACGCACTATGGCATTATCAGCTTCAGTCGCCCAAAATCTTCTTCTTACAACACAAGTTCTCATATTATTATTTTACAAAACATTATGAAGTAGTATCAACTATTGCTGTTATTGTAAAATTTGCATGAGTGGCATTCAAAGTTGTAAAGTTGACTCTTAACTTATCACCCGATACAAAAGTAGTTCCGTTAGCAGAGAATCCAATAGATGCTGATGTCACAAATGTTTCACCCATACCTACACCACCAATATTTAATGGTCTTAACATTACATTAGCAGTTGAACCTGTGCTTGATGTACTAAAAGCACCAGTGCCAACACCAGCATTCCACCCATATTTTTCAAGAGTAATTGTTGAAGTTCCAGCAGATAATGTCTCTACTCTCATTTGTACTCTTCGTAATACATAAGTTATAGAAGAAGTGCCATCAGCTACATTTTCTGGAAATCTGAAGACTACAGAGTCTACTCCAGCTGCAGTTGGTGTATACCCAGAACAGAATGTCACCATAAATGGCTCAAGATGTGTAACCGAAACTGCACTGTTAGTTGCAAATGTTGATACACCTATACCAACAAGAGGCACAAAAGCCATGGCTCCCGTGTTATCTGAAACAAGAATAGAAGTACCAGCACCAGGAACTGCAGTTGGGAGAGTTAGAGTATAGTTGGCAGCATTTGCGCCAGCTCTTACTCCTGTGAAAAATGTATTACCTGAGTTTAAGAATCTTAAACTTTGAGCTAATCTCAAATCAATATTAGAATTGATAGAAATTGCAGTTCCTGCATTGTTGATATACATAGTATCAACTGAAGAAGATCCAATTGTAACTCTTAAGGCATGTGCAGTAAATGTTCCTAGTGCTAAATCACCATTTGCAGAAGCTAAAAATGAAGCATTTGCTGTTGCTAAACCTTGAGTTGTAGCTGCCCACCCTGAAGAGTTAATTCCAAAGTCACCAAAAGTTGCAGTGTCTGTAGATAAATCGTTAGTCACTACCACATCAGATGAAGCACTTGCACCAGGATTGTGATTATGCACCATAACTTGAGTATAACCATTAGCATTACCTACAAAACTAGCAATAAGGTTAGTCGTGGCAAAGTCTAAAGTTCCACCAATATGTGCAGGTCCGAATGCCCACAATGATCCGCCTATACCGACACCACCAGCTACAGTCAATGCACCTGTTGAAGTTGAACCAGCTGAAGTTGTCGATGTTACTGCTAAACCTGATGTAGAAAAAATATCTGTTGATGGATTGTAACTGAGCATTGGATCTATAGACAATGCCGCACCTGCTACTGTTGTAGTAGCAGGGGTAAATAAGATCCTATGTATAGCATTTGTGGTACCTTGAGTTACATTTACATTAGCAGAGGTTGTACCTGAACCACTACCACCACCACTTGAAGCAACCCAAGACATATTTCCAGTAGTGTCAGATGCTAAAACTGAAGTACCTGTGCCGGGATAAGCACTTGGCAAAATATAAGTTTGACCAGCACCAGCAGCTGGAAATCTAAATACTGTGTAATTAGAAGCACTTGTTGAGCCAATTCCCAAGCCACCCTTAACACTCAATTTGTGTTTAGGATCTGTTTCTCCAATACCAACTACACCTGTATATTCAGCAATAACTACAGTGCCACCAGCGCTAGACCTAAGCATTGGTAAACCAGAAACATCATTGACTGACCAAATAGTACCTACAGTAAGGTTACTATCAAGAGAAAATACTTGACCTTCGTTACTAGTAAATGATAATGTGTTATCATCAAGTACTTCAAGAGTAATAACAGACGAACCAGCTGAAGAACCAGTAAACACAATTTGAGGTTTAGCTGGAGATGGCTTGTTTTTGTTAGTTGTTATTCTTATATTTTTATCTGAATCTGCCATTTGCTTACTCTTATATTATAAAATAATTTTATAAGTATCTTCCTTTTGTTGAATTGTATAATTGAGAAATTTCTGCAGCGGATAAAGCTCTGTCATAAACTCTAACTGTTGCAATTTTTCCATCAAAAGCACGGTCAGATAACAAACTATTGCCTATATTCGCAGTCATATTTGCAATATTTGTTGCACCAATAATATTTGTGCTTGAGCCGATAGAGACCCCATTTTTATAAAATGTAGCAGTAAGGCCACTATGAGTAACTGCAAAATGCTGCCATGTATTTAGATCTACTGAATTATTAATGTAGCCTCCAGTAGTTGTTAAAATATTTCCACATACATAATGTATTGCTCTAGTTGCAGTAGTATTATTGACATAAAGCATATATCCATAATGCGGATATGCCCAAGTACCTTTATCTAATATTCTTCCTTGAGAATTGCCAATTCCAAAAGACAGTGGAAAAATCCATGATGAAATTGTCACTGTACTGAAACTTAATCTATCCATATTTGAAAAAGCTATGATTGAAGATGCTAAGTTCAATAATAATCCTAAAGTTGATCCACTACCTGACAAACTTGCTGATGTCAATGTGGCAGAGCTTCGTGATAAAAAATCTCTAACTGTGCTACCACTAACAGACTGTGAATTCTTTGTATCCATCAAAAATTTCAAGTTATCAACAGGAATATTTGGTCCACCTTTTTGTCCCATTATGATAACCCAAACCTTTTTCTGTAATTCTGATAATTCTTTTGTATTTCTCGCAAATTTAAAGCTTTATTATAAAAATTAACTCTTGCAACATGACCGCTCATTCCAGTACCACTATTATTGCAGCCTATTTTCAAAGTGCTATTTGTTAGATTTATACTTGTCGCTATAGCAGTATGAGCTAATCCACCATTTATATAGAGCTTGATATTATGTGTAGTTCCAGTAATAAATTCACTCACGTAGACAGCGTAATACCATTGATTAGCATTATATGTAACTGTTGTAGCAGTACCAGTGTTTCCTCGACCTAAATTCCACACAGTACTTGAAGTTTCTAAAGCCATGCCTGTACCTGCACCATTAGCCCCTGCACACATGACACCTTGTGTAGCTTTTCTTCCAAATTTTACCCATGCAGCCATACTTCTACTTTGTGTGCCAGATACTCCAGTATTTTTACCTGATGTTACAAATCCTGAGCCACCAAAAACAAAAACACTTTCACCGCCAGAAGAAATAAAAGTCACTCCTGAAGAATTGAGCTGATCATCCTTCACAAGCGAATTTATAGTATTGCCAGTGCCTGAGTAAGATTTTGAATTTAAAGCATCTATTCTTACAACAACATTTTCTAAGGCTTGTCCAATTGGCCCTATTCCTGAACCCATTATTCGCCTCCTTGTAGTCCACCAACAACAGCACCACCAATCGGATTAGTACCAATTCCTGAATAACCAAATCTTCTTTTTATAGCATGCCAAGTACTAGCTACTTCTCTATCAGTATGTACTTGCCTATGAATTGAAACGTAATAAACTTTTCCATTAAAAAATTCACCAGAACCTGTATGATAAGAAGCAACAGTATATGTTGTTGGAGAGCCTGTATTTGTTGCAACTGTTCCCGAAGATTGTAAAGCACCATTTACATAAACTTTAGAATTATTTGAACCATCACATGTGTAAGTAACATGCCAAACTGTTCCTATACCAGCATAAGTGTAGTTTAGTAATGCAGTACCACCAAATTTCCAAATCGCTCCGGTAGTTCCATTAAATCCAATTTGAAGGCTTTGACTAGCAGAATTGTTAACTATTGAAAAAACATTTTGAGAACCAGTTAGTGAATTAGGTGAAAATATTACATTAACTGTCATGGGTCCTTGTATATTCACTGGGTTACTTAAGGACGAATCAACTGAATATTGATTCGAACCATTATAAGAAATACTAGTGCTTGAACCTGCAGAGCTATATGTTGGGGTATTAGTGTGAGTTAAGTCATTAATTAAAGGGCTTGCTAAATTTGTCCAAACAGAACCAGTTCCAGGATAAGACATAACATTAAGAGCATCTACAACAAAATGTAAACTATCTTTTGGGATATTTGGATTAAAATAATGGCCCATATCAATACTCCGTCACAAGTTTAGGAATATCTTTTCTTTCAGCCCATACCGAATAATAACAATGTATAGGTAATCCACGAGAATCTGCTATTTCAACATTGTAATCTTCTATTTTTACTACAAACAATTGTGCAAATGTACCAATAGGTGTTAAGTGAACAGTGTATGTTTCTATATCAACCAATCCATACCAATGATCAGGAACAGTAATTATATTTGAATTTTTTAATTCTCCTCTTACATAAACACCGTTTTCAGGTCCTTCCAAGCTACCATATCTTAACTTCATTCCCGGTTTTGTTGGGTGATCAATTACGAAGCTTTTATTTGTAGCTGAAATTTCTCCATTAATTTCAAGCTCAAATTGTGGATTACTTACACCAATTCCAACTCTTACTAATGTGTTTCCAATTCCTGATACTGTAAATATAGTATTTCCAGTTGCAGCTCCACCAAATATTTGAAATGTTACTGCTGTTCCTGAAGAAAATTCAGCATAAGTCATTCCAGTAGCATCGTCAACAGTTGAAGCAGCTGATGGATAATATGCTACTCTATTTGCAGCACCAGCATTTACAACACCAGAACCTCCACCACCACCTGAAGATGGAACCCAAGTCATAGTCCCAGCAGTATCAGAAGCTAAAACTGAAACTCCTGTACCGGGATAGGTTGTTGGCAAGGTATAAATCTGATTTGATGTAGCTCCTGATTTAAAAGCTGAATAGTTTGCACCATTCCAGAACACTACAGAAGTTCCTACACTTATAGATCTGGCAAAACCAGCGCTTCCTGAAACTAATAAAGCACCAGTAGTAGCAGATGTAGTTTCAGTTAATGCTGTGACTGCTAATCCTGATGTTGTAAGAATTTTTGTTGATGGATTGTAAACTAATGTATTGTCTGAAGATGTTGCTGATCCTACTACTGCTGTTAATTGTGGTGTAAATGTTACAGCATGAGTGGCATTGGTAGTTGCCAATTGAACATCTACATTTCTACCAGTGCTTGCATAGCCTGATAAGGTTCCAGAAAATGCTCCTGAAAATGTGGTAGCAGTAACAGTACCAGTGGATGGAGTTGCAAATATAGAAGTTACAGCTGATACAGCAGCTCCAGCAACAGATGTACTTTGAGGTATGAAAGTTAAATAATGGGCAGTAGCTGGTGTACTGCTAAATACTACTGTAGAGTTTTGAGAAGTAGTAGCTGTTCCTGTAACGTTGCCTGAAAGTGCACCCGAGAATGTTGTTGCAGTAATTGTACTATTTGATGGATTGACACTTACCGTTGAAACACTTGATATTGCTGCTCCGGTAACACTTGTAGTTGCTGGTGTGAATAAAATCGGATGGCTAGCATTGGTACTAGATGCTACAACATTCAAAGCTCTGGAAGTAGATGCTATACCTGTGAAGTTTGGTGCAGAAACACCAGTAGCTGCAAATATATTTCTCCAACCTAAAGCAAGAGAGCCTAGATCATATGAATTGTCAGCAATAGGCAAAACATCAGTATCTACTCTTCCAATAAACGATATAGAGTCTGTAATTGCGTTTCCAAAATCAATTGTAGAACCATTTACTGCAAGATTACCAGCAATTGTAACATCACCAGTTGTTACTATAGCTCTTGTTCTTACAACATCAAAATAGCCAGTACCAGTTACACCAATACCGCCTCTGACTTGGAATGCCCCTGATGTAGTGTTAGAAGAATCAACACCCGAAGTAACCAACATGCCAGACGCTGACAATATATCAGTACTAGCATTATATGAAAGGGTAGAATTGCTGGAAACCGCAGCACCAGTCACTGATGTTGTAGCAGTTGTAAATAAAATTCTATGGTCAAAGTTAGATGTAGCTGCTCCTGCTACATTAACATTACTTGCAGTTGTGCCTGAACCGCTTGTTGAAGGTGGTGCAACCCAAGCCATCACCCCATCTGTGCCTGAAGATAAGAAGGAAGAACCTATACTTGAAGGAGCACCTGGTGGTAAAGTGTAAGTAGTTGTGGAAGCTCCAGTGTATTTGAATGCAGCGTATTGAGCATTTGTAGCATTATAATATCTGAATTCACTCGCACCATATAAATTTATATTTTGCCTAAAATAAGAATTGTATGCATAAACATCCCAGCTGAATGTTGCATCTCCTAATCCAGAACCATTAGCACCTGGCTTAATTGTAGATGTGAGAGAGTCATTAAATATGACTCTCTCTGTAGATGCGCCAATAGAACCACCTAAAGTATAGATGAAACCATAGCCAAGAATTCTAATCTGATCAGCTGCATTACCAGCTATGGAAATTGATTGCGATGCACCAATACCACCAGAATCATTCCAGTATATCTGCCCAGAAGATGGTTCAATAATTACATCTGTAGGCATTTATTATTCCTTTACTATAATGCTGTCAGTGTATTCCAGGATTTTGTTGATTATTGCAACACGAATATCCATACCACTTCTGCCAAGATTGGAAAACTCATCTCCATCTATGAGAAAAAGGTTTTTTTCAATCATATTTTGGTCATAATCCAGGAAGGAGAACACCAACTTGATTCCTGTCTCAATGTTGATGACTCCCTCCTCTATTTTAAGCCAAGCTATATTATGATTTTTATTTCTGAATATTCTAAACACATGCATTATTGTTCTATTTCTAAAGGTGCATCTTTTCTTGAACCATGTACTACATAGTCAACCTTGATGACTTTGAATTTTTGCGAAAGTGGATTACCTGTCAATTCAATTGTAAAGGAATTGTCTGTCTTCTCAACTATGTGGACATTGTAATTGCCCCATGATGTGAGTTGTATGGAATAATCTTCGTTTACAAGCTTGCTCCAATATTCAGGTAATTCTACTTCTAACTTGCCTTTACCTTCAACTGTACCTCTATGATAAACACCATGCTCAGGACCTTCTAAAACTCCATAAACAAGTCTCTTTCCTGGCTTAGTTGGGTGCTCAATATCAAAGCTTTTGGTAGTTGCTCTTAAGTTACCAGCAGTATCAACTGAGAATCTTGAAGTGTTATCTGAAGAAGTACCTCTTATGAAGAAGTCAACATTGTTGTTATCATCTCCAGCAAGAGTCTTGATTGTAAAATATGTACCATTTGTAAGAGCAGATGATGCAGTTACTGTTACACCTACGCCTGACAATGTGGATACATTCAATGTATCTGTTGTTGGTACATAGTAAAGGTTTGAATCAGTGGAAACAGCAGCTCCTGATACACCACTTTGAGGCGATAAAAGCAAGAAGTGGTTACCAGCTGAAGCTGCTACTACAGAATCAATATTTCTAGCTGTTTGAGCATATCCAGAAACATTACCAGTAAATGCTCCAGAGAATGTTGTAGCAGTAACAGTACCAGTTGATGGGTTGACACTTACAGTTGATACTGTAGAAGTGGCAGCTCCAGAAACACTAGTAGTTGCTGGTGTAAACATAATTGGGTGGCTTGCACTTGTTGTAGCAGCTACAACATCAACATTTCTTGATGTTTGTGCAAAACCAGTTACGTTTCCAGTTACATTACCTGTGAATGCACCTGAGAAGGTAGTTGCAGCAACAGTTCCATTAGAAGGATTGACCGTTACTGTAGAGACTGTAGAAGTAGCAGCACCCGACAAGGAACCTGCTGTTGGTGTAAACATGATCGGGTGAGCTGTATTTGTAGTTGCTGCAATTACATTGACATTTTGACCAGTAGTTGCAAATCCTGTAAGATTTCCAGTATGTGCTCCAGAGAAAGTAGTTGCAGTAACTGTACCAGTCGATGGAACAACAAATACAGTGGTAACAGCTGATGTAGCTGCACCAGCTACAGAAGTACCTTGAGGACTAAATGTAAGGTAATGGTTTCCAGAAGCAGTAGTAAATACAAGATCTACATTTCTAGCTGTTTGAGCAAATGAAGCAGTACCAGAGAATGCTCCAGAGAAAGTAGTTGCAGAGACTGTACCAGTTGACGGGTTTACACTTACTGTTGAAACAGTAGATGTAGCAGCTCCGGAAACACTAGTAGTTGCTGGTGTAAATAACAGTGGGTGGCTAGCACTTGTAGATGCTGCTACAACATCAACGTTTCTACTTGTTTGTGCAAAGCCTGTTACATTTCCAGTTACATTTCCTGTAAATGCACCGGAGAATGTTGTGGCTGCAACAGTTCCATTAGATGGATTTACAGTGACTGTTGAAACAGTGGAAGTAGCAGCTCCAGACAATGAACCCGCTGTAGGTGTGAACATTATTGGATGAGCTGTATTTGTAGTAGCAGCTATAACATTTACGTTTTGACCAGTAGTTGCAAAACCAGTAAGATTTCCAGTATGTGCTCCAGAGAATGTTGTAGCTGTAACTGTACCTGTTGATGGAACAACAAATACAGTGGTAACAGCTGATGTAGCTGCACCAGCTACAGAAGTACCTTGAGGACTAAATGTAAGGTAATGGTTTCCAGAAGCAGTTGTGAATACAAGATCTACATTTCTAGATGTTTGAGCATATCCTGAAGCATTACCAGTCAAGTTACCTGTAAATGAACCTGAGAATGCAGTTGCATTTACTGTGCCTGTAGATGGAACAACAAAAACTGAAGTATTAGTTGATATTGCAGCACCAGCTACATTTCCAGAAGCAGAGCTAAATGTAAGGAAATGGTTTCCAGAAGCAGTGGTTGAAACTAATGTTAAGTTATTTGCAGTTTGAGCAATACCAGAAATGGTACCTGTAACTGTACCAACAATGTTTGTAGCGTAAAGAGTTTGTGTACTTGGGTTATAAGTAAGGCCAACACCAGACGAAACAGCTGCTCCAGCAACTGAAGTTGTTGCAGGACTAAACAAAAGTGAATGGAAAGCGTTTTGGGAAGTAGTAACTACATTTACATTTTGTCCCGTAGTTGCTGTTCCGGTCAAGTTGCCAGTTACATTTCCGGCAAGAGTTCCATATAAGTTTGTAAATGTAGCAGCAGTACCAGCAGCATTGCCTCTAAGTGTAGCCTCAACTTCAGTGAAAACAGCAGTTCCAGCAGTACCTGAGAAAACTTCTCCAAGATTAACAGCTCTTGGAATAAATGTAAACTTTTCAGTACTGTCGTCAAATCCAAAGAAACCAGTTTGAGCAGTTCCTGAGAACCATCTGAACTCAATACCTCTATCTTTATTATCATCAGCGGATGGGGTTGTTCCACCTAAACCAGAACCGATAACAATAACTGGGTCCAAAAGTGTGGAAACTGTTGAATCAACAGTAGTTGTAGTACCATTAACTGTAAAGTTTCCACTTACAACTAAGTTGTCATTAATATTGACAGTACCACCGTTAGAATCAAGGGTTAAGTTACCTGAAGAAGTGTCTACTGTATTTGCTGAAGTACCTATTCTTACGTTATTTGCAGTAAGGCTTCCACTACCGAGTGACATTGCATTGGTAGATGGGTTTATGGTTACAGTACTATCCGAAGATACAGCAGCACCAGCAACTGAAACATCTGAAGGAGTAAACAAGAAATAGTGTGAAGCGTTTTGATTAGTAGAAACTACATTTACGTTATTCGAAGTTGATGCATAACCAGTAAGATTTCCAGTATGTGCTCCAGAGAAAGTAGTTGCTGCAATTGTTCCATTAGATGGGTTTACAGTAACTGTAGAAACACTTGAAGAAGCTGCACCTGATACAGTTCCTGTAGCTGGTGTAAATGTGATTGGGTGAGCAGCATTTGTTGTTGCTGCAACAACGTTTACATTTTGACTAGTAGTTGCAAATCCTGTAAGATTTCCTGTATGCGCTCCTGAGAATGTAGTTGCAGTAAGAGTACCTGTTGATGGGACATAAGACAATGAACCATTTGAGGACAGGCCTGTACCAGTAACTGTAGATGCTGCACCACTAAAGACTGGATATACAGTTGATGCAGTATTTGTAGTTGCAACATCGATATTTCTAGCTGTTGTAGCAGAACCAGCATTTCCAGACAATGTTCCAGAGAATGTTGTTGCAGTGATTGTGCCTGTTGAAGGGTTTACACTTACTGTTGAAACACTTGAAGTTGCTGCACCTGAGACACTAGTGGTAGCTGGGGTAAATAATACAGGGTGACTTGCACTGGTTGAAGCTGCTACAACATCAACGTTTCTAGATGTTTGTGCAAAACCAGTTACATTTCCAGTTACATTACCAGAGAATGCTCCAGAAAAAGTAGTTGCAGTAACTGTACCAGTCGATGGTGTTACAAATACAGTGGTAACAGCTGATGTAGCTGAACCAGCTACCGAAGTACCTTGTGGACTAAATGTAATATAGTGGTTTCCAGAAGCTGTAGTGAATACTAGGTCTAAATTTCTAGCAGTTTGTGCAAATGAAGCTGTTCCTGAGAATGCACCAGAGAATGTAGTTGCTGAAATTGTACCAGTTGAAGGATTAACACTTACTGTAGAAACTGTGGAAGTTGCAGCACCAGAAACACTTGCTGTTGCTGGGGTAAACATAATCGGGTGGCTAGCACTAGTAGATGCAGCCACAACATCAACATTTCTAGATGTTTGAGCAAAGCCAGTTACATTTCCAGTAAGGTTTCCAGAGAATGCTCCAGAGAAAGTAGTAGCGGTAATTGTACCAGTTGATGGAGTTACAAATACTGTTGTTACAGCAGATGTAGCTGAACCAGCTACAGAAGTACCTTGAGGACTAAATGTAATATAGTGGTTTCCAGCTGCTGTAGTAAATACAAGATCTAAATTTCTAGCAGTTTGTGCAAAGCCAGTTACGTTACCAGTAAGGTTTCCAGAAAATGCACCTGAGAAAGTAGTGGCACTTAATGTTCCAGTAGATGGATTGATTGATACAGTTGAAACAGTAGATGTTGCTGCACCAGAGACTGTACCAGCTGCTGGTGTAAACATAACTGGATGAGCAGTGTTTGTAGTGGCAGCAATTACATTAACATTTTGACCTGTAGTTGCAGTACCAACAACATTTGCTACAGTAAGAGCGTCAGTGGAAGGATTATACTGTAATGTAGCATCTGTTGATACAGCAATACCACTTACTAATCCTTGTTGTGGAGAAAATAAAATAAAGTGGTTAGCAGCAGTGGAAGCAGTAACAGCAGAAACATTATTAGCAGTTGTAGCTAAACCAGAAGCAGCAGTTACATCATCAGTAAAAGCAATAGTTTTTGCAGTACCGGCTCCTACACCAACTCTAATTTTACTCTGTGCGTTATCGTAATACATCCAACCAGCTGCGTTTGTGGTAGCAATAGCTGCTCCACCTGGACTGGTATTATTCAATACCATGTAGTCGTGTGTGATATAACCTAAGAATGGGTTGATAAATATCTTAGCAGTTGTACCAGTTGCACCTCCAGTTCCATATGTAGGTGATGGAACATAGTTTGTAGTACCATCCCATCCACCAATAACTAAGAGTGGAGAAGTTGCATTAGAAGCATAGTTGTAAATTGTAGTTCTTATGCTTTGTCCAATACCTGTAAGGTCTGGAGTTGTAGGCGAATTCCAATAAAAGTTAATTTGAGAAGGACTAGTACCTGCTACACCACCTGCACCAGGTAAAATAACAATATCTTTGTTACCACCTGAGCCTGGACCAGGTCCGCCACCTTCTATTGCGCCATAAGCTGTAAAGTCATCAGATTGAGCAGTAACATCAGCAGCTTCTTCAACTACGTCAGTCAAGTCTACCGCTCTAGAACCCTTTAAGGATTTAATAACCTTATCAGCAAAATTTTCTTGTTCGTCCATAATTTTCTCCATCAACTAGGTTTTAGTTTGCTCAACTTCAATCTTAATGTCGTTACGTTCCCCAATGATTAAATAATCAAATTCAATATATTTTTTTATGAAATTGAATGGTCCAATCCTGCTTACAGTAAATGATTTTGGGTTGCTATTCGTCACAAAAAGTTGAGTATTATTTCTCGATGTCACAATAATTGAATAACTATCTTCAGAAAGTGCAGTAAAATAAGAGGGTAAATTTACAGTTACTAAACCATAGCCTGATCCTCTTCCCCTTTGATAAATACCGTGTTCAGGTCCTTCCAGAGAGCCATGTTCTAGATATTTATTTTCTGGGTCTAATGGGTGATCTATTTTAAAGCTTTTTGTTTGTGCTTTTAATTGACCACTTATAATCATCGTGGATTCAAATTGTTGCATAATAGAATTTTGCAAGTTTGAACCTGATGCTGTCCAAATAGGAACATAGGAAGAAGTTCCAGATCCACCAACTATTCCCGATCCTGATATTCCAAAAGTAACTGAACCACTATCGACAGAAATAGTGGTTCCGGCGCCAGCTAAAAATGTTCTATATGTAAGAGCAGTACCAGCAGAATTAGATGATAAAAAAGCATTTCCAGCTGTTATTGAAGTGAGTCCTGTCCCACCTCCTGAAATGCTTAATATACTAAAGGTTTTCCATGCAGTGCCGTCCCATCTCCAAGATTTACCATTAGCTGTGTAAATTTGGTTTGGTGTTGGGGATGTTGGAAAATTAAGTGCTGCCATAAAGAAACCTAAGAATTTTTTCTTTTCTCTTATTTATTCGCTATTTGTCTTATAAAATATTTCTTCAATAGGAAGGAATTATCTTATATTCCATATCTAAATCTTGTAGCATTGAAATTTTGAAGAATTTCAGCTGCTGATAACACTCTATTGTAAATAAGAGCCCCAGCAATTCTTCCTGTAAAATTATTACCATTGTCATATGAACCAATATTGACAAATTGGGTTCCGGTGAAAGTTGTAGTATTTGCGCTAGTTCCATCTTGTGTACCATTTAGATATAGTTTCCAGCCTGATGAATCACTATATGAAACTGCGCAAAAATACCATCTGTTAAGGGACAATGTAGTTGAGCCTACTACAGTATTCCAGTTACCATTGTGTCCAGCATTTAATTTATTAGATCCAAAAAGCCAAAATGCGTGTGGTGCAGTATTTCCACCACTGATAATATTGTTTGAAGTTGAAAAACTTGTTACATAAATATATGCTGTCTTTGTGTATTCTGTTTTTGAAAGAATGTTAGCACTAGAATTTACAATGACATAATCATTTGAGCCATCAAAAGAAATATACGATGAGCTACCAGAGCCAACATGTGAAGCTCCATTTGTTAAGGCACTAGTGTTTGAACTTCTACTTAAGTCATACCAAGTGTTTCCAGATCCAGAGTAAGACCTTAAATTAGCAGAATCTAAATAAAGTATTAAGCTGTCTGATACAATGCTTGGGTTATATCCTACTGCCATTACAATCCAAATCTCTTTCTTGTAGCGTTATAATTTTGTAGGACTTCTGCGGATGATAATGCTCTGTTGTAAAGTTTTACAAAAGCTCTTCTTCCATAGCTGTAATAGGTTGTTCCAAATCTGCCTATGTTCAATGAGCTATTTGCATTGGTTTTGACTGCAGTGTATAAAGACGTTGCTGAATTTTCTAATGAACCATTTATATAAATTTTAGATGTTCCATTATCAAATGTTCCCACGACATAATACCAAGTATTAGTAGTTATAGTTGTATTTGAAAGTACAAAATCATTTGTTTGGCTATTTGGATTCAAGCTATCATCAAAATCTACAGCAAATATAAATTTATTTCCATCGTCAGTATTTAAGATAAATTCATTGTCGTTACCAGCACCTGTATTCCATTTTGACAATATAACGCCATAAAAACTTGTGGGTAAAGATGTCATATATGTCCATCCAGCAGCAGTAAAGCTACTTCTGTTGTATGAAAAAGTTTCTGGAGAAGAAGATACAGTTATATAATCATTAGTACCATCAAAAGAGAAATATCCATTATTTGCAGATGAAAATCCAACTCCATTAACTAAAGTCGCACCTGTTCCTCCAACCAATCCATTCACTGTAACTCCTGAACCTGTATAGCTTCTAGAGTTAGCAGGATCAAGATATAATACTAATCCATCTGATACTATGCTTGGAGAATGTGCGAGTCCCATAATTAAATGTTATACCGCTCACGTAAAGCATTATAGTTTTGTTGAATTTCTGTGATAGATAAAGCTCTATCATATAGTTGAACTTGTGATATCAATCCTGTAAAATATTCAGAGCCATATCCATATCCAACCTTAAATGTTGATGTATCGAATGTTGATGGATATGAGCCGCTACCTGATGCAGTACCTACTAAAACTCCATCGATATATAATTTGACATTAGACCCATCCCAAGTACCTGTAGCCATATGCCATTGATTCAAAGTAGGCATTGAAGCTGCTTGTGGACCAGTTTGTCCACCTGAGATACCAATGCCAAAATAGAATACTGGACCTGGGCCTTCACTCATATATAAACTTGTATTAGGACTTCCACCAACAATTGCTAATTTTCTATATGCATTTGCCCAACTTGTAGCTTTGTAAAACCATAGATTCAATGTAAAATATGTTTTTCCAACTCCACTAAAACTACTAGCTTCGATATAGTCATTGACACCATCAAAGCTAAAATATCCCCCATTTGCAGCAGAAAAAGATGGTCCATTAAGAATAGAAGCTGTATTTCCAAATCCACTTAAGTCATAAATTGTATTACCTGTGCCTGGATAAGAACCGGATTTAGCTGGATCGAAACTTAATATCAATCCATTTCTAACAATATTTTCATTTGGGAAGAATCGATTTTTAGTGGAAAAATAATCATTTAGAATTTCATTAGATGTCAATGCTCTACTGTAAACTTTGAAATTGCTCACACTTCCATTAAGATACCTTGGAGAACTATAAACATAAGCCCAGTTACCAATACAAAGCATATCTTGAGTTGTAGCAATACCAGCAGAAGTTTTAGCAGTGCCAGTCTCATACCCATCTACATATAAACGAGAAAAAGAACCATCATTTGTTCCAACTATATGATGCCAACTTCCATCACCAACTACTTGAGTACTATAAACTCTTCTATTAACAGCATTATTAGGTTGAGTAGACCATTCTAAAACACTTCCTAAATCTGGCCTATCTTGAATAAAAAAGCCTATATTGTCAGCCACTTGATATTGATTATCTACTAAAGTTTGTATAGTAGCTGTTGAAGTTCCAATTGATTTCCATTTAGCCCAAAACGAAATTGAAATTTGTGAGCCTGTAACAAGTCCTGATGGCAATTGCATTTGTATTGTGTCATTTGTACCATCCAATATAAATGTTTTTTTGTAAGCAACATCAGATACTGGACCATTAACTAAAGTGCCAGCAATTCCACCAGTTACCATATTGTAAATTGTGATGCCAGAACCAGAGTATGATTTTGTATTTGCAGGATCTACATGCAACACTAATCCATCAGAAGTAATTTTAGGTCCAGCAGATATTC